>MDSZ01088740.1_pt1 | contig 17117 bp, 15 predicted proteins | sample 811201 | NCBI WGS metagenome assembly MDSZ01 (sample SAMN05326647, study PRJNA326480) | marine metagenome | isolation source: seawater | place: Indian Ocean: North | collected 2010
CCACGATGGGGCGACCGGTCTCGTCGAACGCCGACTGCGTGTCGTACGGGTTCTGGATGCGCCACAGGTACACGCTGGGGGCGGTCGGCATGGTGTGCGAAGACAAAAAAAGTGACCTGGTTGTAGGCGTTGTTCCGACCCAAATCGTATCTTTAACCAGAAATTCTATTATTTATGGCAATGCGTGTGGTGCCACGCACGTCCGGCGTTCTGGGCCGGCTGGTTTGGTTGGCCCGGCGGCCGGCGCCATGTAAACCCGTGGGCCGGTGGGCGGTCGGCGACGGGGCCGGCAACGCGTTTCGGCGCGCCGACCAGGGCAGCTGGGATAACGGCGCTGTGGCGCACCGAACGGCAGGGAATGATGGGTTCTTGCTTGTGGTGACCAACGGGGTGTCGCCGGGGTACAAGGCAACCGAGCTGGGACTTTTTAACATTGAACAAGCGAGACGGTGATGAGATTTTAAATTTGCTGCACTTAGGTCAGGCGGATGCGAAACGTTGGGGCAAATTGTGGTTCTTCGTCGTCGTCGTCGCCAGATGCAGCCTTAGCGGCAACTTCAGCAGCGTGAATTTCTGCGTTTTCGTCGTCGCTAGATGCAGCCCTAGCGGCGACGTCAGCAGCGTGAATTTCTGCATTAGCTTGCTCTCTAACTATCCGTATCAAGTCATCAGGCATAGCATTTAGTTTAGAAAATATTAGAGATATTGACCAACCTTGTATGAATATAATTTCGTCGTCAAGTTCTAAAATTGTATTGTTTTTTTCATTCGGATTTAAAATTATGGTAGAACACGTTTGTATGGGTTTTTCCTCAACAGTACTTTCGTTATCATTTCGTGTTATGAATACTTTATCTACGAACGTTGATTTTGAGTGAGGATGATATCTGATTGTAATGTTGCGATTGTATGCGTGACTAGCCTGACCATGTACTAATTTGGCACTAATTTTTTGGTAGAAATCGTCTGCGTCAAAGGAGTCTGCTTCGCCGAATTCTGACTTTGTCAATTTATAAATAAAAATTGGTTTTGCCATGTATTCTTCTCTGCGTTGTTGTTCTTGTTGTTCTTGATGTTCACGTAAAAGTCTTCTCCTTGCACGCCTTTTTGTAAGATCTGACATTGACACTGCACTTTTACATATTTGACTTGCACATTGTATTTATAGTCGTCCCAAAAAAAACCGCTATTGTCTTGCACCAAGTCACAACTGACTATAAACCGTCGCACGCGCCACTACACGACAGCCCACACCACCATGACCGGCAACATCCTGGAGGCTACCCAGTTCCGGTACAATGTGTACCCGATCCAGCACAAGAAGACCTTCGATCTCTACAAAAAAGCCGTCGCGTGCTTTTGGACCGTCGAGGAGCTGGATTTCGCCAACGACAAGTCCGACTTTCAAAAGCTCAGCCCACAGCAGCAGGAGTTCATCCTGAGAGTTCTGTCCTTTTTTGCCGTGAGTGATGCACTGGTGATGCAGAACTGCATGTCCTTTCAAACCCAGGTCCAGTGGCCCGAGGCCGAGCTGTTTTTTGCCCAGCAAAGCATGATGGAGGCGATCCACCAGGAAACCTATGGGCTGATGTTGCAGACCCTAAGCCCGTCGCCCGAGCGCCAGCACGAGCTGGTGACGGCGTGGCGCACCGACGGCGCCGTCAAGGCCAAGCTGGACTGGATGCGGAAGTGGATGGCCGATGGCGACACGGATGCTGACGGTGGTTTGGAAGATGGCGAGCGGTTCTTGCGCCGGGTGGCCGCGTGGCTGGCGTGCGAAGGCATCTTGTTCTCCGTCAGCTTTGCGTCCATTTTCTACTTGAAGAAGCAGGGGGTTGGCATGCAGGGCTTGCTGACGGCCAACGAGTTCATCAGCCGCGACGAAGGCCTGCACGCCGGCTTTGGGGTGCATTTGCTTGGGGAGTCGGGGTTGCCCCGGCTGCAGGAATCGGTGGTGCACGACATCTTCCGGGGCGCCGTCCAGGTCGAGAAGAAATTTGCGCGCGAGTCTCTCAAGTTGCCGCTGCTGGGGATGAATGCGGATCTCATGTGCCAGTACGTCGACTTTGTGGCGGATTACTGGCTGCAGGCGTGCGGCTATGGGATGCTGGGGGACAAGGCAACGGTGAACCCGTTTGACTGGATGAACATGATCAGCCTGCAGGGCAAGACCAATTTCTTCGAGAAGCGCGTCTCCGAGTACGCCAAGGCCGGCGTGGGTGTCGCACCCGAGGAACAGGTGTTCAAGATGGACGCGGATTTCTAAAGTGGCGCAAGCATTTGTCACGCGCGTGGTGTGAGTTGGCATCTTTTGACTAGTATATATATCTAGACTGACACAACGTCGTGAGCAGCGATGGAACCTGAAGACAAGACATTTAAAAGAACTAATCAGATTTTCTCAATTTGGAATAATAAGCAAAAAGAATTTTTAACAAGACGACAACTATCAGGCCGTACTTTTGCATATGCTTTTCAAACTGGAGTAATTGAAAAACTACCTGAAAAAAACCCCCTTGGTGATAATGTTATGCCTTACAATTTAATTATTGTTGCACAAAAGCATAAGCGTTTAGGCAATGATCAGTATACATGGATAAAGAAATGGAAACTTGTTTTCAATGGATTTTGGACCGAAGACGACCCTGATGACAACAAGTGCAAGTTTTTTGAGTACAAAGACGGAAAAACAACAGAAAAATATTACACATATCAAATTGAAGAATCAGATTGCACAATCAACTTATTTGACAACGGACAATTCATAACAGCTTTACGATTTTTCGAAAAAAACTTTCAAGAAGATATTTTATCATGGGAGCAAAAGAAACAAGCCTTTATTCTCGCACAAAAATCTGACATAGCGGCAATGCAGGAAGTTGAAGAAATGGACACTGATACTTTTCGTGTACTATTGCGCATGTAAGAGAAAATCATGAGCTTTATACAAAAGTTGTGGTGTCTTTGGCTCTGTGTCTCAGAATCGCAATGAAACCCGGGTGTGTACCGTGTCCATCACGTGCCGCGCGCGAGACCAAGCCTGGTTGCTTTGCGCGGCCAGCGGCGCCACCACATCGCGCACCGCCGCCGCCCACCGCCCCGGGCCCACCCGAGTCTCCGCACACAGGTGCCACGACTCGTAGGCGTCCCACGCCGCCGGGTTGCCCGTGGTCACGTACGACGCCGCCAGCCCCAGCGTGCCGTTTGCGCGCGCGCCCAGGCTTGGGTTCATTTGGCAAGCAAGATTCGATTCGGTGACCCACGCGCAAGATATACCGTATCTTGGGGCGTGCACCTGGCTTTTGGCTGGGTGCGTGTCATTATTTTTTGTGCCTGGTCTAAAGCCGCCGACATTATGCAGCACCCCGAAAGCACCGCCACCGCCACCGCCACGGAACCCGAGTCGCCGCGACCGCGCAAGAAAGCCAGGGTTGAAGTTGTGCAGACGCCGTTGACCGTTGAAGATTTGCTGGCTGACTTGGGCCGGTGTGCGGCCGAAAATCTACAAACACGCATGGGCACCGTGCAGAATCATGCGAACATTACGGAGCTTTTGGACGAACAACCCAGCGGACCGTTGCCGGTTGAAGACGTGTATGCCATTGTTAGCAATCTTGAGACGGAGACCGATATCGCTGATTATGGTCCCGAGGACGTCGAAACCCAGGTGCACGGCGTGCACGACCCCGACATCAAGGCGAACGTGCTGGATACTTTTCACGATTGTCCGGTAGACGACTTTGTGTACGACACCATCATTCCGTTGGCCAGCCAGCACGACGCCGGCACAGTTATTCACGTAACCGTTGTGATTGCAATCGAGCCAAAAAGTAAGACCTCCACGGTGGTTGTGTACGGACGCGTCGAAGAGGAAGAGTAGAGCAGTGTGAATAAAATTGGTGTGTGTTTGTCATTTCAGGGTCTGCTAAACGCATACCTATAAAGGTGGGGTGCGCCGCTGTAAAGCACTGCACGGGGATTATGGGTGGCATCATGTTCGTTGCCGGCATGGTCGGCGGCGTGGCCGCGGCTGTGACGGTCACGGGCGTGGTCATGGCCGTGCTGCACCCGAAGCAGTTTCCGTGGTCGACGTACCTACAAAGTTCTACAATATTGTTGAACGCCGTGGCACCGCCCATCAAGAACGCCACGCAGACGACCACCCGCATTGTGTTTGACAAGTCTCTGCTGGCACTGATGGTGATTGGCCTGGGATTGACGTACTACACCGCGGCATTGGCTGGCGGCACCGGGCATATCCTACAGTATCTAGACGCGCTGAACGCCAGCCTGGGCAACTTTACCATGATGGTGATCGAGACGCTTCTGTGGGTGTGGCGCGTCGTGTTCGAGTCGCTGGTGCCCGTCACCAACGCCGTGTCGCTGATCGTGTCCGACACCGTGTCGCAAGTGATTAGCAGCATCATGGATTGCGGACCCGTAGACGGCCAGCAAATTTTCATGACGCTGGTGCTGGCGCCCGTACGCGGCTTTGCGGCGCTGCTGGGCGAGTGGTCCTCGTGGCTGTCCTCGGGGCAGCGCGACGACGGCACCTTTGATTTTGCAAACTCGGTGTACACAAAGCCGCTGGACATCAGGCCCGCTCTTGAACAAATGGTGGACAAGCCGGTCGCGGCGCTGGCCACGGCGGCGTCCTGCAGTTGCACGACCATTGCACCCGTGCTGGCCAACGCGGCGGCAATTGTGTCACAGCCAGCGACTAACAAAGCCATTTTCAACGCCGTGAATGTGCCCATTGCCGTGGTGCAGATGTTGATGCGGTTGGCTCACCCCGGTGTCTTCCAGGGCCTTGAAACTGAGCCGCTCACGGTGTACCTGAGGCGCACCGTGTACTTTGCGATTGCCCAGATTGACGGCATCATTGAGCTGGTGCTTTCTGGTGTTTACAACACCGTGGCACTGTCTGGCGCCAGCGCGCAAAGCAACGTGCAGTTGCTGGATATGGGCGGGCCGGCCGCCGCGGTCGCGCACGCTGTTGTGGGCGCCTCGTCGTTGGCCTTGCCCGTGTTTCGTTTCCTCGACACGGTTTTTGGGCCCAAAGATGCGTCCCTTGCCGAAGTCATGGACATTACCCCCGCCATGGCCCACGTGTCAGCCGCCGTGCACGTCGCTGCCGCCAATATTGCCTGGGTGCAGACCCTGGTGCTGCACCAAAGCGTGCTGCAGCCCGACAGCGATCCGGTGACGTGCCCCGTGTTTCCCGTCGACTTCACGTCGTCGCGGTTTTTGAAGAAACCCCAGGCTTGCCACTGCCAACTGCAAGAGCACACGTGCAACTTGGGGCGGTGCACGCCGCAGGGCAACTGCGTGTGCATGGCAGGGGCGGTGCACCTGGTGCCGGGGCACGTGCACAGCCCGTGCGTCGAACGGTGCACGGCGGATGCCGAGTGTGGGCCAACGGGGTCCGTGTGTCGCTCCGACGGGCGCTGCGCGTGCGCCGCGGCAGGCACTGCCTTGCGCCTGGTGTACGAGATCGGCGGCGACGACATGGGCAAGTGCACGACGCAACCGCCATCGTTTGTCACACGAAATCAGCCCGTGGTGCACGTGCCTGAGGACCTGGCGTTCTTGTACCGGGACGGCGGCGAGCTGTGCGGTCCCGGGACCGAGCTCGTGCCGGCCGTGGGCGGCGCGCTGCCGTGCGTCTTGAAATACGCAGGCGACGCCGTAATCAGCACGGCCTTTGCCGTGTACGAGGTCGTGCGCGTCGGATTGCTGGGCGAGCAGCTGTTTGCAGATATTGACCGCGGTCGGCCGACGGCAACCATTGAGCAGTACGCCGGGCTCACCATGCCGCGCGCCATGCTGTCGTACGGGACGTGTGCGCAGCGTCGCGACTTTCCGGTCAACGATTTCACCTATGGGCAGCACCGGTGTCTGTGCGACGTGCCGCAGTACGACACGGACGACACGTCGCTGATGGAAACGCACGCGTACGACCCGTGGTGCGGCGTGCCCACAGTCGAGCAGGGCTTCGCCGCCGTTGATCACGCCGCGTACTATGCCGGCGTCGGCGTCGTTGTCGAGCTGCCCATCGAGTCGGCCGGGCTGGAGGCGCTCGCAGAGATCGCCGTGGCGGTCGTGCACACCGGCGTCGAGGTGGCACGCACGGTGCTGCACAGCGCGCTGATTGTGTTCCAGCAGGCGCTGGGCATCGTGCTGCACGCCGAGAATCTCATGCTGCACCCCGTCAATTGCCAGGTGGGCGTGCCGTACGATGGGGCCCTGGCCGCGCCGGCCCGGGATGCCGCCGACGCCGCGCGCATGGTCGCACGCGCCTGCCCACCCGGCCGCAACAAACAAGCGTGCCGCGACGCAGAGACCGTGCTGCAGATCATGGGCGCCACGACCCCCACCGGCGACCAGCTGCGGCGCGTGGCCGAGCTGGCCAGCGCCGCCCGCTACAGCGCCAAGTTTGACGAGTGCTCGGCCTTTGCGTCGTCGTTTGTCACGCCGCTGTGCGTCGACAGCAACTACGGGCCCGATCGGCTGGATTGCATGTGCAACCCCGAGCTGGAAATCCTGCACAACCAGACGCTGCAGTGCCTGGCGCTGAATCGCGTGCCGCCGGCTACCGTGATCCAGCACGCGCTGGGGAACGATACCAACCGGTTGGCGTGGCACCGGGTGTACAACGGCATCGGGCGCAACCGCATCACGCGCGCCATGGCGCTGTACGAGTGGGTGCTGTACCGTGTCAACTCGATGGGCACGGCCATCGAAGCGCTCGTGGACTCTTTCACCGCCAAGGCCCAGGACAACGAGTGCAACAATGACAAAACCGAGCAGTACCTGGTCTCGGGACACACCACGCTGAGCGTGTTCTACGAGCTGGACGACAAGACGGGCAACATACGGTTGCGATCGCTGATGCAGGGTTTGGTGTACGACCCCGAAAGCGGCCAGCTGAGACGCGATCGCAGTGCGGACGCACCCAAGCCATTCAGTCCGTGCACCGACGGCGACACGCCGCCATCGAACGTGTGCCCCGTGGTGGCGTACGACAACATGCTGTGCGGCGGTGGCGCGGCCGCGCGCACGCTGGTGCAGGTGTCCACCATTACCATCAGGCAGGTGGTCTCTTCGGGCCTGGCCATCCTGAGTGCCAACCCCAGCGCCATTGACATCGAGTTTGGCGCACTGATGTGCCAGGTCATGCGCCAGGAAGCAATCATTGCCGGCATACTGTCGTCCGCAGTGGCAGCGATTGTTGATGTGTCTGGTGCCAACAGGGCCGCCCAGCAGATTCGCCGGGCGCTGGCACGGTGCCTGTTTACGCTGATGGACGCCTTGGTGAATATCTGGGCCGTGCTGCTGAATATCATGACGTCGGCCCTGAACGGCATCGTCACCGCCGGGTCGTTTGATCTGACGACGGTGTATTCCATGGTGCTGATGGTCTTTGACTTCTGGGCGGCCATCGTGTGTCAGATCTTGGAGGCGCTGCGGTTGCTTTTCGAGTCGTTTTCCGTGGACGCCTCGTTCCTGCAGGGCGTCAAGGACGTTCTCAGCGTGGCCGTGCAGTACATCAACGGCGAGCTTCTGGAGTTTTTCATCGTGCTGGGGCGGTACTTCACGCACCTGTTCACGTTCTTGTTCGCGCAAACGCCGACGTTCTCGACAGTAATCAAGGACTTCCTGTTGGTGGTTGGTGTCATCATTCGGTTCGTGGCAAACAACGTGTTCACCATTCTCAAGATTTTGTTTTCGATGCTGCCCGGCGTTGGACCCATCATTAGCAGCATGATCAGCGAAGTGTGCAACGATCTGTTCGGGTTTTTGGGCCTGATTGTGGACGGCATCAATCACGTGCCGTTTGTCAGCCTGGACAACCCGTTTAACCCGGCACCGTGCGTCCGGCGCCGGCTGGTCGCCGCGGCCGTCGCCAACGTGACGGCGCACCACGTGCACTTTGCGCGCTACTGGGACAGCTGGGTCTCGCGCGACCGGTCCGGGCCCGACGAGGCGCTGTGGCGCGGCACCGGGCCGTGCGCGCTGGCCATGCACGGCGAGCAAAGACCAGCGGACGCCGTCATCGAGAGCTGCTTGCGCAACCGGGCCTTTGTGGGGCGCGTGCGCAGAAAGCTGGGCGTGCACGACGTGCCCATGGACGTGCTGGATGGTTTGCGGCCAGCCGCGCTGTACGCCGCCGGTGTGGCACAAGTCTTGCTGGGCGGCGGCAACTGGGCCAGCGCCGCGCGACAAGGCCTGCCTGTGCAGTCGGCGCGCGCGCTGCACGAAGGCACGGTCAGCGTGTTTCAGCGCAGTGCCGAGTTCCTGGGGCCAAGGGTCTGGAGGACCCACGTCGTGCCCAAATTGTGGCCCGACGAGAACGTGCGTGACGAAAACAGCACGCGGACGGGCGCCACCGTGTACAGAGCGCTAGGGGCGCTGGAGCGATTAGGGCACGACATTGGCCAGATCCAGTTCCACGACCGCGACGCCCCAGCACCGGTGGCCAGCCTTGCGCCGCAAACCGGTGGCACGAACACCAGTGCTGGCGCTGGTGCTGGGGCTGGCGGCGTGCAACGGCGTCTGGGGGCCGCCGGCAATCAGGACGCCGTCGACGCAGCGCGCCCAGTGGCCCACGACACCGACGTCTTCGACGCCCAGCGTGTGGTGCTGGCCGGCGTGCGCACCACGGTGGACAAACGCCAGTGTCCGAGCAAGTACCTGTGCACGCGCTGCGGCGTGCTGGACGCGTTGCTGGGCTCGATTGTGCGCTACAGCACCTACGTCGTCAGCTACTACGGTTCCGACGGACCGCTGCACCAAACGTTCAATGATTTCAACGATTTTTATGCGTCGCACAGCCACAGAATCAAGCGCCACAGGCACGCCGACGGTGTGCCGGGAGCAAGTCACGGCCAAACCAACGGCGACCGTTTCGTGGTGCCGCACGACGGGCGCGACGGAGGCGCCGACGACACCGGCAGCGGCCTCAAAGCAGCCGCCAGCGTACACGAGGATTACGGTGCGTTTGCGCGCGCCGTTGGCACGTGGTTCGTGTCCGGCGACCGCGACGCCAACCTGGGGTACGGCTTGGGGCGGCCGCTGCTGTCGCGCTTTCGCGACACGATGGGACCGTGCGACCCGGGCGACGACGGCGGAAGCTTTGGGTGCGATGCCCCGACGGACTCCGTGGGGTCGGCCATGCTGTGGGCCGGCGTTGCCGGGTACCTTGCCAGGAAAACTTTGGGGTTCAGCGTCGTGACCGTGCTGGTGGGGTTGGTGACGTACCTGAGAGCGCGGTACGGGTGGGTGCCGCGCTGTGGGCTGGCCGTGCCCACGTGCGCCGTGCGCGACCTGCAGCTGGCGGCGCAGTCGGTCCTGGTGCCGTGCCTGTGCGAGCAAGTGCCGCCCGAGTTGCTGCACCCGCCGGGGTGCGATCGCGCCTCGTGCTTTTTCCGGCCGGCCAGTAATCCCTTGCCGCAATACCGCGACTGCCCGGTGGTGAATCCGTTGCAGTACCCCGTGCGGCTGTGGCGGCACGTCAGCCCCGTGTCGTTCTACGGCGTCATGGCGCCCCTGTTTGCCGACGTGCGCGCGCTGGGCATGGCCGACCAGCTGCGCGATGTGCGCCTGGGCCTGCCGCTGGATCCGGTGTCCGTGACGTGCGACGTGTACCTGGGGTTTCCCGTGTCCATGGTCGTGCTGCTGGTGTTTGGGCCCGTGATTACGGGAGGCCTCAAGCTGGTGGTCGGCCAGCTGCCCGTCGTCGCCGCCGCGATCAACATGGGGTTCACCACGTCCAGCGCCATGGTGCAGGTCGTCGAAGACAAAGGACTGCGAAAAAGGATCCTGCACGGGGCGGCCGTGTACCTGAACGTGGTGCTGGTGGTGGTCTACAGCGCTGCCGTGCTGGGGGGCACCAACCACGCCACGCACTCGGTCGACACGGCGCGCGCGATAGTGGTGGCGGTCGTTGTGCTGCACCTGGTGACGTACGGCGCCATGGCGTTTGCCCAAAGCGACACACGGGCACAAATGCTGGTGTACGCCGGGGTGTTCAGCTCGCTGGCGGCCGTGCTGTGCGCCGCTGGCGTCGTGGCCCAGGCGTCGTCGGTGTACGTGACGTTCGGCACGCTGTTTGACGCTTTTTTGGCAAGTTTGTTGGCTTTGAGTGATTACGCGCTGCTGAGAGATACGCACGATGTAGGTTAAAAAGATACGATATGTACTAAGATACGGCACACAAGGCGTCATTTTTCATTCAAGCAGCACCAGCATGCACGAAATGATTGTGCCCGCGATGGCGTTCTACGGTCTCACCGCCACGGACTGGGACGCCAAAAGCGAAAACGAGCGCCAGCGCATGCTGGGGACGGCGTCGTTTTTTCAAGAAGTGACGGTGGACAGCGGTTGCCGCAAGCAGATCACGCACCTGGCGGCATGGTGCGACCGGCTGGCATGGATGGAGGCCTACATCAAGCACCGGGCGCTGCAAGAGGTGGCCGCGTGGCGAGGCGAAGAGCTGCAGCAAGTGTGGGCCCGCGTGCGCGAGTTTGTGACCGTGTACCAGCACAACAAAGATCACCGCCAGCATGAGAACGTGCCGGGCCAGCGCGCAGACCAGCTTGGGCCCAAGGATACGCACCCGCTGTTCCACGAGATGGTCGAGCTGAACCAGCGCGCCATCCACATGCTGCAGGACGCCGATTGGTGCCAGGAAATGACCCCGGACGAGCGCAACGCCGTGCAGCTGGCCGTACAGCACGCCGTGAGCACCAGCATGTACTTCCAGGTGCCGCACAGCGTGCGCATGCTGATGAAGGCGCTGCAGCCGTTTCTGCGGCTGGCGCAGGCGCAGGATTTGCTGTGATTGTTATAGAAATTGTAGCGTTGTATAGCTTTGTGTGGGTGTTGGAGGTTCTTGTTGTTGTGCCGTTGTCTTTTTTTGTGGGTAAACGACATTCATGAATACTTTTTCGTGCGTCGATTCCCAAAATCGCTCGTGCAACATGTAGACTATGATTTTGATAGCTAATTCAATGCCACCAATGTGCGAAGCTTTTGTAAAGTCACCGGTAACAACGGCCGCAACGAAAAAAGTTATCAACGTTGCCAAAAAGCGCCAGGCTATTGCTTTTTTTAAAAAGAACCAGTACTGTTTGCCCAACGGCGTAAGCCTGCGATTCCAACATAAAAAACTGCATTCATCTTTTCTTTCTTTTTCGTACAACTTTGGGTACTGTCTACCACAGCATGTAAACCTCATGCTGGGGTGTTTGGCTTTCCAGATGACACTGCCGCACCAGATATAGCGTCGTGGTGCATGCCGAGACCCAGCAGCGCGTGCAGCGCCACCAGCCACGTGCTGAGACCGAACCCCCACCCGTGGTTGGCCGCGTTGGACGGCTCCAGCGTTGCGGCGGCGTGCAGCAGCATGATCACCAGGGTCACGCACGCCAGGAAGACGGGGATGTGATCAGGATTACGCGATGCCAGCTTGTACGCCGCAAAACCGACCGCGTGCGACCCCGTGATGACGTGCCACCCGTAGCCGGGCCACGGCTGCCACGCGTAGCCCAGGGCCAGCACCGCCGCGCACGACGCGAACGACAGCGACACCAGGACGGATTGTGGCTGAGATGGCATGCCGCGGTCTTCGCCGCGCAGCAGGTGGCGGTCTTAAGTAGTGTTATCAAGCGATGTGTGCCACCCGGATGACGGCCGCCGCCAGCGCCGCGCACTCCAGCACCCAGGTGCGCCAGGACGTCGGCGGCGTGGCTGCGCCGGAATCAAAGCTGACCTCCAGGCGCACCGCGCGGTCGCCGCAGTCGATCTCGTACCGCACGCCGGTCACGCCCGGCACCGACTCGCACGCCGACACCATGGCCGCCAGGTCCGCGCTGGGCACGCTGGTCGCGCGCACGACGTAGACGTGGGCGTCGGCGCCGGCCGCCGGCGACGCGCCCAGCCACGCCGCGTGCGACGAGGTGGGCGACGCGCCGCGCAACGCGTGCAGCACCGATTGGCCGCGCTGGGTTTGCGTCATTTGGATCGAACGCGTGGGATCGACTGCGCTAATAGGTGCTTGCGGACTTTGCAAGCACATTCAGGCTAGATAAAGCCTAGGTGGTTGTTGCATGCATGTAGCTTGCTGGGCGTATCTAGCTAAGTGGGTAGCCGAGGACTGACGGCGCAAAATCTTGTGTCTGGCGCTTAGCGGCACGATTCGTGAAATCCTGACATCCCTGCAGGCTGAACAGCATTTGTCGCCATTGGTTGCGGCCGTGCCCGTGTCTCTTTGCGGTTCGGCGCCGATTCGCGCACCGCGGCAATGCAGGCCATTGATTTTTTCTTGCTTCTTCGTCGAGCTCGATTTGAATGGACGCGTTCGTGCGGTGCATGCTGGAGCTGAAGCGCGAGCCGCACAAGCCGCCGCCCGCGCTGCTGGTGTCGCTCGAGATGCTGTGCTGCACGGCCGAGATGTACGACAGACACCAATTGGCCGTTGCGGCCGTGGCGCGCGCCGCCGGTCTGCAGGCTGTGGCCGACATGGTGCACGACAACGTGTGCCTGGATGCCGATGTGCGCGACACCGCGCTGGAGATTGCGCTGCAGCGCGTCTACGCGGCGCTGGCACACAACGGGTGCGCGCCGTGGGCGCAGCAGGCCGTCGAGTGCCACCTGAAGATGGTGGATCTGGGCGACGAGGCCGGCATCGGGCCCGTCATGACGCACGACGATTTGGTGCGCGCCGCCGGCGGCAGCGACGCCGGCGCGCTGGCCGTCGCCGTGCGCGATTACGCCGCCGTGCGCGAGCTGTGCCTGGAGACGCCCAAGTGGATGGGCCGTGCGACCGGCGCCACGCACGCCGTCAGCGCCAAGAACAACGACACCGTGGGCAAGCTTTGCGAGCGGTACCCCGACACCAGCGCGCGCGATTTGCTCAGGTTGAATCCCGGGCTGGTCGAAGACGGGTTCGGCGAGCGCGGCAAGAAACTGAGAGAAGGCACACGAGTTGTGGTGTGCGGCGAAGGTGATGGTGAATAAATGATGGATGGACCCATTTTGTTGTTATGCCGGGCGCACGCGCATGCGCAGGCGGAACCAATTTTGTGACGCACTGGGATCACGCACGAGCGCAGTGTCTTCATCACTTGTTGGTGCCGGTGCCGGTGCCGGTGCCGGTGCTGGTGGTGGTGGTGGTGCTGGCGGTGGTGGTGCCGCCACCGCTGCCGCCGCCTCCAGGGTGTCGGCGTCTCCCGGGCTAAGGCGCCCGATGTGCCGGATCCGGCGCGTTGACGTCGTGTACGGAAAATTCTGGTCGGGTTTGTCGCCCCAGACCAGGTCGAACGTGACGATGTCCCTGCCGTTGTGCTTTAGGTTGACGACGACGCCAAAGTAACCGTTGCACGTGCTGGGCTGGTTTCCGCGCTGGGCGACAAAGTGCAAGCCGATGGGCAACGACCTGGCAAACTCTAGGAAATCTTTGTTGCACTCCGGGCTGAACTGGTACCGCGTGTTTTCCGGCACAAACACCAGCGATCCGTGGGTTATTGTGCCATTTGCAGGCGGCAACACGGCGCAACCGGCAAAGAGTAGCTGTTGTGGTGTGCCGGCGACGGATTCTTCACGCCGACGCTTGGCCCGGTTGCTACCGGCCTGTGATTGGGATTCGTCTTGCCACTGTGACTGCGTCTCTCGCCATGTTTCTTCTTGCCGAGCGCTTGCGGCGCGTAGCTTTGTTCTTTCCGCTTGGCTAAGTTCGAATGGCTCGCTTGTCGTTCTGTTGTTGCGAAAGCGCACGAACGCCAGCACCGGGTCCACTTCGCCGGCCATTTGGCCCGGGTATTGCGCACGGCGGGCGCTGGCGCTGGCGCTGGTGCTGGCGCTGGGGCTGGCGCTGGCGCCGCCGCCATCGGCGCCGGCATCCAACACGGTTGCCGGTCCACGCGATGTGCGGTGCACCACGGCTTGTTTGTCCGTGCCTGAACGGAATTGTTCATACGGCACGGTGCCATCGCCGGTGGCGTCGGAACGACGGCCTCGCCGTGTTGTTGCCACAGAGTTGGGAGCCGTTCCAAGTTGGGCCGCACTGCTGGTGGCTGGTGGCGTTGCCGTGCGTCGGGGCAGATGCAGCGTTTGCCTCGAGTTGGGTCTTATGTTGGGCTCCAGCCACGCGTGGCCGCGCCGCCAGCACTCGGTTTCCAGGAACCGCAGCGCCTCGGGGATGTCCACGCGCAGGGCCACCCACTCGCGACCCATGACGCCCGTGCCCCGGCCCGGCTCGCTCACGTGCGTTGCGTACCCCAGGTCCACCATCGCGCGGCGCAGGTCGTCATCCAGGTTTGGCACCACGCTGGCGATCCGCGTGTGCGGCCTGTAGGGGCGCACGCCGATGGCCAGGCCCACGATGCGCCACGGGCGCTGGCCGGCTTGCTCGGCGATGCGCGCCAGCACCGGGCGGTCGTGCTCGACGGTCTGGCCGATCTTCCAGTACTGGGTCTCGGGGTCGTGCACCACGTAGATCACGCGCAGGCGCACCGCGGCGTTGGGGCGGTCGTAGCCGGTGGCGCAACGGAAGCCATCGGTGGCCCAGTTGCCGCTTTTCAGCAGCGGTGTTTTGCCGGTGTGGTCCAACAGCTCGTACGCCGCGCCCATGTTCTCCAGCGTTCGGGCATAGGGCTTGGGTTCGGGTGCGGGTGCGGCGTTCATGGTGCACCGGGGCAGCGGCGCGGTGGAAATAGGGGCGGCGAGCGCCGGTTTGATGTTGCGCTTGCAACTGCAGTTGCAGTGATGCACGGTGTCCAACCTAGTGTAGGTTTTTTAATTTTTTTTTTATTTTTTTTCCTATTTTTTTACACACCGCGATATACAAGGCTACGGGCGCAAATAGGGGTCCCACATATACACAAAAGCAGCACGCATGTCAACAGGCGTTTGCTCAGGTTCGAACATCACAAAGGTAGCACTAAAAATCGAACGACCATGTATTAAACTTCAAGTTGAAGTTGCAAGTTCAAGTTGCACATGCAAAAGGGTGTACACGCGTGCAATTCTATTTTGGACTGCCCTGTAGGGCGCTGTCCACCATGTCCACCAGGGTGGCAACAACACCTTTGCTGGGCGGCGCAGCCGTGCGTGGGCGCTTGCGTGAGCGGTTGTCCTGGCGTTCCTGGCGTTCCAGAAGTTCCTGGCGTTTGCGACGTTCGGCGCGCTGCTTTTCCCGGCGTTCCAGTTCGCGCCCCCGGGCGTCCTGGGCGGCCAAACGGTCCATTGCAGTGCCCAGCCGCGTCTGCGTAGCCGCTAGTTTGTCTACCAGTGTGCTAACTTGGGTTTCCAGTGCTTGGATTTTTTGGGCGTGGGCGTGCGACGCAACGTGCGCATGGTTCAATGTTTCCTGGATGATGTCGCACGCGTCCTTGACTGTGGTCGGAGTTGGGTTGGTTTGGTTTTCTGTGGCCGGATTTGGCCACGCGCCCATGTCGTCGTTCACCACGTGTTGCACCGTGCTGCTGGTGTTCATCGCGCGTCGCAGCGCGCCCGTTACCGGTGCCGTGGCGGTGGCGGTGGCGGTGGCGGTGTCAGTCGACATCGTGATCAGTTGGTGGTTTTGTTTTGCTGTTGCTGAGATTTGTGACGCGCTGGAAAGCAAGGCCAGGCTTTGGGGCTAGACGTTGAAGCACCGGATATGCATTGCGTTTTCGAATGACAAACACTTGGTTTATTATGATACACATGTAGTTCACAATAGGGACACACATAGATTATGATACACAAAACCCTGGGTACTGGGTATTGACCCTAGGGCCTGAGGCCTAGAGCCCAAAAGGCCCCCAGCTGTTAAGCTTGCGCTTTTTAGAGCGGGCTAAGGCCTCCGCCTGGGCTTTAGCGTGGGCGCGTTGTTCAACTTGTTCCAGCACGGACTTGGCGATGTCTTTCCGCGCGTCCTGCACGCGCCGCTTGTAATCTTCGTCGTCCGTGTCGTCGTCTGCTTCCAGATCCTTGACGCGATCCGTCAGCTGGGTGATCGTGCTTTGCTGATGGGTGATCGTGCTTTGCAGCTGGGTGATCGTGCTTTGCAGCTGGGTGATCGTGCTTTGCATCTTGGGCACCTTAGCCATCGTCTTTTGCATCTTGGCGATCGTCTTTTGCTGGGCCGCAATCGTCTCCATCGCTTTGACCGCCAGATCGTTCGCGTCCGACGCGCTTGTTTCAACGGCACGCACCGCGCCCATCATGTGGCCGTTGTACGCGAGCAGCGCATCCTTGGCGCGCGCCATTGCCGCCTCTTCCGGAGGCACCGGGATGTGGTCGCACGTCTGCAACGCCGTCGGGGATTCGATTTTCACCTTGGGGGCGGTGGCGGTGGCGGTGGCGGTGGCGGTCGACATCGGGTTAAGTCAGTTGGTCAGTTCGCTTTGCGATCGCTGGGATTTGTGACGCACCGGGCGCCGTTGCGCAGGCTTTTGGATTGCCAGGCTTTTCGGATTCGCGGAATGTTCGAAGCATCTGAAGATACGGTCGCTTTTCGAACGCCAGGCTTTTTGGCCTGACGCAAAGCCCGGCTGGCTTGGTCGTCACAAATCTCACCAGCAGCAGCCCAAAGCCGCACCGTCTTTCCCCATCATGAGCTTCACCGCCACCGCCACCGCCACGGACACCGTTCTATTCGGCATGCAGGCCGGCGACTGCCGCACCCGGATCGCCGACACCATGCGGCAACATGGCGACACCGTTTTGTTCTACTTCGAGCACGCCTTGTGCTACCGCTGCGTCATCCCGATCAACGCCGCAACGTACAAATCGTGTCTCCGTTTGCTGGGGTGCTACGCCCGGCACGGCGACGTGTTGTCCGTTGGCACCGACGGCGACGCACCCGTGCATTTCCCCGGCGGCGTCCAGCTGTGGCCCATCTTCGTCGAGCTCAAGGACGTGCCCTGTGTGCAGAACTTGGTTATTACTGGCGGACCCGGCGAGATGACCCCATACTTGTTTGCTAACAAGGCCAACAGGGATAACGTCTTGGCCTGGCTGCGTGCCAAGCTGGGGCCCTAGGGCATGGTCATAAAGACACCTTATTCGGACTAGTATAAATAGCAGGGGTGACGTAGTCAGTGATTCCCAAGTCATGTCCGGTCGACCGC
>MDSZ01089536.1_pt1 | contig 17117 bp, 12 predicted proteins | sample 811201 | NCBI WGS metagenome assembly MDSZ01 (sample SAMN05326647, study PRJNA326480) | marine metagenome | isolation source: seawater | place: Indian Ocean: North | collected 2010
AGATGGCGGAATTGGCAGACGCGCCGGACTCAAAATCCGGTTCCTTCGGGAGTGAGGGTTCGACCCCCTCTCTGGGTACCATTAAATGTCTTGTTTAAGAGGAAATATTATAGAGCTAAGTAATATTTACATAAATATACATGAATGAATTATTTTTTCTCTGACAATAATAATATATTTTAGGGGGAGGCTTTCGGGGTGCATTTGGGTAGTGTTACCCAGCATTATAGGGTTGATTGCGATAATTGATTTTATATATTTTTAAAATGAAGTATATTTGCGAAAAATGTTTTGATTTGAATAATGGAGTTACTCACACAAAAGGCAGTATATTTATAGAGATAATTCTCTGGATATGCTTTATTGCTCCAGGTGTTATATATTCGATTTGGAGGCTTACAACTAGAGGGAAGGTTTGTAAAATTTGTAAGGAAAAAACATTGGTAGCTTTAAGTACTCCAAGAGGAAAAATGTTGTCAGAAAAGTCGGAGGAGTATAGGTAAAAATATGATTTTTGATATAATTAAAGTATTTGTATCTTCTGCTGCATTGTCATTCCCTTTCGCAGCAATTAATGCTTATTATTTCCACCTCAAGGGTTTATCAGTAAATAGATTTATTTTTACAATCTTTGCAGCATTTTTTGTATCCACAATAATTACTTACCTTTGTTTGATGATGAAATATGATTACTCTGACTGGGGATTTATATTCTATATTGTTGGGTTTTTCACTTGTACTCCTTATTTTATAACTTCAAGACTGAAAGTATCTTCAGATGTTGACCATTTAGTTGATTTGGTCGGTATGATAACTAGTATCGGTTCATTTTCAGCAGTTATATTTCTATGGGATTCTTTTTTCTCATACCCTAATAAAGCTGGTTTTATATTCGAGTTTGCTGACTTTTTTTATATGTTGTTTAAATAATTAATGACTAATTCTTTTATTATACCTTCATAGCAAAGCTTATTAATATAGGTAAGCAATTATGCCCAATGCTCTGATAATTATTTTTCTCCTCACGAGTACTTTTGCTTTTGCCCACAATGATAGTTATGAAATGAGCTATCATAATTTTTTGAAAAATAATATTGGATATAAAGAAGACAAGATATCTGTAGTTGCTAAGAATTTTAAAAAAGACAATTACTCGGAAGTCTTATTCTTTGATTCGCAAACAAATGTCAGATGCTTCTTTGAGTTCAATAATCATTACTTACTGTCAGAAAGAAGCGATAAGCATTACTCGATTACTAATTGGGCTTGGTTTAATACCATTGGCATAAGAGCTAAAGACAAAGACTACATTTGGCATTATAGTCCAAGTATGCAGCGGGGTAATAACGGAAAAGGTGTTATAGAAAAGCAATTTTTTTTGAATGCTATTGAAGATGGATATTTTATTCTAGTTTATGAATGGAATTGGAGAAATTTTGATGGGTATTGGAAAGAAGACTTTGATTACACGAAGATTCCTTCAGAGAAAAGAGTAGTAAAGCTTTTGGTAAATGTTGAAAACCCAGATGAGCTTAAAACCTTCTTGGATTAATTTCGGTTTGAGTGTTTTTTGGAAATTATATATCTCCCATCTCAAAAATTCTCATATAACCCCTAGAATAATAATTTTTTCTGGAGGCAATTAATATATATACATATCTGAATCCCCTAGAAAATTGAACCCCCGCCCCCTATATTTCGTATCATTTTCGTATCATATTTCATTCAATATCTTATGCTTCTATTCAGTATTATGCAATTTGATTATTGCTTAAATCCCTTTAAATAAGGCTATAAGCGATATATTTCGAATTTCAAGAGTAGGGGGAGTGAACATTCGACCCCCTCTCTGGGTACCACTCCTTACAGCATAAACACTGGCTCTAGGGGGTCTTTAAGGGTATCCTTATTCTGCCATCTTAAAACGGAAGAACTTAGTATCTGTATCTGCTGGTATAGTCATAGTGGCTGGATCACCCTTATCTTCCCATGTTTGTAGATCAGAGCTTTCTTCCATCTGTAACTGCAATGTAGCCTGGTTCCCAGTTACTTCAATTAATTTTGAATCTAGCTTAATGTCTCTTATAGAATCTAATGTATATAGTGAGTTAATTAATGCATTATGATTACCTGGAATCAAAGGATCAGTCCCAATTTCTAATTCCTTTAAATCAAGAATAGCATCTCCATCATCATCTAAATCAGCATTATTTCCTACATCATCTCCGTCTGTATCTAACCATTCACTAGCATCTAAGGGGAACGCATCATTAGCATCTAAATAACTATCATTATCATCATCTAAATCAGCATTATTTCCCACATCATCTCCATCTGTGTCTAACCATTCACTAGCATCTAAAGGGAACGCATCATTAGCATCTAAATAACTATCATTATCATCATCTAAATCAGCATTATTTCCCACATCATCTCCGTCTGTATCTAACCATTCATTAGGATCATTTATAAATGCGTCTAGGTGATCATAAATACCATCTTCATCTGTATCTAAGTGGGGAAATTTCTTATATATCTTATAAACGGCTGTGGATAGCCCAGAATGACCATCCTCATTTTCTGCATGTATATATAAATCGAGATTTTTTGAGTTATATGAATTAGAAGCATACGGTAAATTTGCTGAGTTTATTAAAATCCAACTAGAATTAATTAATTTATAAAATACCCTGTTTCCCTCGTTATGAAAGGAAAGGTCCGTTCCATCATTGCTTAAATCAACGGCTGTTACGTTACCTGTGTAATTTAAACTTTGTCCAATTTGTGTAATTACACCACTCTGATCATTAATAGAATATATTTTAAGAAGGTCTTCTTCTTTTTTTACAAAACTATTATTATATGTATTAAAAAATTTTGTATCTAAATTAGTAGTTTCTAATTCAATTAATCCGACATCAGAAATAAAATAATGCTTTGATTCAGTGGTATTATACATAGATCCCAAATCCCAGATAGATGAAGGTCCATATTGTTCTATTTCTATAAATTTCCCATTAAGTGTAATGTATTTAAATGAAACCTCGTTTGTAATATTATTGCCAAATGCTTCTCCTGTCATTGCATCCCAATCACTAATATAATACACTGTTCCTAAATTAATTTCTCCTTCCGATATATAAGCAGGGGTCATACCATCTTCATCCCAATAATTATAATTTGGATTAAGTTTATAAAAGTATCTTTTACTTCCCGAAGTAAAACTATATCTACTTAGTCTATTTGATATTTCTATATTATCGCCATTTACAGACTCTATAATGTTCCAACCAGCTGAATCTGTAAATATATTTAGCGTATTATTATATATAGTAGCATGATTATGAATATTGCCTATTATAAGTTTTGAGGAAGAGCTATTTGAGTAGTCGTTTTTTAATATTTTTCCGCTCGGACCAATAACTTCTGAATACGCATTATGTGATCGATTAAGATGATTCCAATTTTGGAGATTATTTCCATTTCGTCTTGAAAACAAAACTTCATTGCTGGTTAGTATGAAGTAATCAGTGCCACTATCATTACTATCTATTGAAATCCCATTAAATGGTATAGGTACTAGATTGTTTTCATCATTAATATAATAGAGATCATCACTTGACCAATAATAATCTCCATTTGCACTGTGCTTAATTACAAAATTTGATGAGCCTAAAATACTTGCGCTGGATTCATAATATAGAGCTCCTCCGTCGTGCCCAACGGCACGAGTTATTGTTCCAATTTCATTAAATTCGTATGTGTAGCTTAGGGCGCTATTAAGGATTAATGATAACCCTACAAAAATAAGAAAAGTTTTCATTAATTATGATATAAAACCTAATCCCATAAACTTAAAGAAAAATCGCCAAACTACATAGTGCGAGTATAGTGCGGACTTGATAAGTACATATACGGACAAATAAGGATAAATTGATTCTCAAGAATTTATAACCTCGCCCAAAGTCACTATTTAAGAGGAGTAAGGATAGGACAAAAATCAAGCTAGAGGCTTCGACCCCCTCTCTGGGTACCACTCCTTGCAGCAAAAACACTGGCTCTAGGGGGTTTTTAAAAAAAATCCTGTCTAATTCCTGTCCCTGAAATCTGAACTTCAAGATTTAGAGTAAACTTTATTTCTAAAAAGGTATTAGGGGTAGTAAAAGGGTGTTACTTTCCTTGAGTTTATATATTTTTTAATAGGTAAAAATATATTATATAATTAAATTATATTTAATTTTGATCAACCCCTCCCCATAAGAAGATAAAGTAAATATTGCTGCATCTTTGTTACTGAAGCATGATTATTCAATCGCGGCCATTGGTGGAGCAAGAATTAATGGTATTTTAAGATGGATTAATGGGAACAATATAAATATTCAGGCATTCGAGTGGACTGAGAATAATCCCGAAACAGAGCCTTATTTAGGCTTATCAGCGAGTAGTAAACTCTTAAATATCTCAAATAGTGATACCTCAAATACAAATTACTTAGGGTATATATTTGAGCATTTAGACTAGTTTAAATCTATAGTTTTCAATTTTTAACATTCTAGGTGTTGCTATACTATCATGTATTTAATGCTTAAATGCATTAGGACAGTATTGCTTTATTAATTAACGAACCCTTGAAATAAATATTGCCCCTTTCCGAATTTACTATCTTTCTAAGCACTTTATGAAACGTACGCACCATTGTTCAGAATTGAGAGATTCCCACGCAGGCACATCGGTATGCCTTAGCGGCTGGGTGGATAGTGTCAGAGATCACGGAGGGATTCTCTTTGTTGATTTACGAGATCGTGAGGGTATCACTCAGATCGTGATGGATCCGCAAAACCCTGCATTGGAATCACATTTTTCTAAGATTAAGCCAGAGTCCGTTCTTTCCGTTTCTGGTCAGGTGGAAAAGCGCTTGGGGGACACGCGTAATGAGCAACTCCCCACCGGAGCGATCGAGGTGCATGCCTCAGAGCTTTTGATTCATAATGTATCGCAAACGCCTCCATTCCCTATGGATGATTCAGCGGACAAAGTGGGTGAGGAATTAAAAATGTCCTATCGCTACCTTGATCTGAGACGTAGCTCGAACTTGAATATCCTTCGCTTGCGTCATAGGACTAATCAGGCGATTCGCAACTTTTTGGATTCAGAAGCTTTTACTGAGGTTGAAACACCAATGCTCTTTAAGAGCACTCCGGAAGGGGCACGAGAGTTTCTCGTTCCCAGTCGCATGAATCCTGGTGCATTCTACGCCTTGCCCCAATCACCGCAGCAATACAAGCAAATGCTTATGGTGGCTGGTGTTGAAAAATACTATCAGCTAGCACGTTGTTTTCGCGATGAGGATTTGCGTGCAGATCGGCAGCCTGAATTTACCCAATTGGACATCGAGCTTTCCTTTATCGATCGCGAGGATATGTACGCTTTGATTGAAGGGCTGATGGCGCGTATCTGGAAAGACATTCTCGAAGTAGATTTAGAAACACCCTTCATTCGCTTAAGTTATGCCGATGCGATGAATCGTTTTGGTGTGGACAAGCCGGATATGCGATTTGGTTTCGAGCTGGTCGATTGTAATGCAATCTTTGCCGGTTCGGAATTTAAGGTCTTTGGTTCTACGGTTCAATCGGGTGGGGCGGTCAAGGCGATCAATATTAAGGGTTTGGCAGACATCACTCAGGGTGAACTGAAGAAGCTTGAAGAGAGTGCAAAATCGCTTGGTGCCAAGGGCTTGGCTTTCATTAAAGCGGAAGGCGATCAATGGAAATCTCCCATATTGAAGTTTTTATCCCCAGAGGAGCAGAGCCAACTCAAGGATGCTTTAGAGATAGAAAATGGTGACATTATCTTTTTTGCAGCTAGTGAATGGGAACAGGCCTGTTCGATTCTAGGGCGGGTTCGCCTTGAGGCAGCTGAGCTTCTCGTGGCTCGCGAGCGTTTGGCGATCAATCCGAAAGACTTTCGCTTCCTTTGGGTGATTGAATTTCCGCTCATGCATTTCGATGAGGAGGCCGGTCGTTATGTTGCTTCACACCATCCCTTTACTGCTCCAGTTCCCGAAGACAGTGAATTGTTGGAGACGGATCCCAAACAGGTTCGTGGACAGCATTATGACTTGGTCCTCAACGGTGTCGAGCTGGGTGGAGGCTCCATCCGTATCCATCAACCAGAACTCCAACGAATGGTCTTTGAGGAGATTTTGAAGATTGAGCCAGAGGTAGTTGAGGATCGTTTTGGCTACATGTTGCAGGCTTTTGAGTACGGAGCACCGCCACATGGTGGGATTGCTTTTGGTGTGGATCGAATGGTTACTCTCCTAGCCGGTCGCACGAGCATTCGCGATGTAATTGCTTTCCCTAAAAATCAAAAAGGGCAGGAGTTAATGACGCAAAGTCCAGGGACTGTTACTGAGGATCAATTGTCGGATTTGCATATCGCTGTTGTCGAAACGGATCATTCGGAATCATCGGATTAGCCCGCAAAAAATCTATTTACCTATTTACTCATTCGCAATTTTTCTTTTGGATTTGTGAATGAAAGGTTTGAATTTGTTGCTGTTGTGGGCTTCTCTGTTTGGATTGTTTCATTTTGGATTGGCGAGAATTGAGATAAGCGAATCGGCTACTCAATTTCGATTCCCCAATTTTTCGCCCAATGGTTACATTGAATGGGTGCTCGAGGGTCAATCCGGACTATTAGTGGATCAAGAACTCAACATTGAGGCGCTTTTAGTTCGAATTTACGCCAGTGACAGGGATAATCGTCAACTGGGAACAGTTAGGAGCGATAGTTGTCAATACGATACGGAATCCTCCTTTGCTCGATCTAAAGCTAGTATTCAAATTGAAGGCTCGGGGTTTAATTTATCAGGAAGGGATTGGGCGTATGATTTAAAAACTAAAACAATTGATATTGCCCATGATAGCGGTGTTCATTTTTCCGAGTCTGTGGATCGGATGTTTTCTGAATTTGCTTCAGAGGGTGAGAGTCTTGGTACGCAGATAAAGAGTGATTCTTTGCACCTAGTTATTGAGCCCAATTCTTATCGATTTCGATTCATGGGAGGAGTGCAGTTGACTTCAGGTTCCATTGTTTTGCATAGTGATTTATTAGAGATAGATTTGTTGAATGCGTCTTCCCAGATTGAATTCTCTATTCCCTCTGGAGAGTTGTCGGGAATCCATCGAGTTGAAGCGAGTGGTTTGGTTCAATTCAATAGTCCTGAATATGACGTGAGTTCCAGTAGGGTTCATCTTAATCCTAAGCAGAACCATGCATTCTTTGATGGAGCTGCTGTTATTCAGATGCCTCAGGCTCAGCTTCGAGGTGATCGCATTGAATTAGATCGCCGTAAGATTTTTCTACAATGTTTCGAAAATAGGCTCGCATCCTTTTCATTGAATGGCGCAGTTTTAGATTCATTTGACGGGATGGATCCGCTCTTTTCGGATAGAGAATTTTATATTCAATCAGAGCAAATTTATTTTGAGAGAGCGAATAATCGCTATACTTATCACTTTGAGAATCGAGTATTTTTCCAATCTCAGTCTTATCGAATCTATTCGGATCGATTGAAGGCAGAGACCAATTCAATGCCTAATGTTGATGAAAAATCAATTTTTCAAGAACTCCTTTTTGCCCACGCCGATGGATCTGTTCGCCTCAAGGCAGAAGCATTTAATATTCAATCGCAGTCTCTCAATTATTTACCCAAAGAAAACTGCCTTAAAGCTAGCGAATCTGTTTACTATGAGAGTGAATTTGCTGAGCTTTCTGCCGATGAGCTTGTGGTAAAAAACGACATGGTGCATGCTTCAAGTCGTCAAGATTTGGTCTCTGTAAGCCTGCCCAAGGCATTAGATTTCGGTTTTAATCTCAATAATGTACCCAATCAACCTAAGTATAACGAAGATGAAGGAATCCAGATTCAATCAGAAATTTTTTACTTAGATAGAGATGGTTCACTCATCCATTCTCATTTCAAACACGCAGTTCGTGCGCAACAGTACTCAGCAAAATTAATTGCTGAAGAATTAGAGTTAGTTTGGCGTGAAGATATTCATAGAAAAGTTGAGCCCAATCGGGAGCGTTTTGTTATACAAACGGCTTTTGCTTCAGGATCCGTGGACATGACTCAAGGAGATTTTTTCGCTTCGGCAGACCAATTGTCCATTTTCCCAGAGGAAGAGCGGATATTATTATACGGAGAAGGAGGTAAAGCCCAGTTGAAAGATTCCCAGGGCACTGTCTTTGGAGAGCGCATAGATTATAATCGCCGACTTAAGCAGTCAGTCGTTTCTGGTAAAGGGGGTGCTTCAAGGGCAAGGATACAGTTTGAGCTACCGGATAGAATATTAGAAGATAGTCTTGAAGAATAAGTGAATTAATGCTCTAACAGTAATTATGGAAGAGGGCAGTAAACAGTCTCGCATAAAGGCACAGAATTTGGTCAAAAGCTTTGGTGACAAACGTGTCGTCGATGACTTGTCTATCACTATCTCTACTGGAGAGATTGTCGGCTTGCTTGGTCCAAATGGCGCGGGTAAAACAACGACTTTTTATATTATGCTCGGCTTGGTCCAAGCCTCTGAGGGTAGGATTCTCTTGAACAATCAGACCATAACAGATTTGCCAATGTATCAAAGGGCACGTCTTGGTATTGGTTATTTACCTCAGGATGCTTCTGTGTTCCGTAAGTTATCCGTTCGGGATAACCTGATTGCCGTGGCACAAACATTAGCTATATCTAAAAGTGAACAAAAAGAAAAAGTTGAACAAGCGCTAAATGACTTTGGCTTAACTGAAACAGCTAAGCAAATGGCTTATACCTTAAGCGGAGGTGAGCGCAGGCGTTTAGAAATCGCGCGCTCTGTACTTCCGTCCCCGAAATTTTTATTCATGGATGAGCCCTTCAGTGGTGTTGATCCGATCAATGTATCTGAGGTTCAGGAAATTATTTTAAACCTTAAAAAACAAAATATTGGAATTTTGATTACGGATCATAATGTTAGAGAGACCTTAAAAGTTGTTGACCGTGCCTATTTAGTCTACAAGGGTGCTATTTTATCGGAGGGTGATAGTGCATTTCTAATTCAAGACCCACAGAGCCGAGAATTTTATCTAGGCCATGATTTTAATGTAAATTAGTTTGCTATGAAGCAACAGAGATCAAGTAATGCAAAAAATGTAGAGGCTATATCCGTTAAACAGCTCTATGAAACTTTCCATCATCAATTAAGATTGGAATTAGTTTCTGGTCGTAATGGATTAAATCGAATGATTGGAGAGCGCAGTTTAAATCGACCTGCACTTGCTCTAACTGGCTATTTGAAGTTTTTTGCTTCTAAGCGCATTCAATTATTCGGAGCGGGTGAAATGGGATATTTGCGTTCGCTTAAAAAAGAACAAGAACTGCAGATATTGAACACAATATTTTCTAAAAAAATTCCCTGCATTATTATTTCGAGAAACCTAGCGCCTTCTAAAATACTCAAAGAATTAGCCGACAAATATAATACACCACTTATACGATCAAGTCTTGCTTCGAAAACTTTGACCACTGAACTAACTTTGTTGTTGGAAGATTTTTTTGCGCCGCGCACGCAAATTCATGGTACGCTACTGGATGTTAAGGGTATCGGCACTTTAATTTGCGGTGAAAGTGGTGTCGGTAAAAGTGAATGTGCTTTAGCCTTAATAGAGAGGGGTTATAGTTTAGTTGCTGATGATTTAACCTACATAAAACGCATCAGTGATCGAGAGGTGGTTGGAACTTCTAACGAACTTAGTCGGGGCTATATGGAATGTCGTGGTCTTGGAATTATCAATATTGCCGAACTCTTTGGGGTCCGTTCAGTTCGCCGTGAAAAGCGAATTGATTTAGTCATTCATTTCTTTAATTGGAGTAAAGGTGTTGTTGAAGAGCGCACAGGTTTAGGGGAGCAGAATCGCGATATTCTCGGACTGGGGATTCCACTGATCGAGATACCGGTACGACCTGGTCGAGATATGGCTCTATTGGTTGAAGTTGCGGCGATGGTTCGAGCTTTAAAGTTGATGGGGCACGATTCAGCAGAAGAGTTTAATCAGAAGTTAATTCAACACATGGAAAATAGTGAATAGTATAGCTAGAACTCCAAGATTTTAATGATTAGATACTTAGAAAACAGTGTTAGCCCTATTAGCCTTTTGGAATAAAAATAAAGCAAAAAATTAAATAATTTTTCGCATTAAGATTGTTAATAACTTGTTAATTAGTTGCACTTGCCAAGTGGTTCAGTCTATCGTTTTTTGTTTATCTTTCTATTGATTAAATCTTAATTAATTCTTTAAATGTAACTTTTCTTGCTTATATATAACACTGAATCCTATATTATTAATTGCTTAAGTGCATTTCTACCAAGGGTTTATGTTTTAATGAAATCATCTAAGACCACAGTTTTTTTAAAAATGCTCTCATCATTCCCTATCATATTTGCAATGACAACATTCCTTCAAATCCTCAGTAGTCATAGGGTTACAATTTAGCAACATGGACTGTGAACAATTCAACTTCTTTCAGAGTCTTATAACCTTCAAAGTGGCTATGCGCAATGACTGATATAGCCTTTAAAGAAGCTTTGTGGGATAAAGTTTGCGAGGAATTAATGAATATTTTTCCTTCCGACGTCTACGAAATGTGGTTTTCCGACATTGTTTGCGAGATGGTTAACGGGGATTCAATTAGTTTGTGCGTACCAAATGAATTTAACGCAATCTGGATAGAAAATAATTATCTTGATTTTATCACTCAACACCTGCGACTAATTACTGGAAAAAATTTCACAGTGACCCTTAAAATTGATGAAACAGGTCGAGAGGACACTATTAGTGAAGATATACCAGGAGAAAAGGTTCATTCTTATAAAAATCGCATGGATCAAAATGGTGAGACTCGACTGCACTCAAAAATACCAACCGCACTTAAGCCTACATTTTTAAATCCTAAAAATACCTTTAAAAATTTTGTTATTGGAGCGGGGAATCAATTGGCGCACGCTGCTTCAATAGCTATAGCCAATGCTCCAGGTCGTGCCTACAATCCCCTCTTTGTTTACGGTGATACGGGATTGGGTAAAACACACTTAATGCATGCAGTAGCACACGAAATCCTCACCTCAAAGCCTGAAGCTAATATCGCTTATTTATCGACAGAAAAATTCACAAATGAATTCATTCATGCCATCCGAGAAAATAAGTTAGCAAAATTTCGCAAGCGATACCGTACAGTGGATGCTCTTTTAATAGACGACATACATTTTCTTTCGGGTAAAGACAGTACTCAAGAAGAGTTTTTTCACACCTTTAATGATTTATTTGAATCCGGTAAACAAATCTTCATTGCTAGTGACCGCCCCGCCAATGAAATTGATCGTTTGGAAAACCGTTTAATTTCCCGCTTTCAATGGGGGCTGGTCACGGATATTCAGCCACCCGATTTTGAAACGCGTCTAGCCATTTTGACTAAAAAGGCCACCGCCCTGAATTTAGAAATTGACGATTCAATCCTGTACTTTCTTGCCGAGCGTGTATCAAGAAATGTTCGTCGCATGGAAGGCGCACTTACTCGCATCGTTAGCTATGATGCCTTGATTGATCGCAAGCTGGATTTAGCAGCTGTCGAACACTTGCTGGCAGACCTACTTCTAGATGAGGTGTCCGAAGTTATTTCAGTGGATCATATTCAGAAAAAAGTGGCCGAGTACTACCAAATTACTTTTGGCGAACTCCTTGGGCGTAAGCGGACTCAGAAGATTGCCTTTCCTCGACAAGTTGCAATGTACTTAGCTCGGACCCTAACCAGTGCCCCGCTTAAATCAATCGGCGATGCCTTTGGTGGTCGCGATCACGGAACTGTGATTCACGCGTGCCGACAGGTAGAAAATCTTATGGATCAAGACGGAACGATCAAGCGTTCTGTTGAATACCTGACAAAAATCATTTCCAAAAACAACAACTAACTGATGGACTTATCTCCAAGCCAAAAAGAATCCGTTCAAAAGTGGGCCTCCGAAGGCGCTTCTATTGCACAGATCCAAAATTTATTGAAAGAGGAATTCTCTATCGGAATGACTTATATGGATGTGCGTTTTCTCGTCGATGACTTAGGGGTGGTTTACTCAGATAAGAAGGAGGATGAGGAAAATGGAGACGGTGGGTCGACTCAAGAAGCGATTGAGGAAGGTGCTTCTAATCAGGACAATTTCGAGTCAAATTCTAACCTAAATGGTGAAGAAGCCGATCTAGGTAGTACAGAGACAGCAGAAAGCGGGGCAGTGTTTGTTGATGTCGATGCGGTGATTCGACCCGGATCCTTAGTCAGCGGTACGGTGCGATTCAGCGATGGGGTTTCTCTTGGCTGGCAGTTAACCAGTACTGGTCAGCTCGGTTTAATACCTGGCGAAGATCCCGAGTATCGGCCTTCAAATTCAGACATTCAGTCTTTTCAAAGTCAGTTGCAAGCGGTGCTTAAACAAAAAGGCTTTTGATTGATCACAGAAATTCGCATTAATGATTTAGCGACCCTCATGATGGATCAGAATAACCCTTTTCTGTCTAATAAGAGTAACAGAAAGCTATTAGAAATTTGAATATGCCTAAAGGACTAAGGAGATTATTTGGTTAGTTAATTTGGATAAAGCCGAACTCCGAGAAGGTTAGATTCAAAGTGATAATCGCTACGCTCAGGCTTATCGGGATCTATTCCATGCCATCCCCTTTCAATCCATTGCGCTGTATCTTCTGGAGCGGGATTTAGACTTCTACCAGATAGAGTTGCTGGAATATATAAAGGCCTGTAGTTATTGGCATGGATTTGTAAGAGGAAATCTTCTCCGTCAATCAAATGCTCTAGATCGAGTGGGATCAAATTTCGGCCTATTTGCATAGCGCCTTGTTTAAGCACTCGTTTGCCATTGTTATCAAAAATTTGAAGATATGCACCAGGGCCACCTTTCGGGTGCTTTGTAAAATCAACTGTTAGTTCGTCTGCATAACGTATGCCTAGATGGAATACTCCTGGACTTCTATCAAGAACATTAGGTCCAATTAGTATAAACAGAGTGCCTACAATAGCAGTTAAAAATATTAAAATTAATACAACAAACTTTCCTTTAATCATTAAATATAATTTAGAAAATCTTAATAAACCTTACATTGAATTTATAAAATCTATCTATTCTTAATAAAGCAATAAAATTGAGATTTAGTCTCAATAAAAATTGCAAATTTTTTGTATAAAAAATTTGCAATTGCTGTCATTTAATCGCAACTTTCAGTTTTGAGTATGAAAGAAGATAAGATTGATAGAATTTCTAGAAAATCATTTTTTAATAGAATAGGTTTGGTTGGTGCTGGTTCAATTCTTACAGGGTATTACAGCCGTAATAAAAACCATCACATTACATCCCGTCGCCTAAATAAATTAGAATTGCGCTTCAAAAAGCCTTCAGAGATTATCTCTAGTGATATCTTAAGTTAATTCAGTTAATCCTATGGCAAATATATTCCCTAAATGGGTTAACACTGTTCCTATTAAAGTTATCTTTTCGATTATTTTAATCAAAATTGCCGTTGTTATTGGGATCACATATTATTTCAGTCCTGAGTACACTCGAGTGGGCTACGCTCCAACTCAGCCTGTTGCCTTTAGTCATGAGTTTCATTCAGGAACACTAGAAATTGATTGCCGTTACTGTCACAGTTTTGTCGATCAATCTAGCCATTCAAATATACCTGGGACTAATGTATGTATGTCTTGTCATAGTATGGTCCTCAAAGACGATGCGCGCTTGGCTACAGTGCGGCAGAGCTACGATTCAGGTGAACCGATTCCTTGGGTCCGGATTCACAAAGTGCCAGATTATGTCTATTTCAATCATGCCGTTCATGTGAACCGAGGAGTGAGTTGTGTGGAATGTCACGGTAAAGTTGATGAAATGGAAGTAGTCTACCACGCAAAACAATTAAGCATGGGTTTTTGCTTGGATTGTCACCGGAATCCTGAAGAATATCTCCGGCCAGTTCAAGAAGTATATAATTTAGATTGGGAGCGTCCCGAAGACGAGGAATCCTTAAATGAAATAGAAGCTTTTGTGCACGATTGGGGTGTCAATCCTCCCCAAAGTTGCTCTGGTTGCCATCGATAGAAAATTCGCATGAAAAATAATTCACAAGAACACGGTGCTAAATATTGGAAGAGTCTCGATGACTTAGCCGAAACTCCTGCTTTTAAAGATTGGGTGGAAAAAGAGTTTCCCTCAGGTGCCTCTGAACTCGAAGGGGTAGGGCGTAGAAATTTCATGAAAATTATGGCTGCGTCATTTGGTCTGGCCGGTTTGGGAATGACAGGCTGTCGCCGACCCAAACAACATATTTTACCATATGCCGAACAACCCGAAAATTTAATCCCTGGAGTCGCCAACTACTACTGCACTTCTGTACCCGGTCTCAATGCTCACACTCCAGTCATCGTTGAGTCTCATCAGGGTCGTCCGACCAAGATTGAAGGCAATCCCAGTTATAAGCCCTTTGGAGGTGGCACTTCGACGCACAATCAGGCCAGTATTTTAGATTTGTACGATCCAGATCGAGCGACCAGTTCCTCTCACAAGCGTTCAAAAATCTCCGCCTACGAAGTGAAGGATCGCCTATTTGCTCTAAAAGAGCGCTATGCTGAGAATGGAGGATCCGGGCTCGCCATCCTTGCAGAACCGAGTAGTTCGCCTTCGAGAGAATCTCTAAAGCAACTTTTTAAATTAAAATATCCAAAGGCGGTTTGGGCTGAGTACAGTCCGCGTAAATTGACAAATGCTGTATTAGCTAACCGTGCAGTTTTGGGCTTTAATTACTCTACAGCGATAAATTTTTCTAAGGCGAATCGCGTATTGGCTGTAGACGCAGATTTTTTGAGTGAAGGTGAAAATGCTTTAGCGAATGCGCGGGGCTTTGCTGCTAAGCGAAAAATTTACAACAAGGATGAGGTTTCAAAGATGAACCGTCTCTATACTGTAGAAAGTAATTTGACGATAACTGGCTCTATGGCTGACCACCGCCTCCGACTTAGTGCTTCTGAAATGACTGCCTTTCTTGCACAACTCGCCCTTGAATTATCTTCTTTATCTAGAAGCAATTTTGGGCTAGAGACTGATTTTTCAGCACTTGCAGAAACCTCTCTAGCTGACAAAAAATGGGTTAAAGAGTGCGCAGTCGACCTCTACAAGGCTAAAGGTCACTCGGTTATAGTGATTGGTGAACACTTACCTGCTATTGCCCATGCAATTGGCTTATACCTGAATCAGATTTTATCTGCACCAATTAGTTTACTAGAGACAGCAAATATAGAGCAGTCAATTGATATGCTTGCAGATTCTCTAAAAAATAATACCGTTCGATCTTTGCTTATTCTTGGGGGCAATCCCGCTTTCGACGCACCGGCTGATCTCGATTGGTCTGCCCTACAGAAAAAAGCCGAGAGCAGTTTGCACCTGAGCTACAGCTATAATGAGACTTCTGAAATTTCAGATTACCATATAGCACAATCACATTATCTCGAGCAATGGTCGGATGGTCGTACCACTGAAGGACATCTCGTTCCCGTCCAGCCCTTAATCGAGCCCTTATTTGATAGTTTTGACGAGCTCACTCTACTCTCCAGTCTCGTCTACGATAGCCCGAAAGATCCCTATGCTCTCGTACGAGAAAGTTTTACGCTTCTCGGTGGTACGGATTTCAACCAATTTCTAAAACACGGGCTGTTAGATTCCGTCGCATATTCAAAACACGAGCTTACTGAATCAGATCTCAGAGTGAACCTCGATGCATTGAACTCTATGCTAGCTTCGGAGTCGGGATCAACAGTTAAACTTAGTTCCGAATCGCTTGAACTTCGATTTGTTCCTAGTTTTCACGCTGGAGACGGCCGTTTTGCTAATAATGGCTGGATGATGGAGTGCCCAGATCCAATCACGAAATTGACTTGGGACAATGCACTTTTAATCAGTCCAAGATTGGCAAAAGAATTAGAATCAAGAGATGGGGTTTCTATTTTTGCTCCTGATTCTGCAATGAATCGTGGTGGGGCATTCTTTAAAAGTAGCAAGGGAGAACTTCAAAAAAACTCTGCGGTCTTCAAGGATGGAAAAGAGACAGCAGTGGTTGCGAAACTTTCCATTGATGGGAAAAGCATTGAGTTGCCACTGCATGTCGTTCCTGGTCTAGCCAATTATACGGTTGTCTTGCCCTACGGAATGGGTCGACATACCGTAGGTCGGGTTGGCGAAAATGTTGGCTTTAATGCCTATGGCCTTAGGACCCAATCAGGTATGGGCTTTCTTGGTGGAGCCCAACTCAAAGCTACCAAGCAGCGATTTTATTTGGCAAATACGCAAGAGCATTGGTCAATGGAAGGGCGAGCCATCGTTCGCGAAGGGACAGTTGATTATTACAAGAAACAGCCCGATTTTGTTGCAAAAATGGGAGTGGAGTCGCACGCTCCCCCGAACTATGGCTACAAAGACGATGCCTCACTTGCTGACAAATCTCTAAATCAATACCGAGGTAATTCTGCCTATGTACATCCGAAGTTCAATAGTCCTGATTCTAATGTAAAAATTTGGAAAGACAAGGAATCCCAGTTCCCTGCAAAACAGCAATGGGGCATGGCAATTGATTTAAATACTTGCTTTGGTTGTTCTGCCTGTGTAGTGGCTTGCCAAAGTGAAAACAATATTCCCATCGTCGGTAAGGATCAAGTATTGCGCGGTCGCGAAATGCATTGGATTCGCCTTGATCGTTACTTCTCAGCCCGAGATTATAAGGCTTCAGATATACCGGAGGATGTTCAAGTTTCTTTCATGGGTATGTCCTGTGTGCATTGTGAAAACGCTCCCTGCGAGAGTGTCTGTCCAGTCAATGCAACTGTACATGATAAGGAAGGTTTAAACACCATGGCTTACAATCGTTGTGTTGGAACGCGTTATTGTGCAAACAATTGCCCCTATAAAGTTCGCCGTTTTAACTTCTTCGATTGGAACAAGCGTGCGATTGGCGAATTTTACAAGGGGCCACTCGGTCCC
>MDSZ01046662.1_pt1 | contig 17114 bp, 18 predicted proteins | sample 811201 | NCBI WGS metagenome assembly MDSZ01 (sample SAMN05326647, study PRJNA326480) | marine metagenome | isolation source: seawater | place: Indian Ocean: North | collected 2010
GATTGATCATCAACAAAAATAACCTGTTTGAATTTTATTTTTTGATTATTGATAGATTGTATACATTTTTTTATGTATTTTTTATTATTAAAATTAACTATTATTAAAGTAGTATTATTCTGACTATATTTTTTCATAAATATATTCAAATGTTTTTCTACAATTCATTTTGTTTTTATATGCCATCTTAAAATTATTTTTTTTTAGAAGTTTATTAATATTATTAAACTTATAATTTTTTTTTAACATTAAATCATAATGGTGTTCAAAATAAATATACTTTATTTTTTTAAAATTTTTTTTTAAAATAGATTTTAGTATAGTAAATTCATAACCTTCTGTATCTATTTTTAAAATGTCTACAAAATTAATTTTATTCTTTTTTAAAAAATTATTTAATGAATAAACTAAAACTCTCTTTTTTTTTTTAATCAACTTATTTGAAAATAATGTAAGCAATCTTTTTTTTCTCTGAAAATATTTACTTTTATAATTTAAATTAACAATTGTTGATGAAGAGCTGTCATTTAATATATTTAAATATTTAAAGCTATCTTTTTCACCAATAGCGTAATTAAAAAATGAAATTTTTTCTGAAATAAATTTTTTTTTAAGTTCCTTAAATATTTCAGGATTAGGTTCAATCGCATAAATTTTTTTTATAGAAAAATTATCTGAAAATTGTTTTATAGTTTCTCCTTTGTGAGCACCAATATCAATTAACGATATTTTTTTGTTTTTAATTTTTTTTAAAAAAAAATTGTTAATTTGCATCTTTTTTTTTTTATCAATAAAATCAATTAACATACTTAGAATATAGAGATAAACTTTTTCTATCATTTTGTTCTTTTAATAATGTAAGTATTAAAATACTTTTTAATATTTAAATTTGGGGCATATGAGCATGGTGTCTTCGATGCCCAACACATTTCACCTTCTTTTGGACTATATATATTAAAATCATTAAAAGTCGCTACAATTTTAGTTTCAATATTTGGAACATAATAAAAAGGAGATTTTAATAAATCATAATTATATACATGGTATTCTTTATTAATTCTATGGATATTTCTAACATTAAAAATGATTAAAGTAATTATTACAAAATAATATGTTCCTTTAATTAACTTTTTCTTAGAAATTTTATATTTTGATATTTGCTCACTAAAAAACAAAAAAATCGGAATTGCAAATAAAACAAATCCTCCATATCTCATTGCTGGATGATTTAAAAACCACTCCAAAAGAAAAAAAAGTGATAAAATATAAACAGTCTTTTTAAATTTATTTTTATTTTTAATTTTTTTGTGAGATTTAAAATATAAAAGTAAAATTAAAGAAATAAATAAAATTGCTAAAAGAGTGTCACTAACTTTATTAAAGAAATGTCGATCTATCCAATTTGGTAACCAATTAAAATTCTTAATATAATCATCTTTATTTAATTTATGTTTATAGTTTGGACCTCCTCCTGCTTTTGCCCACCATTCATAATGTGTTTTTAAAGCTTTAACTTCTTCTTTTGGAACCGACCATGTGAGGTTACTAATACAAGTTTTACTTGATGGATATAACAAGCACCCCGTATTAAATAAATTTATTACAAAAATGTTAATTATAAAAAAAAATAAAAATATTGATAATTTGTAATTTTTTTTATTAAAAAAGAAAAATATATTATTAATTTTAAATAAAATAATTGGGATCAAAATAAAATATAATAAGTAAAGAGGTTTTAATGATGCAGATAAAAAAATTAGTAAAAACAAAAATATTATTTTCTCTTTTTTAAAAATAATTTGTTTAACATACAAAATCTCAAGCAATATAGAAAAAATAAGTAATAACAATATTTGTGCTGATCTATCTGTCCCGTGTTCAGCAATTCTATAAAACACTATATTTGCAAAAATAAAAATTAAAATATTAAAAAAATGTATAAAATTGTTTTTTTGAAAAAAAAGGATTTTTTTTAAAATAATAAAATTAAAAAATATAAGCACCAGATATGGATATATAGTAAATAAAAAATATTTTATTCCAGGTAAAAAGGTTATTGAATTAAAATAAAATAATGATGAAAAAGTTCTAAAACCATGACTAAAAGCACCTGCTCCAATTAAAAAATTGTTTTCAGTTAATGATAATGAATACGTAAGATGATAATAAGGAAAATCATCATGATTCTTGAATATGTAAAGTCCTACTATTGAAAAACAAATAAGAATTAATAAATGTTTAGTTTCAGATTTAAAAACTGAATTTTTATTCAGGGTTATAAAAAAACTTAATAAACCTATAGCATGTAAAACTATGTTATGAAAATAATCATGTTTGGTTAAATAAGAAGTAAGAATAGAAATAAAACTTAAAAAAAAAATACCAAATAATCCCTGATAACCAATGTTTAAATTATGTAATTTTTTATCTATTATTTTAGAGAATAATAATCCATAACCAATTACTGAAAAAGTGATAAAGAATATATAAAACAAAAATAATAAATGATAAAACATACCTTCTAATTATAAAATAAAATGGCAAAATTCAATTCAGTTAAACTTACTCCAAATAGTTATTATATCTATTTATTTTTATATTTAACATTAATTACTGGTTTTTTATTAAATGAAGACTCAACTGGAGGAGCCTTTATTGACTATACAAGTCAAAAAAATATTAGTCAGGATTTTTCAAATAATTTTTTAACAACATTATTAAATTATGATCAATATGGTTCAAGACATTCACCTTTGTTAATTTTTTTACTTGGAGTATTAGAATATTTAAATATTAGTGATGCCTTCATAAGATTAATTTACTTACATCTGTGTCTCTTTATTCCATGGTTATTTTACTTGTGTTTAACAGAAAAATTTAAGTCAATTAAAATTAAAAATTGGATATTTATTATTATTTCTAGTTTAATTTTTTTATCTCCAACTTTTAGAAGTCTTAGCATATGGCCTGATAGCCGTATCTTTGGGCTTTTATTTTTTTTAATATGTATTTATTTTTATTTAAGATTTGAAAATACAAAAAAAATTAAATTTTGTTATTTAAATATAATTTTTTATACATTATCTTCCTATTTGAGTCCAAACTTTGCAATATTTTCAATTTACTTTTTTTACAACTATTTAAAATTTTTTAAGCTTAAAAATATTAATATTTATATAATCGTGCTTTTAAACTTATTTTTAAGTTTTCCAGCTTTTTATTATATTTTTTATTTAGATATAAATTTTTTAAATAAGTCTGCTATTTTAAATTCTAGTAATAGTAATATATTTTTTTCTAATTATTTTAATCAAATTTTAATAATACCAACTATATTTTTTTTTTATTTTTTGCCGTTCATGATTACAAAAATTATTAAGATTAACAAAATTAATTTAATTCAAGTTATATCATCTATTATTATATTGTCATTTTCAATTGCTTATTTTGATTATTCGTACTCCTTTACCGGAGGTGGTATTTTTTTTAAATTTTCAAATTTTTTTTTGGGTAATAATATATTTTTTTTTATAATTGCTTTAATAAGTTTGGTAATTATAATAAATGTTCTTACAAGTAATTTTAATAATTTTTTACTAATTATTTTAATTTTATTAAGTAATCCACAAATATCAATATACCATAAATATTACGATCCATTTTTATTAATTATGTTTTTTTCATTGTTTAATCTGAATACTAATTTGGGAGAAATTTTAAATAAAAATAAATATATTTTTATTTATTTATACTTTACATTATTTTTAGTACTTAATTTAATTAAAACATTATGGATAATTTAACATTAGTAATTCCTGCAAAAAATGAAAAAGAGTCATTGCCCGAAGTATTGGATGAAATCAAAAGTTATAATTGTAAAAAAATAGTAATCATGGAAAAATCTGATATTGAAACCTCATCTTCTATAAAAGAGCATGATTGCGAAATTTTATATCAAGAGGGAATTGGCTACGGCAATGCAATAAAACAAGGTATCGACGCAGTAAATACAAAGTATTTTTGTATATTTAATGCTGATGGCTCCTTTAATCCAGGTGAGTTAAAAGAAATGTTGAATAAAGTCCAAACATATAATTTTGTTTTTGCGAGTAGATATGAGAAAGATTGTGGATCAGAAGATGATACAATTATTACTTTGATTGGAAATTATATTTTTACAAAAATTGGTAATATATTTTTTAAACTTAAAATTACCGATATTCTATATACTTATGTATTAGCAGAAACAGAGGCAGCTAAAAAACTTAATCTTGTAAAAGATAATTTTTGCTTATGTGTCGAATTACCAATAAAAGCACAGAAAGCAAATTATAAATTAACTACAAGTAAATCTTTTGAAAGAAAAAGAATAGGTGGAAAAAAAAAAGTAAACGCTTTCAAACATGGCCTGGAAATATTGATTGAAATGATTAAACTTTATTTCAAATAGTAATTTTTATGTCTTAATAATACATAGTAAATAATTAAGTAAATACTAATATTAAAAAAAATTAGTGATATTTGTATCAAAGTATTGCCTATATATTGTGAAGCAAATAAAAAAATTATTAAGTTATAAATATTAATTGTTATACTAGATGTATTATTTGCATAAATTTTCTTATTAGAATTAAATTTTCTTGATAAAAAATTAAACAATAAATGATGTAAGTGATCATTGTCTGGTTCTGTAGGTGAAAAATTTCTTTTTGATTTTCTAACTATGGAAAATAAATTTTCAAAGCATGGATACCATAAAAGTAAAATTATAAAGTATGGTGAAATTTTATAAACATTATTAGTATAAATATCTATTAATAAAACTGCTAAAAAAAAACCAATAGAATAAGATCCACCATCACCTAAAAAGAGTTGATTAAAAAAGTTCATTAATAATAAAAATAATAAACATAAAAAAAATAAATTAAAATTTTCATAAAAAATAAATAAATTTTCTGTCTCGGATAAATTAAAGATTACAAATAAAACAATTGATAAATAACCAATTAATAAACCATTAAGACCATCTATAAAATTCGATCCATTAATCAATATTAAAATACAAAATAAAGTGAATATGTACGATACATAATTTATTTCTAATAATTCATTAAATATGTCTATTCTGGTATCAGTTATTTTTAATTCATATATAACAATAAAACTTAAACATGATAATATTTGGATTAAAAGTCTTTTTTTGGGTGAAATTAATTTCTTTATATCTCCCAAAATCCCAATAGATAAAAATATAAATATAAAGATTAAAAAAATATTATTTTTTGAAAATAGGTAAATGAATATTAAAATAAAAAAAAATAAACCTCCTGATAAAGGAATATATTTATCTGCAATATAGTACTGATGCTTGTCACCAGATAAATTTTTTATTAATTTTTTTTTTTTAATAAAGTAGTTCAAAAGAAATATAATTGGTACAAATAATAAATAAAATATTAGATCCATTTTTTTTTAGTTATAAAATTAAAAGATAAAATTGATAAGTAAAATAAAGATTTAATAAAATTAAAATTACAATATTTATTATAAACTTTATATCCGTCTTTAAATTTTTGAAGATTATTAGATGATAAAGAGTTTTCTGATTTATTCCATATTGTTAAGACTTTATTAAGTGGAAATATATCGCATTTAAGCTTTTTAGTAATTTTAAGCCACAACACAAAATCTTCTTTTGTTTTTAATTTTGGAAAATGAAATTTTTTTAAAACTTTAGTTTGAACCATGACTGTAGATAACCCTATATCACACGAATAAATCAGTTTTTGATAGTTAATCTTTTTTGATAATCTCAATTCGGTCTTTTTTGTTTTTTTATCAAAGATTTTATAATCTGTATGAGAAATTATATGATTTTTTTTTTTTCATAAACTTAAGCTGGTATCTTAGTTTATTTTTATTCCTCTCATCATCTGCATCTAAAAATGCAATGAATTCCCCTTTACAATATTTTATTCCTTTATTTCTTGAATAGCCTGCGCCTAAATTTTGATTATTTACAATGATCTTAATTTTTTTATTTTTATTATACTTTTTTTTTAAATATAGAAGATCGCTTTTGTCTTGATCATCATAAACTAAAATAATCTCAAAATTTTTATGCGTTTGATCTAAAACAGATTTGATTGTGTTTTTAATATATTTTTTCTTTTTAAAATACGGAATTATGATGCTAACTTTCGACATATAACTTTTTATAATAAATCAAATTTATAATTAAATTTAATTAAATTATATTTAATTTTTTTTTCATTAAATTGATTTACCAAAGTAGTTGTTGGGGATAAATATATATTATATTTTTTTTTGTAATCTATATTTTTTACAATTTTAATATTCCTAAAATTGGATTTGATCTTTTTTTTATTATTTGGATGAAGTTTAAAGTATATTTTATTATTAATATATCTTTTATCATTTGTAAAAAAATTAAAACACTCAAAAATATCGTGCTGACCAGGGTAAACTAAGATATTTTTACTTTTTAAACTTACTTTAGGAAGTTTATTTTTTACATCAATTTTTTTTCTTTTAAAAATTAAATTTTTAGAAAATTTCAAATATGCTTTTAGACTCTCTCTTTGATTACAAATTATTTTGTTTGGTAAGTACTTTTTTTTATCTTTTTCTGTGATCAATAAATTAAGCCACATTAATTTTTTTGAAAAAATTCCATGCTGATATCCTATAAGTTGAAAATTTTTATTATAAATATTTTTCTTTATTAAGTTATTTACAAAAAAACCAAATGAATATTCAAATAAAATATAATGAAATTCTTCAAGTTTTTGAAAATTTTTAATTTTTTTTAATGCATTTTCATAAATAAATAGTTTTGACCTATTTAAAAATGACATTTTAATGTGAGGAATAATAAAAGAGGAAACATCAATTTTTTCGAAATAAAATTTACTTTTTATAATGTATTTTTTTAATTCAAAATAATCTTTATAAAATTTTCTTATTACTGATACGAAATCAAAAAAATCAATATACTTTTCAATTGAAATTAAATTTTTTATTTTATTGATTTCTTTTATATGTTTTAAATACTCAGCAGGTGGCAAATTTAAATGGCTTTCATCTGTTAAAGAAAAATTTAAATATTCAATATTTTTTTTCTCATAAATTGATATATCTTTATTTTTGTTAAATAAATATGGATAAAAGCTTAAATAAATTTTTTTATTACTAATAAATTTATTCTTAGATAAAATTTTTGATAGAAAAATAAAGTAAAGAGATTTGAGTATAAACTTGAAAAAGAAATAATTTATATTAATTTTTTTTAAATTATTTTTTTTTAGTAATAATATTTTTTTAAATTTTCTATTATAAACTTGATTATAAATATTAAGATAATCCTCATTATCAATAACTAGCTCAACATGTTTATACTTTTGGGCAATTTTTTTTGAAAACATAATTGTACACAATTTTTCTAAATATTTTGTTTTATCATTTCTTAAATTAAAAATATCTAGCTCAATAGAGTTAATATTTTTCAATTTTTTCTGAAGATAATTTTTTTGTTTGTCAAAAAAATTATTGATTTTTGTAAGGAATTTTCTTTTAAAAATTTTTTTTTTATTTATATTAAAATCAATTATTTCACAATTTTTATAAGTTAATTTTCCTTGATTTAAAATTAATATATCAGCATTACTTATTCTTGTTTCGCTATGATTATATAGATCTATAATTATTAGTTTTCTCATTTATTTAAGTAATTTGAAATTAAATGTTTAATTCTTTGAAAGAATAAAAATAATTTACCTGGTAAAATTTTTTTTATTAAGTGTTTATTTATTATTAAATTATTTTTATGAGTTATTTTTTCTATTTTATTTAATTCCTCTCTAATATCGCTAGTAAAATTATCTCTTTTAGTAATTAGAGTATGAACATTAGAATGAGACCATGATATTTCTGATTTAATTACCTTCCATTTATCATCATAAGGATATTCAAATAGTCTTATTGGCTCACCAACTGATCTTTTATCATACCTATTTATATTTAGAAATAAACCTTCCTCAGTAATATTTTCTTGAATCAAATCAAAATATCTTTTGATTATATTTTTATTCATTTCCATGAAAGATCTTACATTTATAAAAATATTAACTTTTATTTTGCTTATTTTAACCCATGGAGGCAATATAAATATATCATATTCATTAATTTGTTTTAAACTTATTTCATTATTAGTTATATCCGAATACATAATAATTTTTTTTTCAGGAAAATGTTTTAACAAAAAATAGCTTGATAAATAATTTGCCTCTGGAAGATCAATAATAAAAATTTTTGATTTTGGAAAATTTTTAATTAGCAGTCTACTTAAACATCCAAAACCTGCACCGATTTCACATATAAATTTAATTTCTTCTTTTATATTTTTTTTTAATAAATTCATTGCGTAGATTTGAAATAGTGAGTTAGGATCCAAAATTTTGTCGTTTAGGGTAATGTAATTTTTAAGATTACCAACATTTTCTTTAAAAAGATTTTCTTCTATAAATTTTATATTGACTTTCTTTTTTAAATCTTCAAAGTTTTTTCTCTGGTAAGCTAATGAGCCAGGTCTTACATCTAACCCATAACTTAAAGAATTACTTCTAAAATTTTTTAAATTCTTAAATCTAAATAAATCTTTTTTTTTATTATAACCAAGTAACCAATGTTTACTTTTATAGTCAGAATCATAATTTTTGATTGAAAGCTCAAATGATTTGATTATTTTTTTAAAACTATCTTTCATTAATTTATATATTTTGTAAGATTATTTAAATTTTTAATAATTTTTATATTTTTTAAATTTATTTTTTGATAACCCCAAAAACTATGTAAGTAATCAACCTTTGCTGATTTAGCACAATAATAATCGTACAGGGTATCACCAATATAAATAGTTTGTTTTTTTTTGAATCCCAAAATTTTAATTATATAATTAATTCCATCTGGAAAAGGTTTTCCTTTAATATTTTTCCTCGGACAAAGTATAAATTTAAATAATTTTTTTTGTTTACCTAAAACAATTTTTGTTCGACCTAAATTTTTAGATGTGAAAATTGCTAGTGTATATCCTTTTGCTTTTAATTTTTTAAGATAATTTATTTTTTGCCTATTAATTTTTAATTTATTAATTTTTTTTTTTGAAAAGAAATTATAATTTTTTTTTATAACTTCATGTTTTATTTTAGGGATTTTGAGTTTTTTAAGGATTTCTTCAAAAGGAAGGCCTATAAATTTTTTGTATTTATTAAAGTCTATATTTAATTTACTTTGCTTACATGATTTTTCCCAAGCATATTTCATGTTATTGATAGAGTCTATTAAGACTCCATCAAGGTCAAATATAATTAGTTTTTTCACAATTATTTATAACTTTTAAAAATTTTATCTTTTTTAAATATATTTATTGCTTTTTTATAATCGTCTAAAATATCAATTGAAAAACTGTCACCTTTTAGCTCTAGTGTTTTAATTTTTAAAGAAATTTCAATTGCTCTTAAAAGCTCAATATCTTCTGAAATTTCTAATGGAGTTTTTTTATATTTATTAAATTTTTCTAGAGCTTTAGGAAGAAATGAAATTATTGATAAGTGTTTTTTATAAGATTTAACTCTTTTTTTAAATTCCAATGGTAGTTTTGATCGTGAAAGATAAATTACCTCATTTTTTAAATTTGTTATAATTTTTACAATATTGGTATTGTCTGCATGATCTAAGCTTAGATGGGGGAGTATAATATCATAATTAAAGTTTTTTTTATGAAATTTTACTACATCATCAATATGTTTTGGATTGATTAATGGCTCATCACCCTGAATATCTATAATTAAATCATATTTACTCTTTAATTTTTTGTAGCCCTCAAAAATTCTTTCTGTTCCATTGTTATGTTTTTTAGATGTCAGCATTGCTTTTGCATTATATTTTTTTGCAATTTTTAAAATTTTTAGGTCATCACAACAAATAATAACATCATCTAATAACTTAGCTAATTTAGCCCTTCTATAAGTATGAATTATTAATGGTAATCTTTCTATTTCAAGCAAGGGCTTGCTCGGGAGTCTTGTGGAGCCAAGCCTGGTAGGTATTAATCCAATCGTTTTTAATTTTTTAATTTTCATAGAGGTTAGATGATTAAGTTAGATTCTATCATTTACAATTCAATTAAGCATCTTTTTAAAGTTAAAAAGTGACGAAATAATGTAAATTTCTTTGATGTTATTTTTGCATTTAATTTTATTTTACTGATTTGTTTCTGATTTTTTTCAATTAAATCTGATATTTCAAAAAATTTTTTTAGAAAATCTTCAAGATTTCCTTTTTTATATAAAAATCCATTTTTATAATCCTTAATTAAATCCACTGGACCACTTTTACAGTCGCTTGATAATACAATTTTGTTTGAAAACATTGACTCGACTAATACAAAACCTGGATCTTCCCATTCTGATGTTAATAAAAAAAATTTTGCATTTTTTAAAATTGGATAAATATTTTTTTTGTATCCTATTAAATAAATTTCATTATTTCTTTTAAGCTTATTTATTTGATTTAATAATTTATTTTTTTCTTCACCCTCTCCACAAATAATTAATTTTTCATTTGGATTTTTTTTTAAGATTTTGTCAAATGCATTGATCAAAAATAAATAGTTTTTTTGCTTAGTCAGTCTACCTATTGATACAATATATTCTTTTTTATTTTCAAATACCTCGGATGATATTTCATTTTTTTTTCTTCTTATTAGACTTAAATCTAAAATTGGCTCATTAACAACTTCGATCTTTTCTGGTTTAAATATTTTCTTTTCAACTAAAATTTTTTTTGTATAGCTTGTAGGAGAATAAACTTTAAAAATTTTTTTATTAAAAAGTTTCCAAAAGCCTATTCTTAATAAGTTGAGCTTTGGAAATCCAGATATTCTCAATATAAATTTAGTTTTATAATTAAATAATAACAATAAAATTAAGGGAACAGGAGTTATTAAATGTACAAATATAAAGTCTGGTTTTTCTGTTTTCAATAACTTATGTAACTTTATAATCGAAAAGAAAAAAATTAAAATATAAGTTATTCTGCTTTTTAAAAAACCATGTTTAGGAAGTTTTTCAAAATTTAATTTTGAATTTAAATCTATTATATTAAGATTATTTTCTGAAATTTCTTTTTGATAATTTTTCCACTCATTTGCAACATTAATTAAAAAACAATTTATTTTATTTTTAGAGTATTTTTTAATTGCTTTAGCTGTATTAATAACTGTCCATGTAGTTCCAACCTCTGAAATTAGGGGACTCCAAATAAAAACTTTCATTATTTTTTTTTTTATATATTAGTAGTATATATAATAATACATTAAAAAAATTGCATAATAAAAAACTTTTTTTTTTCCTGCCAAATTTTTCTAAAGGTGGAGCTGGTGAGTCAGTTTCAAAACTTATTCTAGATTTATCTAAGCATTCAATTGAGTGTAGGGTAATTTGTCTTGGAAAATGTCATTATAAAAAATTATTAATTAAAAAAAATATTAAAATTTTCGAATTAAAAAATTCTAGTACTTTTTTTGCAATGCCAAAAATAAAAAAAATTTTGAAAGATGAAAAAGAAATAAATAAGAAAAATATATTTATTTCAAATATAAATTATGCAAATGTTTTAAGTATTTTATTTCTGAGATCGATATCAAATTTGAAAATCATTTTATTTGAAAGAACACCTATTCAAGAATTAAATTATAATTTTGGTAGTTTTAATAAGTTTATAAAAAATTCAGTAATTAAATTTTTAATTAAATTTACATACAAATATGCAGATGCTATTGTATGTAATAATAGGATTACATCTAAAGATTTTAAACTATTTTTAAACAAAAAAATATTTACTATATATTCAAAAAGTATCGATAAGATCTATACTTTAAAAAAAATAAAAAAATCAAAATTTATAAAAATTCTATGGGTAGGAAGATTTACAAATGAAAAAAACTTTTCTTGTATGATTCATGCTGCAAATATTTTAAAAAAACAAAATATTTTAATATATGTTTTGGGAAGTGGAGAAAATAAATTAAAATATTTATCTATTATAAAAAATTATGGAATTAGTAATAAGTTTAAATTTTTTGGATTTAAAAAAAATATAGAATTTTATTATAGAAAATGTGAATTATTTGTAAGTACTTCTTTTTACGAAGGTTTTCCAAACTCTATGATCCAAGCAATTAATTTTGGCCTGCCAGTAATATCTTCAAGGTCTTATGGGGGTGCCAACGAGATTTTAAAAAAAAATAAATACGGAACTTTTTACGAAAATAATGATTACAAATCTCTATCAAAACAAATTCTTCTTTATAATAGGAATAAAAAACAATTTCAGAGAAAAGCAAAGCTTGCACATCAAAGTTTAAAAAAATTTAAATTTTCAGAAATATCAAATAATTTTTTAAAGTTAATAAAAAAAGTTTAATATGAAAAATAAAACTACAGTATATATCTATTATCCATCTTTTCAAAAAGGTGGGATTGCCAAAATACTTATAAATTTGGTAAATTATTTTTTAAAAAAAAATATTAAAGTCTTACTTTTTTCACAAAATGTCTCAAAAAAATATTTTTTAAAATCAAAAAATTTTAGAATTGTTGGTTTAAAAAAAAAAGAATATTTCAATTTTTTTTCAAAAAGATTGAGCATATCATTATCTCTAGGAATAAAAATGTTGTCTAGTATAAGGCACAATAAAAATAAAATAACAATTCTATCAATGCAAGAACATCTATTTTCAATATTCGTAAGTGTTCTATCGAATACTAAAATTATAGTAAGAAATTCTGAAGATATATTGGGAGCTACTAAATACTCTAATGAAAAGTTATACTCTTCAATAATTTTTATTTTGAAAATAATTTTTTACCAATTTGCTGATAAAATAATTACTCTGTCAAAAATGTCTGAAAAATCTTTAAAATATATAATTTTTAATCAAAACAAAGTAAAATTAATATATAATCCTTATATTAAAACAATTTTTCCATTTAAAAAAAAAAATAAGATCAAATATGTTCTCAATTTTATCAGCTGGAAGACTAACACATCAAAAAAATTTTGAATTATTATTAAGAGCAGTAAAAAAATTACAAGATGAAAATTATAAAGTAAAATTAAATATTATTGGATCTGGACCCTTAGAAAATAGGCTTAAAATACAAAGTAAAAAATTAAAAAACATCAAATTCTTTAAATGGAAGAAAAATTTGAATAAGTTTTTTATCAAATCTAATTTATTTGTTCTCCCATCATTTTATGAAGGATCTCCAAATATTTTATTAGATGCTGTAAATTCAAATATACCGGTAATAAGTAGTAATTGCAGTGGTGCAAGTGATATTTTAAAAAATAATAATTTATTATTTAAAGTTAACAATGAAGAAGATTTAATAGATAAAATTAAATATGTGATAGAAAACTACAATATTGCAATTAATAGGTCCAAAAATGCAAAAAAAAATCTTTCTAAATTTCTAGTTTCAAATAGTAAATTTTATTTAAATCTTATTTACAAAAACCTCAATGAAAATTATAAATAAAATTTCTATAATTACTGTTTGTCTAAACTCTGAGAAAACTTTGCAAAGATGTATAGATAGCGTTTATTCACAAAATTATAATAAAAAAAAAATTCAACATATTGTGATTGACGGAAAGTCTAAAGACAAAACTTTAAACATAATCAAAAAAAATAAAAAAAAGTTGTTTTATTGGAAATCTTCAAAAGATACAGGAATATATGACGCTATGAATAAGGCAATATTAAAATGTACAGGTGATATAATTGGTGTTTTAAACTCAGATGACTATTATTACAAAAATACTCTTAAATTAGTTAACCAATATTTTGAAAATCATGATTTAGATTATTTATTTGGCAGCGTAGATCATAAAAAAATTTATCATGGTTTTTATCCAGAAAAAATTTGGTATAAATTTAATATTTATCCTTCACATTCGGTGAGTTTTTTTATACGAAGAAAATCCCAAACAAAAATAGGATTTTATGATAAACGTTTTAAATATTCTGCAGATAGAGATCTATTTTTTAGACTTATAAAATCACAGATGAAAGGAATGAGTACCAAAAAAAATGAAATATTTGGTAAATTTAATGTCCATGGGATTTCATCCAAACTAAGCTTTATTAAATATACAATTTTAGAGGAGTCAAAAATAAGAATAAAAAATAAGCAAAATTTATTGTTTGTTTTTTGCCTTGGAATTGTCGCAATAATTTACAAAGTTATCAGATCTTTAATTAAATAATTTAATGAAAATTGCATTTGTATCAGGAGTTTTCTTTCCTCAACCCGGAGGAGCCCAAGTTCAAACTCATAATTTAGCAAATCAACTAATCGAAAATGGTAAGAATGTTCATTGTTATGTTTATACAAATCCAAATATTAAAAATAATAAATACAAAATATTTAAAATTAATTATTTTTTTACCTCATTTGTCTATTTTTTTTATTATTATTTAAATATAAATCTTAATTTTTTATTAAAAATTTATTTAAAAAGAATATTAAAAAAGAATTTCTATGATGTTTGGTATTTTAATTTTATAAATTTTAAAAGTTTATTATTAATTAATTGTTTAAAAGAATTAAATCAGAAAATTATAGTAACTTTTCAAGGAATCGACATTCAAAAAGAGATAAAAATAAATTATGGATATAGGCTTAATAAAAAATATGAAAATCTCTTAAAAAACACACTAAGTAAAATTGATATTTTTTTAGCAATTTCAAATAATATTGTAAAAGATTTAAAAAGTCTCAAAATTAAAAGTAAAAAAATTATTCTATTTCCAAACAGTATAAATTTAAGAAAGTTTAAAAATATTAAAAATAAAAATAGCATAGGAATTAAATTTATAACTGTTGGTAGGTATGCTGAAAAAAAAAAGGGATATGATTTAGTTGCTAAAATTGCAAAAAAATTAATTGATAACAAAATAAAATTTAAATGGAGATTAATTGGAAGAAATATAAATAATTTAAAAAAGAACCTATTTATTAAAAAAAACATTAAATATTTTGAGTTAATTGAAAATATAGATAATGTTAATGAAGCTTATTTTCCAAATTCAAAATTAATTAAATTATACAAATCTTCAGATATTTACTTGAATCTATCAAGAATAGAGTCGTTTGGTATAACCTTTATTGAGTCTCTTGCTTCAAAAGTTCCAATTATTACATTTAATACAAAAGGTGCAAATGAGATAGTTTTAGAAAACCTAAATGGAAAAATTATTAAAAGCTTTAAAAACGAAGAATACGTCAAAAAAATAATCTATTATTGTAAAAACAAAAAAAAGCTAAATTCACTTAAATCAAAAACTTTTAATTCTGTAAAAAAATATGATTTAAAAATTGCAAGTAATAAGATAATTGAAGTTATTAAATCACTTTAACTAAATGAAAATTCTACATGTAACTTACTTTTCTGAGGGTGGTGGTGCTATATCCATAAAAAGATTAAACGAGTCTTTAATAAAAAAAAAAATTAATAGTCAAATTTTTTTTTATGATAAATATCTTGATCAAAATAAAATAAATTTAAATTTTTTATTTCATAAATTTTATTTTAATCTCAAAGTTTTGATAAAGAGAGTTTTGATAAAATTTTTTATTTATAGATCAAATAAAGAGACTGTATCTTTTAATATTTTTGACAATCTAGATATTAATAAAATTTTGAAAGAAAGAAAAATTGATTTAATTCATTTACACTGGGTTGGGGGAGAGATGATATCATTAAGACAAATTGCAAATATAGAAATTCCTATAATCTGGACTTTACATGATATGTGGCCTTTTTGTGGAATAGAACATTTTTCTTTTAATAAAAGACATTTAAAAAATTATTCTAAAAATAGCAGAAATAAAAATGAAACAGGCTTAGATATGGATAGAATTGTATGGACTAAAAAAAAAGAATATTTCTCAAAAAAAAAATTTAACTTAATAGCTCCATCTAAATGGATGTTTAAAAATGTAGTTAAAAGTAAAGTTTTTAGAAATAGCAAAATTGATACTCTTCCTTCAATTTTAGATCTAAAAAAGTGGAATATTAGTAATTATAAAAAGTTTAATAATAATAAAAAAAGAAAAAAAGTTTTATTGTTCAGTGGAACCAGTTCTGTAAATTTTAGAAAAGGATTTAAATTTTTAGTTGAAGCAATTAATAATTATTTACCTAAAGGAGATTACTCACTTTTAGTTATTGGAGATAAACCTAAGAATTTTGAAGATATTAAAATTGAAAAAAAATATCTTGGAATTATTAAGTCAGAAAAAGAACTAATTAAGATATATAAAAAATCAGATATTTTTGTTATGCCGAGTTTAGCTGAATCTTTTGGGCAAGTTTTTATTGAAGCAGGCGCTTTGGGGTTACCATGTGTAGCATTTAAAGACACAGGAGCATCAGAAATAATAATTCACAAAAAAAATGGTTATCTTGCAAATTATAAATCCGTTAAAGATTTGGCTAAGGGAATTTATTGGTCAAAAAATATTGTTGAAAATAAAAACACCAGAAGAAATATTAGAAGATTAGTTATAAAGAATTTTTCAAGTAAAAGCAGAATTAATGATTATATTAAGCTTTATAAAAAAGCATATAAGAATTTTGATGACAAAAAAATTGATTAAATTAATTGGATTGATTAATACTTAAAATTATAAAATGATTAAATTTTGGAACAGTTTAAATTTTAAAAAAAAAATAACTTTTATATTATTGTTTATATCATTTTTTTTAATTGGGTTTTTTGAAGTAATTACAATTGCTTCTATACCTATTGTTTTAACTTATATTATATCACCCGAGAGTTTTTTCGCTTATTTTCCAGAATCAAATATAAAAAATTATCTTCAAAATTCTTTTGGTAACATGCCTATAATAAATAAATTTGCTTATAGTGCAATTTTCGTATCAATATTTTTTTTATTTAAAAATATATTAGTCTATTCAATTTACGTATTTGAGTCAGGTTTCATAAAAAATTTAAGAATTGA
>MDSZ01173692.1_pt1 | contig 17113 bp, 6 predicted proteins | sample 811201 | NCBI WGS metagenome assembly MDSZ01 (sample SAMN05326647, study PRJNA326480) | marine metagenome | isolation source: seawater | place: Indian Ocean: North | collected 2010
ATGATTGCGCGAATGTGGCAATCACTCTTTCTAGTACGTCTTTGTTAAACATTATTTACGTTTACCTTTCTTTACCTTCTTATACGGTACTTTCTTTGCCTTCCCTTTGGAAGAGCTAGTTTGATATTTAGGCATTGGCTTTACCAAATCCTGTTACTCCGGTTGTTACCATAGCACCACCACCTCCACGCATTTCAGCTATTCTTTCTTCGGCTCTACGATCTAGTATGTCTGCTAATTCTAATGCTCCTTCTTCTCCGGTACCCGGAACATCAATACCAAACTCTGCTGACACACCATGCGTTGCCATATCTAAATCTCGTTCACCAGCTTTTTCAATAAACAACATTTCTTTTTGTTTCAAGTCTGCAAAAGTGTTCCATGTCTGTGCTTGAGTAAGACCAAGATTAGATATTGCTTGTGCTTGTGTAGCATTCCAACCCTCATCTAAACCAGCTATCATCTGACCCCAACCACCAACTTCGGCTGTGGCTATTTGATCTTTAAGATTAGACCAGTTTTGTTTCGGGTCTAAGAACAAAGTCATTGTTATATCTCTAGTCCCATCTTCACCAAACCAATCATTAAATGTATCTGTAACTTCTTGCGGCATATTCCACATGACGTTTTCAGCTTCAGATAGACGTTCGCTTACTTCGATCATTCCTACCTTATTGGTTATCAAACTAGTTATAAGATTCGTGAAACCTTGTGGTGCTGTCACACCAAACCTATGTAATTCATTAGCAACATCTTTTTCAAAATCAATATACTCGCTCGGACTTGGTATAACTTTTTCTCCAGCATCTCGCATTTGTGCTATAGCAGGGAATCTATCTTTAAATGGTTTTTGATCGTACATTTCTAGTAGCGCACGTTCAGCAGTAAAAGATGAATCGCTTTGAAATCTTGTTTTCGCCCACTCCCATAGTCCATCAACGTCATCAGGAGAGAATCCCATATTACGCAATGCTAAACGGAAAGTATCTTGCATACTATTAATGATGCTGTAATCCTCTGAGAGAGGAGCTTCTCCTGCTGAATACGGTGATACACAGGCACCAATCTCAGCATTGTAAACCATCTGATTGCCATCTGCGTCAGTACCACATACTGGCTGTTCAGGACCTGTTCCTTCTTGTTCCGCTATTTGTTGTGTACTGTATATTGAATCTTTTTCGCTATACGTGTATCCCTTATCGAATATTCCTTGCGCTACTTCACTTGCAACTTTGCCTGTTTGTAAAGCAATCTCTTCTTCGTAGTTCCCGGCGTTGATACCTAAGATACGTTCACCGTCTGTAATGCCTGCTTCTGTGGCTAAACGCTGGGCTACAATATCCCAATCAATAGGGTCTGCCATTAGTAATCACTCCTCATCATTCGAGCTACCCCCGAAATAAAGCTATTAAAGAAATCTTGAGCTTCAGAAGAATGCTGAAAACGCGGCATGTGATTACGAGCGGCTTGCCTCATCTCAGCAGAAGTTCTAAATCTTCTACCTCCAGATCCATCTTCAACAGTATAGTTATCCATTAACCAAGGATCATCGTGAGGGATACTTGTATCTTCCCATAAACGAACAGCGGCCGACCATTGAGGGTTTAATATCTCTTCCATTGTCGCACCACTAGCGGCATGTAGTTCTCGTTCTTCTTGAGTGAAAGGAAAATCTACACGCTGAAAAGCCATCTTATTTATCTTCGCATCAACTTGTTCTTTAGTTAAACCTTGTTCTGTCTTAACATCAAGCGCCCATTTGCGAAGTTTAGAGTCTGGTATATCTAAGAATTGTGACTTAGCTAAAGTCTTCCACTGGTTCATAAGACTTGTAACAGAACCTACACCAAATTCTTTATTAGGCTTAAGCACCATACCTGTTTCAGAATCTATAAACTCATTCAGCACCATAGTTTCTACGATTTGAGTTGCTTTAGTATTAAATTGTTCAGGTGTGAAACCTTCAGCAGACAACCCCATCTTGTAACTTGCGCCACCTTGAACCATTATTTTAAATGCGTATCTGTTTATGTCATCACTACTAATAGTTCCATCTTTTATCCAGTCACCTAATCCAGCGCCTTCTATAGCTCGTATAGCTATTTGTCTGAACTCTTCCATAGCTGAGTTATATGGATTACCATCAGCTACTCCTGCTATACCACCTGAAGAACCACCCCAATGATGTCCTGTTCCTCCAGAGGAGTACCAGAATTGTAAGTGATTACGTACAGAATCAGTTATATCTCTCCACCACGGCTGGCTATACAAGCCATGTACAGGATCATAAAGAAAATCTGATTGCAACTGTTCTTGTTGTTCAGCAAAAGTCGCACCTTCACCAGTATTTTCATTGAACCGTTCAACCCAATCATCAAAGAATTGTTCAACTATGGGGTCATCATCTCCCCATAAATCCAACCAGTTAAACCCACCTAATGTACCATTAGCTCCCGGAATATACGGAAGTTGAGATGGAGGGTAATCAAATGTGATATCAGGATCATAAGGTACTCCAGATCCAACAACTTCTTGTGGTTGTGGTTGTGGTTGAGCTTCTTGTATTGGTTGTTCACCACTAACGGTTGCTCTGACTTGTTCATAAAAAGTTATGTTCTCTTCAAGAGTTGGGTAAAGTTGCCCACCCTCGAATGATTCGTACATGTTGTTAAAGAATTTAGTCATGTCTTGTTGTTCTTCTGGTGTGTAATCAGAATTCCAAAAGATTTGAGCAATCCGTAAAGCCTTAATCAATTCTGGTACTATTACCGTTTCACCACCATCAAATGCTTCAGATAGATAATTTCTTAACTCATCATCAGAAAATTCATACGTGTCGCCATCAGCTACATTTGAGAAAAACATATTTGCATTGAATACTTCCTCAATTATTTTTTGTGCTTCAGGACCATCCAAAAGTAAAAGGGGATCAAAGCCTTGACTGTCAAGAAATGCTCGAAGTTCTTCTATAGTGTTCATCGTTTCCTCATTCCGGGATCAGGATAGAACTGTTGTTGCATCGCAAATCTTTTAAGATAATCTCTATTCCATTCTCCCATATTAGGACGACCAGTCTTACGATTTGGCTTTCTCCAAACATGAGGCAAATCAGCAGAAACTTCTACACCAAAGTTGCTTGCCATAGAGACAGCTTCGTTTCTATCTTTCTCAGTTTCGTATCCAACTAGAACAGCATCACCATTCTTTATTTCCTTCTGCACATCTAATGGTAAAATCTCTTGTGGGTTATACCCTTGGCTACGCAAAGAACCTTGCACCCCATCAAGTGCATCTGCATCATTAGCGGCGGCTAATAAAGAAGCTCCTCTCAAACTTCTGTCCATACCAAAAACTTGATTAGCGAAACCCGGACTAAGAAAATCTATAACTGCGTTACCAATTCCTGTTTGGGTTTCAACTAATTTATCAACTACTTTGCCTGCTATATTTGAGATTGTGTCTACGTGTCTACGGATATCATCATCCAAGCCTGCCCCTTCAATGGCTTTTACACTGCCATACCCCAAGCCAACACCACCAGCAATCGTTCCTAATGGGTAAAATAACGTACCAACTAACCGATCTCTTATTTTATTTTTGTTCTCCATCATTTCTATATATTGAGCGTATTCTTGATATGCCTTACTTTTATTAGTAAAAGAAGAACTTTCATTTAAAAAGACAATATCTGGTAGCTCAGGTAATTTACCAGTTTGCTTTTTTACACCACCTGCCATTGTAGCTACTGGATCTGGCAAACCTTCAGAAAAATCTTTTTGCTTTTTAGCTTTTATTTTAGGTTGAAACTCAGACCATGCTAGTTCATCGTAACCACCGGGAGGGGCTTTAATCCCTGTCGCCCCGTCGTATCCTAATTGTTGAAGCATGTATTGTTGAGCTTGTCTTTCTTTTTGAACAACTCCACCAGTTTGTTTTATTCTCAAATGCGCTAACTCATGTTCATATGTAGCAAGAAACATTTTTTCCCAATCTTCTAAAGGCTGGTCAAGATAACTTGTGCCAGAAGGAGAGGGAAGTTTTGAATGAGGAGGCAACCCTGAATTAACACGAGCTTCGTTAAGCACATCAAAAAATCTTTCAGGGTCACTTGATCTTCTAGCAGTTAAAAGACTGTTCTTTACATTGTGTATAAACAATTCAGATTCATACCCTAATGCTTCTATCTCACCCCAAGCATTTGATTGTAGATTTGGATCATCTAATATTTCACCTGTTGCTGACCATCTGCGTTGTGAAGGATCAAACCCTACTCTTCTTTCCATTAACTCTATGTGCGCTTTAGGATTTAAAACCATAGTGTCAGAATCTCTATAACGAATCATGTCATTAATTGTTTTTGATTCTTGAAATTCTCTACTTAACCTTGTTGGTATATCACCCGGACGGCTTGCATAACCAAAAAAACCTTCATCTGTACTATCAACAATCACTTCAAAAGCATCAGTATCCGTAGGATCAAACTTTATAGATCCCGGTCCTGTCTCTGGTGTAGCTAATATATGACCCCTAGGAATTATGTACCCGTCTTCAGTAAGTTCCATGTTCTCGAAGTATTCATCTTCCCATTCCCATTGCCTAACGCGATCAGGATCAGCGCCTTTTCTATCTTCTGGAAATCTGTAATCATCAGAAAATTTTGGTCCTTCTGGTGGGTTGCGTTGCGCCCACTCTATCCATGCTTGTTCGTATTCTTCATAAGAAGGATACATCCGATCAGAAGGCACAGGTTCAGGATCCCCGATTGTCGGTGATAAATCTTCATCAGGCTCAGGACTAAACCGATTAGGACCAGTAGGAGGCGGCTCGTTCATTCTTTGCGCCCAACCTACTGCTTCATTTATACTCGGTTCACGACCATGATATCTAACAAAATCATCGTGAAACTTTCTAAAAGCACTTGAACTTGGATCTAAATTAACAACACCAGAAGGATGCGCTTGCATCTTTATCCGATTAGACAAAGAATGCACATCAGCAAGTTTAACTCCTTCTTCTAAACCAAGATCGTCACCTCGTTTAAATCCGTTACTAAGTTTTTGAAATGCTTTACCGAAAGCATGTTGACCTATTGGACCGACAAGAGCGCCGATACCAAGTTCAATAGCCCACTCTGTTGCACTGTTAGCCATTAAAGCTGACAAACCTTGCCGCTGAAAGATTCCTTCATGTGGCATGGGGACACCAGCTACATCCTGCCTATATGGAGAAACGCCCATTCCCCTACGCCAATCAGCTTCCGCTTCGTATTTATCAGAGGGGCGTAACTTAACTCCCGGTTGTCTAGGATCACCACCAGCCGCTACAACTTCTTGAGTGTTAGGTCCGACAAACGTGCCTTGTCTATCTGTCCATATATTTTCAGCGCGGTAAGTCCAAGGATCACCCTCATTATAGAACTGGTTATCAAGATCCCATGCGTACATTATTTCTTCTTCACTAACGCCAAGCTGTTCTAACATTTGAAGAACGCCATCATAAGTTATGTCAAGGAAATTTAATACTTGATTAGCTTTAACTCTAAACTCATTAGATTCAACAGGATGCTGAAAGGTGTGTTTATCTAATTCACCCATCATGCCTCCAGCGAATACACCGGGATCAGAAGTAACAGTACTACCTAATGATCTTTGATGAGTCATAGGCTCACCCATTTCAGCAACAGCCGTATGAGTAGCTTTAAGTAATTCTAAATACCATTCAACTAAGAAAACATCCTCAACGCCTTTAAATTTTTCTGTAATCGTTCCCATTAAACATTCCTCTGTGTACTGAAATCTGACAATGAACGTCTGTTTTGCATAGCACCTAAGAGTGCATTCAAAGCAACACCATTACCGCCTAAATTATTTGCCTTAGCCATACGGTCGGATAGTGTGCCAACGAGTCGGGACTGATCCGGTTCAGGAGCCAAAGCGAGATCGCGTTTGATTTTCTCAGCCATTGATTCGTAGTCGCTCATTGTATAACCAAAGTCTGCACCTATACGAGCGCCCATTGTATGTCCGAAGGTTGAAAGTGCTTTAGTTAAATCAGCAGGTTCTTCTCCTTCCGATACCATTAAATCTAAAAAGTGGCTTACGATCATATCTCTAGCTACATCTCTAGTATCTACATCACCTTCGCCGTACATAGGTTTATAATTAACCCAGTCATCATCTATTAGTTTCAACTCTTCTGCACTAAGAGCCCCTGATCGTTGAGCATAACGTGAGAAATCTACACCAGAATTATTAGCGCCTATATAAACATTAGAATCCCAGTTGTCATCTTGGTAGAAATTTCTTAAAGCGTATTCTGCTATTTGCTGTTCTTGTAATGTGCCACCACCACCGAATGCTTCTTCTACTTCATCTGCATCTGCACCAGCAATAGACTTCTTCAACTGTTCTCTTAATCTTAACTTGCCAGCATCAGTGAAAGTTTTACCGCTACGTGTAGCTAATGTTTCTAAATTACCAATGACTTGTTCTATAAGATTACTTACTTGTCCTGATTGGGTATTAAGTCGTTTAGGTAAAGTTTCTAGCTTACGAGCCATACTACGATTCATTACTGTATCAATATAAGCTGTACCATCTGGAGAAAGAGAAGCAGGATCATCATTAGCGATTCGTAATCCTTCGTTAGTAATGTCTGACATTAACATTTGCATAGCATCAATAGTTACATCAGCATTACCCTGTAGATTAACTATGTCTAATTTACCCCATTCTGCTGGAGCATTCATATACCCATAGGCATATAGTTCTTGTTGAATTCTTTCTATCGTAGGAGAATAACCATGAACGTTTCTTGTGCGTTCATAAAGTTGTTGCATCTGATACCAAGCATCCATAGGTCCAATACGTCCACCTGAGAAAACATCTTTAACGCTTTCTATATCCCCGAATATTGTTCCATCGAATGATGTAACCCAGAGTATCTCTGGTTGCTGTTCAGCATCAGGATCTAATGTAACTCCAACTGTGGCTGTATTAGGTCCAAACAATACAGCACGATTTGTTTTTGAGATATCCTGTATCTCTTCTACAAGTGCCTCTCTGAAAAGATCACCAACAAAATATTGTAAGGCATCTACACCCCATTTAGAATTCATGTTTCTTAGATTTATATCAGCATTACCTACATCACCAAAGACTGACAAAAGATCACCAAGTAAATTAGCATCAGTAACAGGTGTGTCATCCGGGTAGAGTTCTGACCAAACTGATTCTTCAGTGAAATTATAACCTTTAAGTCTTTCAAACTGTGTTTGTAATTTGTTTCTGATTCTTTCTCTCAATTTAGGAATCTGCGCCCAATTAGCTTGGAAGTAATCAAATACTTTTTGTTGTGTGTCTACATTACGTAAATCTTCTAATTGTGTTCTAGGCTTACCATCCGAGTCCAGCATTTGTGTGCCGCCCATACCGATGGAAGTACCTAAAGGTTCTCCTTCTCGTGATATAGAAGCAACACCATTCTGTGTCAACCAGTTAATCCATTTAGCGAACATAGATTCTTTAGAACTGGATTCAAAATGAATTTCTTTATAAATAGATTTACCTGATATCTGTGTTAAATCAGTTGGTTCTTCAGGTAAATTAAGCTCAGGATAAGTCTCCCTCATTATCTCTTGATTAGATCGGTTAGCTATTCTTATAGCTTTTTCATCTGGAGTCTCACCCTCCATGACTCTGCCATAAAGATCATCCCAACCCTCTTCAAACCATTCACCTAGTTCTTTAAAGAAATCCATCAGACTGTTACTCCTGTCTGTATGTTTCCTGCGTCATATTTAGCCATCCAGCTTTCTCCAATTAAAGGTACGAATACGCTATAGAATAGCTCATTTAGCCACGGTTTGTTACTAATGAAAGATTCTAAGACTTTTAAGTACCTAATTTTTAAAGCATCTCTTTGGCTTTGTGCTGTAGGTGTACTTAACCCACGCAACGCATCCATCTGATCTTGGAAACCTACAATGGTAGCCATTGTATTTAAGATATCTTCACGATGTAAACCATCTGGTACAAGGTGTGGAGATTCAGTAAGAAGCCTGAACTCTTTAAGAGTTTCTTCTCGTCTTAATCTAGATGTACCTGTTGTTATAACATGGTTAAAGACAGGATGCTGTTTTCTAAAGCTGTCATACCAAGCGTCATATACTTTATCTAATTCAGCAGTAGAAGCACCAGCATTAACATACTGGTTCTTACGCCTTAAGTACTGTGTTCTCTTCTTACTGTATGTGTTATATGAAACATTGAAATAGAGTTGTTGTAAAAACTCTTCTGGGCTTTGCAAACTACGTAACCCCATATTGATTTGTCTTTGTTTTGCTTCAGCCATATACTCATCATCTTCAACATCAAATCTTCTAGGCATAAAATATGAACTTGCCATTTTATAAGTTCGAGCAAAAGAATCATTATCTACTAACCAACGGTTAGCTTCTTGTGTGGTTTCTAATACAGCGAATGGTATTTTCTCGTAAGCTCCCTCACGGAATGGAGAGTATTCCATAGGATTAAACTCTTCTCCAGTTCGAGCCTCAATATTTTTAACCCATTGAGGATAAGCCTCTTCATATGGCATACCTAATTCAAGCAACTCGTGGAACTCAGTGTTCCATTCCCAGTTCTCATCTAATGTAAGGTCGGCTAAATAACCTGTGCCTGTACCAAAGAACCATGTCATTGCCTGAAGCAACTGATATTGTTTAGCCATCTCATCAACTTTTGCTAAGAACTCCTCTTGGAAAAGTGAAGGATTAGAAGCTGAAGCTATCTCTTCTTCTGAAGGAATCTGATCGTTCAAAGCTAAAAACTTTAATACATCTATCTTAGCTTTATTACGTGCCTGCCCTTCAGGTCCATCAATACCAGCTAAAGCTAAGGTTCTAACTATAATAGCAGGTGCAACTGAAGACCATGTAACTCTCCATAAGTCTTCTACTGAATTAGCATTAGCACTAACACCACTGTACCTTCCACCTACAAGATGTGGTTCAAATATGCGTCGTATCTCAGGATCACGACCTGATAAATAATTAATTGGCGCGGCCAACAAAGGACCAAATCCCATACGACCTATTGTTTCAACATCATAACCCGGAATTATTTTAAGACTAGTAGCCAATCCCATTGTTGGTCTGACAACAGATCCTAATTCTCCACCAAAAACATTTTTAACAATAGGTGTATTATCAGCTATAGAAAGCATTGCGTGTGTAGCGACTTCACTACCCGGAATAATTAATTTTCTTTCACCGAACTGATCTGTTTGGACAAGACCACTATAAACACCTGCGTTCATAGTTAAATGTAAGTTCCTTAACATCAACGGATTATGATTAATACTCCTTGCTACACGACGAAGGAAGTTGTCTTCAGCAAACCAGAATGGGACCATCGTTCCTACCATCTGCTGGAACTGTGAACGTATACGATGATCGTCTATATAAGCTCCTGTTAAGGTCATCGCTCGTTTAGTAGCTATATCCCTATGTGTTACAAACGCACGATTTTTTTGGTTCATCATATTAAAGAAACTGTCTTGTATCTTTCCTACTTCTGCTTGTCTTAGCACTGGACTACCATCACCGCTAATGGACAATACATCAGGCATGTCCATTTTTACTGCTCTTGGTGGATCATGCTTAGTTACTCTCTTACGTTTCATTAACCGTAAAACTCTGGACCACGCTTTGCTAGTAGTTAAATCTGATTCTTCTAAAGCAGAGATCAGCATTTCTATTCTTTTATTTACATCTTTTTCTTCTATAGCTTTAGCTACTTTAGCTAGTGGATCAGAAGGATCGCCGTATACTAATTGCCAATCTGTTTCAATAAAAGTATTAAAGTCCTCAATTTGTAGCTGACCAAAATCATCGAAGTTTGTTAAATCGTCGATATCAGTATCAAACAATGCGTGATTCAAATCATAGTCTGCTGGAACTTTTCTCGTTTCATAACGACCAATCTGTGTATCACCTACAAGGATTCTATTCCTATCTAATGTGCGCGCCCCTTTTGGAACATCTTCAACATCAATAATGTAACTTGACATTACATCCGTCATTGGTCGGTCATAATTCCGAAGAACACCTTCTGTCTGCTCCCAGCCTTTTAATAAGTAATGCTGGAACATAGGCTCTCTGACCATCGCTCCGATTAAAGGATTAACTACACCATCAAACCAGTTTCTTAATACTGTAGTCCAAGCATCATTAATCTTTTCCCCGATACCTCCAGCCTCATTTGTAACAGGAACAAAACCAAGAATGTCTTTAGGAGCGTGAGGCCACCATCTACCATCAGTAGCGGCGCGATGAACCCTATGAGCGCTTACTGGTTGCCCGCTTATAATTTCACGTATCCAAGGATGGAACCATTCTTCTTTCCCTATTCCTCTTCTAGATCCACTAGAAAGAAGATCAACCATTTCCATTTTTGTAAGTAAACCATACTGTTCAGCGGCGGCTCGTATTCCATTTATTGGAACTCTTTGTTCCTCAACAAGCTCAGAACCATTAAACCAATCAATAGCATCAGGATGAACTTCTGTTCCTTCTTCAACAAGAATAAATTTTCCACTCTTATCTTTATATACTTTCACAGTACCGACTTGAGCTTGACCATCTAATATCTGTATAGGACTTAACCCTCCGGGTTGTGGAGACAGAAGATGTGCGCCGCCCACACCGATCATTGTTTGTCCCTCTACACCACCTTCTCCAAATTCTTTAGCGCCAATAATACCCCGTCCGGTTACCTTCCCAGTTACAGGATCAGTAGCACCTTCAAATCCATAGAAGTCATTCCAGTAATCACCCGATAAATCTTGAGCTAATGTATCGTACCTAGTAGATGAGACAGCGTTATTAACCCTTATTGTTTGATTGAACTCTGGTCTGCTAGGAACTGAAGCACCTTTCCTGTTAGCAAGAGATTCATGATTTACTGTTAAAGACCCAATCATTCCATTAGTCGGACCTTCAGTTAGTAAAGCTCCTGTTCCTCTTTCTATGTCAAGTACTTCAACTAAAGCGTCTGATATTGCAGTAGCTACACGATCATCTGCGCTACCAACTACAACAGGGAAATGTTGACTGCCCTCTTGCCATGCTTCAAGTAAAGCTACTTGTGAAGCTAAAGTTTCTCCTGTCCCTGATCCAGCACCACGAAGACTTCCGGGTTGCAACATTCGAGCGGCCTTAACAGCTTCATCTTTTCCTGCTAAACCAAGAGCGTCTAACTTAGGGGTTAAGATATCTACAAAATCACTCAAGAATTGTGAGCCTGCGAAACCTTGACTGCTAAGTCTATTTGCATACAGTTTACCTAAATGGACAGGAATCATTGGAATGTATAAACGACTCATACCCGGAGGTAAAGGAAGATCAAGTTTGCCTTTTATTGTTTGACCTGCGGCTCCTCGGTAAGAAGACATAATGAACTGTTGTCCCTCTGGGGTACCTGCTAAATAATTAACGTATGCTTTAACGCCTCTCTCTACTGCTTCGTCAAAGTTTCGTGTGAGTTTAGTTATATCAGCATCACTTAAAAGCCACGCTATTAGATTCCAATCTGCTCCTATTTCTACACCCATACTGTCTTTTGGATTGAATAAGGCTTCCCATATCCATCTTTGTTCTCCGGGTTTTGTATCAATCCAAGCGTCAACAGCTTCAAGGTAACTGACATCTTCAGCTAATACAGATGGGATGATATCCCCAAATTCATCCACAGCAGTCTGTGGAATAATATTGTCATAAGCTATATTTAATAGCTGTAAATCCTTTTTATCTTGACGTAACGCTGTTAATACAATTACTTCAGGTGGTTGTCCAGCAAGATGTCCTAGATTTAAATCTGCTATAAGAAGTTCATCAGCTATTTCTCTCAATGAATCAGAAACATTTTGAGGCACATGATTAATTACTTCTTTTAAGAATGCTTTAGACCCAGCATCACCGGAGAACATATCTAATCTCTGTGCTACAGCTATTGACTTAGGAACACCATGCACCGAACTATGGTCAACAGTACTTATCCAACCAAGTTCTGTATTCTCGTGGACTCCCATCATTCCTAATTGGACTAAACGATTTATACCTTCTTCTCTTCCTGCTTGTCTTAAAGCAGAATCTAAAGTGTTCTTTTCAAAATTAAGATAATTATCAAACCCACCCAACACATCTCTCATGGTTGCATCTAATAAAGTAGGTTGCGTATATGTCTTGTTGATTATGTCAACACGTTCTTCATGTCTTGTGTCAGTCCATTTACCTATACGTTCAGCCAGCTTATGTCTGCTGGGCATACCCGGAATTGCACTACGCATTTGATCGCCAAGTAAAGTTAATTCATTAGCTTTTGCTTCAGCAAAATCAAACCATCGTTTAGATGTTTTACCTAAGAATGATTCTCGTGTTCTTTTTGCAACTTGCACCCTGCTTTTTTCAAATACTTTTATTCGTTCTGCTTCTGTGAGGAAAGGCCATTTATGAATATTGTTTGAAACAGATTCTTTCAATGCAGTGGTTGTTATTGCATAATCTCCAACACCTGCAAATTCATTAAATGATCTCCAGAGTCTAGAGATTGGTTTATAAAATAAAGGAACGCGTACAGAAGCAGGAGTAGACCCATCTGCAAGAAGATCACCTTCTTTTATTTTTACTCGTCTGCCATATTCATCCCATACATTGGTGAAACCTGCGGCTTTACGTGCTTGTTTCTGTTTTAAATAATTACTTGGTCCTTCTCTCCACCACCATGTAGCAAGTTCCTCGCCACCATTACGGGCAACATAACCTAGACGCAACAGAACTGCTGGCCTCCATGTTCTAGCAATAAATTTATCTATTGATGGTAAATGAAGACCCCAACCAAGTCTCCTATACATCGCCATGTATCTAGTAACTGCCGCTAATTCACGGTAATCAGGGATAACGTTTGCTTTAGTGAATTGCGCTAAATGCTCTTGACTGGGAATAATACCAGTACGAACATTTAAATTGTGAAATCCTACAAAGTCATCTGATATTTGCCCATACCTATGCGCGCCATGTCGTATAAATCTTTCAACATATTTAGTTACATCAGCACCACCCATCATTAAGGCACCTGATCTACCTAAGAAATCTAAATAAAATTCTGTTGTTACACGCCATCTATCAGCTTCATTACCTAATATGTAATCTCTGAAAAAGTTATCTATCTGAGTACGTGGCATATCAGCCATGATTCCCATATCAACTAATGCTTGGAATTCTTTAACCCCAAGATCAGGATCACTCAAATCAAGATGTTTTGCTTTAGGAACATATGTTGTAAGTTTCTCGGCGAACTTTGCTGGGTGGTACATCAATGAATAAGCGGCTGATTTAGTTATGATTCCTGTTCTTGTCCACCAATCAAGTTCACCATTTCGACTACCTGCTCCATGTATCTGCCCGTCAAAATATTTTTCTTCTAACCGAGCGCGCGTTTTGTTATAAAGTTTTCTTGTTCCCCCAGCACTTCGGAACGGAAGTTTCTCTGCATGTACTAATTCACCAGCTTCATTTCTTGTGAACTGCCATCCTTCTCCTTGATACCATTGGAGCAAATCAGACAATTCACCATCATCTAATACTTTAAGAGCCGCGTCTTGTTCTGCTAATTCTACTGCGTTTTGAATTTGTTCGTAATCGTCCCCTGTTAAACCGAACTCGTCATAAGCGTGAGGTAAATCTTCTTTAGCTGTAAGACGAGGATCTTCTAATAATCTTCTTAATGTTGATTCATCTATGTCGCTACTTAATTTAATTGCCCCTGAGTCAACACCTTTCCATACTTCATTAAGAACATAATTAGTTTGTTTAGTTAAATAAGTTGCTGTCATGCGAGCCATATCAGCTTTCATTTCTAAACTAGGTTCGTAAAAATTTTGTGTCTCTCTTATCCACCTCTTACCTTTAATCCATTTCTCACCGAACCATCCCATCGAAGGAATCCACATTGCTTCAGGATCAACCTTTCCAACATTGCTGGCTAAAGCGCGCCAGCCTCCTGTGCTTTCTAAAAACTCCCAGTAACCTTCATGGTCTGCAAGAGTGGGAAAGGATCTATTTGTATAGATATCTGCTTCAAGTGGTTTCTGAAAAATCTGATCTGTGTCGTCCCCTAAGTCTTTCCAAACTTTCCACCCTTCGTTTGTGGGTTGCATCTTAACGCTTTTTGCGTCTTCTGGACTTGCAGGAAAACTATGGAACCCTCTTATATCAGCTTCGTGAATCACTTCACCAGTGAAAGTGTCTTGTACTTTCCAGAACCCATCATCACCTATATGGGCTTCATCTACAACTAGGTTCATTTGTCTACGTGTTCTATGGTGTAGCAACATGTCGCTTATTGGTTGTCCAGATAAAGCAGGGATGTCTCTGACTAACTGAGCTATAGGATTCTCTGATCTTAATACACCACTATCTATTGCTTCTCTTCTCGCTTGAGTGAGAGTCATTGTTCCACCATTAGCCACATTGTCAGAACTATTTGCGAAAGCTGTATTGAATAAATCATTCGCATCTAGATCCTCAAAAGCTGAGGTCACACGATCAATAAATCTATTATGCGCTCTTGCTTTAGCTCTTAAAACAAATGGATGTGTCCCTAATTTTACTGCTGATGCTTGCCATAAATTTCTTAATGGCTGGAAGGGGGCCACCCCTCCAATCTCCATAGCTTCACGAGATTTAGCTGGTTGCATAATCCATTCAGCTATCTCATCTGTGACATCAGAACTTGTTCCAGTAGTAGGATTATCAACCTTTAATGATTTAAACTGATCTAACTTACTTAGCTTTCCTTCTGCTCTTACTGTCATAGCAATACGACGTTCAAGATTTATTAAATCCATTGTGTATTGTCCACCTCTAATACCAGACTTAATGGCTTTATAAATCTTTGTATATGCACCACCAGCCCAAGTAGTAGGGTCAAGAAGAATTTCAGTAGTTAAAGCACCAACTGTTCCTATAACTTTTCCACCGATGCTATTAGGTGAAACATCATAAGGAGAAACAGCATTGAAACCTCTTATAGAAGCGTCAAACATAGTGAGCTTACCTGATTGCAAAACTTCTATGGCATCAACAGTTGTTTGATCTTCTAAAGTTTTTTGCCATTGAGTAAACCTTCTAGTAGCTGTCTCTTGGTTTCCTCCTGATGTGTCAAGAAATATATCATATACACCCTGTTGCCCATCACTTAAATAAGCACGAAGAAGATCAACTTGTGATTTACCAACAAGCTCCTGTGCTTCTTCTAGGGTTCCATAATAATAAGAATCATTAGCATGTTTAGAAGCGTTCCATGCTTCTCTCCAATTAGCGGGATTAGCCATATGAGAATTATCTAAAGGATCGTAACCACCGCCATATTTTTGAGCTAAGTAATATCCTGTTCTACCAAGCCTTGTAGCAAACCGAGAAGATTTCATTACACCTTCCCAGATTGCACTTGCTGTTGTGCCAGCCATAAAACCTACAGCACGTATCGGTGCCATACCCCAAGCAATAGCAGGACCAAAATGTTCTTCAGGTAATAATGGAATATCCCATGTCAGCATTCTTTTCCATAAAGCATCACGCTCTTCATTAGGCAACTCGTAACCAGCATTTGTTAAAAGTTGTTGTGTCTGAAAAGGAAGTCTATTAAATTCGCCTGCTTGCATTTGCCTAGGCATTGCTTCAAACTTTTCACGCATCATGTTGAACTCGGCTTGATTATGTGCGCCAAGGAACTGGTCAAGCATGTCATTATCTGATTGTGAACTTCCAGCTAAAGCAACTAAACTATCAGGCGAAGTTTCTAAATAATTTCCTGCTCCTGCTTTCATTAACAGTTGCATACGTCTTCCATACCATTCATCTTGGAAAGAAGAACTTCTAGATAATGTTCCTACAGCTTTTCTATTTCCTGCTCTTTCAGCCATCGGACAACTGCACTGCCGCTTCTGCTAATACAGGATCACCAGAAGCCGCCGCCCAATCTTGCAATAAAGATGCAGATCGTTGTTTAGGTGTCGGCGCTGATCTTACCATAGCTGGCTTTGCTCCCCATGTTTGTCCGGGTGCATCTAACGGTGTTACTTTAGGAGTAAATGCTTGAGCCGCATCAATAGGTAAAGGTTGCTGTGTACCTAATACAGCAGGTGGAGCAGGTCGCTGAGGTTGTGTAGGTGCAGGTTGCATAGGTGCTACATTTTCAGCAGGAAGAGGAATACCACCTTTATTTGGATCCATACTATCTGATATAGCTTCGACAGTACCGTAGTCACCGCCGTGTTCTAATCCTACATTTTTACGTGTTCTAGGCATCAGATACCTGCCTGTAATGCACCTACTAATTGAGCGGCCGCTTCAGGAGAAAACTCTTGTGGGGCTCCTTCTTGAGCGCCTTGTGGTGCCATAGCTTGCGGTCCACCTGCTAAACCAAGTGCTTGTTCAGGTGCCATCATTTGTCCTTCTGCTGGTTCAGGAGCTACCGTTGCTTGCTCTTCACGAATTTCAGCGTCGGCTTTTTCGATAGCTTCAAAAATGTCAAGACCCTTCTTCCGATGTTTCTCAATCTTAGAGACGTACACCACCGGCAACTGACCGGACAATGCTTGTTGCTGGATTGCCGCCAATACAGCTTCTTCAAGTTGTTCTTCATCTACCCTACGTCCTTCAGCTTCAGCATCCTCAATAAATGGATGCTTAGTACGGAATGTACGTAAGCTGATTCCTTTCATTGAAAGCAACTGACCTAATTGTATCGTAGTGCCTTGAATGTCTGCGCCGGGGATTGAGTGCGAAACAACATTATCATGTGTTTCAAAATGTTCGTTTGGAGTAAATTCCACTTGCCCAAAATCCCCAGCGTAGCCAGTAAACATTGAGAACTGTTTGCTTCCAAAGTAGCCCTTATATGTAGCGAACAAACATTCATTTAGATGAGGAAGATGAGCCTCCATAATTTCCTGCATCTCTTGGATACGCGGATCCAATGCCGCGCCCATAAGCGAGTCGATTCCTCTGCCTGTACGTAACGCTCCGTAAGTTTCCCCACCAATTTGTGGG
>MDSZ01048785.1_pt1 | contig 17108 bp, 10 predicted proteins | sample 811201 | NCBI WGS metagenome assembly MDSZ01 (sample SAMN05326647, study PRJNA326480) | marine metagenome | isolation source: seawater | place: Indian Ocean: North | collected 2010
CGCATGACACAACAAGAATTACCGAATCATACGGACCCGTTATTTCAGATCGCCGAAAAATTATCGGCGGACTTCTCGCTCTTTCCTGAGTACGAGGACAACGCGGTTGATCACAAAGTCAAAGGCCTGATTGCACCACAGCAATGTGCTATTGAGCTGGACCGACTGAGAAAGCTCAACATCGACGACTATATCCAAAGCGTCGTTGCACCTAGCGAAAACCCTCAGCGCACTGACGCAAAAAGCATCGTTAAACATCTCGTTGTACGTATCATCTCAGAAGTTGAAGACGGCCCGCTCTACTGCGCAGAAGCCGACCTCGACTTTGGTGGTCAGATTCGGCGTGTCGGTTTTATCTGTCAGAACCGCTCCCACGCCAACGGAGCCTGGGGCCCGATACATCACAACCGTGCAGCACAACAGGCAAAAAACTACGCCAGCCGTGCAATGCCGATCATTACCTTTATCGACACACCTGGAGCAGACGCGGGTGAACTGGCAAACGCGAATAACCAGGCACACTCCATCAGCCACCTGATTACCGAGATGGTAAACAACGATGTACCGACCATAGGTATTATCTGGGGGGCGGGTTACTCGGGTGGTGCTATTCCGCTCGCAGCAACCAATATTCTGCTGTCGGTTCGTGATGGTATTTTTAACACCATTCAACCCCAGGGCCTTGCCAGCATCGCGCGTAAGTACAACCTGTCATGGCAGGAGTGTGCCAAATACGTCGGCGTGTCAGGCTACCAGCTTCGTGAATCCGGTGTGATTGATGGCATCATTGATTACGCACCCACCGATGCCGATGAAAAGCGTGCCAATCTTCTGCGTGCAATTACCAGCGGTATTCAATCCATCGAGGAAGGTGCGAAAGAATTTACGCGCAACAACCCTTACCTGATGGATCACTACAAAAGCAGTATTGATCGTTTCCTGAACCCATCCGAGAAACTATCGACGCTTGAAAATAACGCGAATTTCTTTCTTGCGCAAAGCCCGACCGAACACATCAATATATTCGGCTTATGCTATCGCTACACGCGTTACCTGACCCTGCGTCGTCGTATTCACTCAACCACGGTTGAGAACTACGGCCGCCTTGCGGATAAAGAAATCCCTGCAGGTCAGCTGGAGCAACGCATCCAGAATGAGCAGAACCGTAAGTTCCAGAAATGGCTGCAGGCGCCTGAAAAAATCGTTTACGACGATGGTCTGCAGAAAAGCTGGAAAAACTTCTGGGCGAAGTACGAAGAGCGTGACGAAAGCCGTAATACTATCGTCCGTCTTTTCCTGGGTGAGCCAAAGAATAACTACCTGAAAGCGAAGCAGGACCTCTGCTTTAATTTCGGCCTGTACCTGTTTAACCGTTGGAAATCTGATGCCGCTGTTAATTTCCAGGGCCTGCTGAATTATCTCGAAGATTATCGCCAGAGCCGCTTCCTGCTGCGCTCGTCCGATATTCTCGATGCCAGTGCCGTTGCCGACTTTATTGAAGACAACCCGCACCCATTGGCGGCCTATATTCGTGAGCAATTACCACACGAAACCCGTCAGGAGCTGACCTCCGAGCGCAACGCCGAAAAAGGCAAAGGGACACTGCGTCAGTCTCTGGCAACCGCATTGAATACCATTCTTTCTGACGAACTACTGCCAGAAAGTATTCGCGCTGAGCTGAAGCTTTCGACACGTTCAGAAGCACTGTGCAACAACGAAGAAACACAAGCGACTGAAGCTAACCGCAGAATTATTGAAGAAGCGCTGGCACCGTATATTCAGTTCCGTCAGGAAAACATTCAGAACCCGGCTAACCCAGACATCACGATTCTGGATGCGATTCTGCATGACGAACTGCGTGAAGAATTCCGCCACGTCTGCCAGAACATGCTGGTGTTTGGCAGCCTCTACGATAACTTTATCCATAACCTGGTCAGCGTCGCTAAAGAAGCCAATAACAACCGCGCTCTTTCCCGTGACTCTGTAAAAGCCCTGCTCGACAAATCATTGTCTGAGGCAACCAAAGGTGAAAGTTACACAATGAAAGAGCTGGAGTCGTTTAATTACTGGCTCAGTTATTTCATAAAAAGCTCACAGAGCGGTGAGTTCCTGAAGTCCGTCGAAGAGTGGAAAAAACTCGCGTTCCCACGTTTGTCTGAAACACTGTTTGTTGTTATCACGTTTATTTTCGAGAAGCTTCTGCCTGAGTACTATAACGCAGAGCAATCCGGCAAAAGCTACAACGGGCGCATCAACCCGGTCAGCATCGGTCGTCGCAAAGACTTCTGGAACCGTCTGACGATGGCCTACCACGATTTGCTGATTCAGGACGTGCTCGACGACACCAAACGTCAGAAACGTGCTTCCCCGAAAGCGATCATCGAGCGCTTCTTCGACAACTTCGAAGAGACTAATGCCAACCTGATGTCTGCTGATCCGGTAGCCTTTCCGGGTTTCCGTTCTTCTATCGAAAAAGCACTGAAGAACAATATTCAGCCATGCGGTGTCATCACCGGCCTTGCGGATATTAATATCGGTGGCAAAACACAGCGCGTCGGTGCGCTGGTATCAAATCTGGATTTCCAGGCGGGCGCATTTGATATGGCCAGTGCTGAGAAATTCTGCAAATTAATGGTCGAATGTGCACGCCAGCAACTGCCTGTTGTCTGCTTCGTATCATCCGGCGGCATGCAAACCAAAGAAGGCGCTGCGGCGCTCTTCTCTATGGCTGTGGTCAACGATCGTATTACACGTTTTGTCCGCGATAATGACCTGCCTCTTGTTGTCTTTGGTTTCGGCGACTGTACTGGTGGTGCTCAGGCAAGTTTTGTTACCCACCCGCTGGCGCAAACCTATTATTTCTCAGGTACGAATATGCCGTTCGCCGGGCAGATCGTTGTGCCTAGCTATCTGCCAAGCACCTGCACTCTGTCGAACTATTTATCGGTTTCTTCAGACTCCATGGATGGCCTGGTATCGAACCCATTCTTTGACGACCTCGATGAACGCCTGCGCGAGATTGACCCGGATATGCCGGTGGCGCGCTACAGCGTTAACGACGTACTCGAGCGTGTCCTTGAAGGTTATGTCTCTGCCGCACGCATGGCACCACTGACCGCCGAAGACGAAGTCAGCCAGAAAAAGTACGGCAAGATCGACAAGGTCATGGTTCACGCACGAGGCTGTACCGCTGTTAAGCTGATCCGCAAAGCGCAGGAAAACGACATTAAAGTTGTACTGATCCAGTCTGACCCGGACATGGAATCTGTGCCTGTCGATATGCTGGGGCCACAGGACCGCGTTGTCTGTATTGGTGGTAACACACCGGATGAAAGTTATCTCAACGCCAAGTCTGTTTTGCGCATTGCGCATCACGAAGGTGTTGATGCACTGCACCCCGGGATTGGCTTCCTGTCAGAAAGCAGCCAGTTCGCTGCGCTCTGTGGCAACCACGACATTAATTTTGTTGGCCCGCCGGTCTCCTCAATGGAAACCATGGGGAACAAATCAAACGCTATTAACACCGCGATGCGCGTTAACGTGCCAGTTGTACCCGGTTCCCACGGTATCCTGACCAGCTCCGCCAATGCCGCAAGCGTAGCCGACGAAATCGGATACCCTGTTCTGCTTAAAGCCGTGCACGGTGGGGGCGGTAAAGGTATTCAGGTGGTTGAATCGGCAGATCGCATTCACGCCCTGTTCCACCAGATTTCCACGGAAGCGAAAGCCGCGTTTGGTAACGGTGATGTTTACCTCGAAAAATACGTGACGTCTCTGCGCCACATTGAGGTTCAGGTTCTGCGTGACTCTCGGGGCAACACCAAAATCCTGGGCCTGCGTGACTGCTCCGTGCAGCGTAATAACCAGAAGATTTTCGAAGAATCTGGCTCTACCATGCTGCCGCGAGAGCTAGAGCAAGGCGCCTACGATTACGCCGAAAAACTGGCAGACGCTGTCGACTATGTCGGTGCTGGTACCGTTGAGTTTATTTTCGACCTCGACAACATGGCGATCTACTTTATGGAGATGAACACCCGTCTTCAGGTAGAGCACCCTGTTACTGAACTGGTTTCTGGTATCGATATCGTCTCGACTCAGTTCCGTATTGCCGAAGGTGGTGACATTGCCGATCTGAAACCAGATCACAAAGGTTACGCCATTGAAGTACGTGTTAACGCTGAAAAAGCCGTATTCAAAGGCGACAACGTTGAATTTGTTCCAACACCAGGAACGATCCGTGAGTGCGTATTGCCGAAGTACGATCACATCGAACTTATTTCGATGGCTGCTGCAGGCAAGCAGGTATCCCCTTTCTATGACAGCATGGTCGCTCAGATCATTTGTTACGGTGAAGATCGTAACGACACCATCGCAAAACTGCGTAAATACCTGGATGAAATAAAAATCACCGGCGTATGTACCAACATTCCGCTACTTAAGCGCGTACTGGACGACAACGTGTTTGTAGATGGCGTTTACGATACAACCTACCTGCCGAAATTCCTGGATCGTATTGATCTTGATGCTCTGATTAAAGACATCGAAGACGCAGCAGACATGAGTGCCGATGCGGTTGATGCTTCTCAGCTCAAAATTGAAGGCTCAGACGAACTGAAAGTACTGTCACCATCGACAAGTATCTTCTACGGCTCGTCGTCACCAAGTGAGCCTGCCTTTGTTAAAGAAGGCGACGTCATCGATGTATCTCAGACTCTGTGCCTGATGGAAGCCATGAAAATGTTCACACCGCTTAGCCTTAAACAGTTTAACCGCGCAGGTAGCCAGCTCTACCCGGCTAAGCAGAAGTTTAAGGTGACTCGTGTTATGAACACGGACGGTCAGCAAGTGAACCAGGGAGACCTGCTCTTTGTTGTAAAACCAATGGCCGAAGCCTGATTCTGACCTCGGTTAAAACCGAAAAGCCCGCAATGCGGGCTTTTTTATGGGCCGGTATTACTGATAGGCCTCACTGCTCAGATTGGAGGGTTCCTGCAATAACTGATCTCTGACCATGGCGCGCGCGCGGTGCAAACGACTCTTAACCGCCGCAACCGATTCCCCGGTTTTATCGGCAATTTCACGATTGGTCAGTTGCTCGTAATCTTTCATCAGTAGCACTTCACGATAAAGATCAGGTAAGTCGTGGATCGCACGCGTCAGATCAATCAGTTGATCCTGCTCCGGTGTTGCGTTGAGCCACTCGAGGGCGGAGCCATCGCCATGCGGGTCGAAATCAAACGCAACACGCCCTAAGCGTCGGCATTCACGACGGGTTGTCGTAAACAACCATGAAGATAAGGCTGCTACAATTTTCAAACTCTCTAAACGCCGGGATAGTGTGATGAGAACTTCCTGAACGGCATCATCGACGTCGCTGATTATACAGTGCTTCATTGCATAGTTATGAACATTCGGACGAACCGCCTGCAGCAGCTCAGATAAGGCCTCACTGTCACCCGCCTGAGCACGTACGATCATTGCTTCCTGAATTTCCTTAATCGTCACCGAATCAACTCCTTATCCCTTTCAGTGAAATATTTTTTCTAACTGGTGAATCCTTTTTGAGTCCAGCCGCCTCTTATATAGACCTATGGCCTGACTGTCACCTCGTTCTGAGGACAGCGACCTAGTTTTATGTAAGTTAGATTATTTTTCTACAGGAGAAACCCGAATGACGACCGAAATGATGTCACTGCTGACGTTTGCAATGACCTGCCTGATAGTTCTGTTAGTTCAGGCCACTATTGCGATGAAAGCGTATGGGATATCGTACTTTATGAGCAATCGTGATGAAGCACCCGCAGAAGAAAGCCCACTGGCACAACGCTTTAAACGGATTGTCAGCAACAATATTGAAACAGGTTTCATCTTTGTCGCTCTGGTGCTGGTCGCTGCACAAACAGAAGTCTCTAACGGCCTTACCGTCTGGGGTTCTATCGTCTTCGCCGGTGCACGTATTGTTTATCCAGTCATCTATGCCGCAGGTATCCCTGTCGTCCGTACCTTAGTCTGGGACACAGGTATCGTTGCTCTGTTCGTTATTTTCACGGGTATCGTAACGGCTTGATAGTGCAGAACACTGCTAAAAAAAGCCCTCTGTATAGACAGAGGGCTATTTCTTTTATCAGCGAGGCCTTCTGACAATCAGCTATTCTGGATCATTTTTTCTTTCATTGAATGCAACAGATCACGCAGCTTAGCCGCCTCTTCAAAGTTCAGGTCCTTCGCAGCTTTGAACATATCATCTTCAATTTTGGATATCCGTTTACCCAGTTCTGCGGCATTCAGGTGTTGCCAGTCATCTTCTGAGTAGCCTGCTTCTTTCTCTGCCACTTGCTGACGAGCACGTCCACGCTGCTTGCCCTTTTTACCCGGAGGCGGCGCTGCCTCCAGAATATCTTCAACCGACTTCATAACGCCCTTCGGTGTAATGCCGTGCTCTTCGTTGAAGGCCAACTGCTTTTCACGACGGCGGTCGGTTTCATCCATTGCGCGCTGCATAGAATCTGTCACACGATCGGCATAAAGAATCGCTTTACCATTCAAGTTACGCGCCGCCCGACCAATGGTCTGAATCAGCGAACGCTCAGAACGAAGAAAACCTTCTTTATCGGCATCAAAAATCGCGACCAGAGATACTTCAGGAATATCGAGACCTTCCCGCAGCAGGTTGATACCCACCAGCACATCGAATTCGCCCAAACGCAGATCACGGATAATCTCGACCCGTTCCACAGTATCGATGTCACTGTGCAGGTAGCGCACCCGAACTTGTTGTTCGTGCAGGAAGTCAGTCAGATCTTCTGCCATACGCTTCGTCAGAACCGTAATCAGGACACGCTCACCCTTCTCTACCCGCTGGTGAATTTCATGCAGAGAATCATCGACCTGACCGGTAGCCGGGCGAATTTCGATCTCAGGGTCGACCAGGCCAGTCGGACGGACAACCTGCTCGACCACATTGTCCTGATGATCTTTTTCGTAAGGCCCTGGCGTCGCAGAAACGAAAATGCACTGGGGCACAATTGACTCCCATTCTTCGAAACGCATAGGCCGGTTATCCAGCGCCGATGGCAAGCGGAAACCAAACTGAACCAGAGTCTCTTTACGAGAGCGGTCACCCCGGTACATGCCGCCAATCTGCGGAATAGTCACATGCGACTCATCAACGAACACCAACGCATCGTTAGGAATGTAATCAAACAAGGTCGGCGGCGCATCACCGGCCGCACGCCCTGACAGATAGCGAGAGTAGTTCTCAATGCCCGAGCAGTAGCCCAGCTCCTGCATCATCTCAAGATCGTACTTGGTGCGTTGCTCCAATCGCTGAGCTTCTACCAGAAGATTCTCTTTGCGGTAGTATTCAAGGCGCTCTTTCAGCTCTTCTTTGATGCCTTCAATGGCATCCAGAATTTTCTCTCGTGGCGTCACGTAGTGGGTTTTCGGGTACACAGTGACACGCGCCAGACGGCTATAGATCTGGCCGGTTAGCGGGTCAAAGGTACTCAGCTGTTCGACTTCATCATCAAACAACTCCACACGGATGGCTTCATCATCGCTTTCCGCCGGGAAGATATCGATCACCTCTCCACGGACGCGATACGTGCCACGATGGAAGTCAGCATCATTACGGGTGTACTGAAGCTCGGCCAGTCTGCGCAGAATGTCACGTTGATTGACCTGATCACCGCGCACAAGGTGCAACATCATCTTAAGGTAAGAGTCAGGGTCACCGAGGCCATAAATAGCCGACACGGTGCAGACGATGATGGCATCACGACGCTCCATCAGCGCCTTAGTCGCAGAAAGACGCATCTGTTCAATGTGCTCGTTTACCGAGGCGTCTTTATCAATGAAAGTATCTGACGACGGAACATACGCTTCTGGCTGGTAGTAGTCGTAGTACGACACGAAGTATTCAACGGAGTTATTCGGGAAGAACTCTTTGAATTCCCCGTACAACTGCGCTGCCAATGTTTTATTGTGGGCCATTATGATGGCCGGGCGCCCACACCGGGCAATCACGTTGGCCATGGTGTAGGTCTTACCGGAGCCCGTCACACCCAGTAAAGTTTGTTTGAGCAGGCCCGCCTCGATGCCTTTTATCAGGCCATCAATAGCTTTTGGCTGGTCGCCTGCGGGCGAATATTTGGATGACAGCTCGAATGGCTTACTCATGAGGATTCCAGTTAACGTCTAAATCCAGTAAGATTATACGTTGTTTTAGGGCCTATTTTGAGGCCCGCTATTTTTTAGGCACACATCGTGGCCGTGCTAGAGGAAAGTACATTGGATCTTAAATTGTCTGATCGCGTTCAACTGATCAAGCCATCCCCGACCCTGGCGGTAACCAACCGCGCAGCCGAGTTACGAGCGGAAGGCAAAGACATTATCGGGCTCGGTGCTGGCGAACCGGATTTTGATACTCCGGACCACATCAAAGCAGCGGCTGCAGAAGCTATTGATAAGGGCTTCACCAAGTACACTGCCGTTGATGGTACCCCCGGTCTCAAGTCAGCCATTATCGACAAGCTGAAAGCAGACAATGGCCTTAACTACGAAGCCAATCAGATTCTGGTTTCCTGTGGTGGTAAGCAGAGCTTCTTCAATATGGCGCTTGCTCTGATCAACCCAGGTGACGAAGTCGTGATTCCGGCGCCCTACTGGGTATCTTACCCAGACATGGTAAAAATTGCAGAAGGCGAGCCAGTCATCATCGAAACCGATGAGTCTACCCGCTTCAAAATTACGCCAGAGCAGCTCGATGCAGCCATCACAGACAAAACCCGTCTGGTGGTTCTGAACAGCCCATCGAACCCTTCTGGTGTGGCGTACACGAAAGATGAATTCATTGCTCTGGGTGACGTACTGCGTAAGTACCCAGACGTACTGATCGCCACTGACGACATGTACGAATACATCTGGTGGGCAGATTTCGGTTTTGAAAACATCGTGACTGCTAACCCTGACCTGTACGAGCGCACGATCGTTCTTAACGGTGTATCCAAAGCTTACAGCATGACTGGCTGGCGTATTGGTTACGCCGCTGGCCCTGCTAAGCTGATCGGCGCAATGAAAAAGATTCAGTCACAAAGCACCTCTAACCCTGCGTCTATCTCTCAGGTGGCTGCTGAAGCAGCACTGCGTGGCGGCCGTGATTGCGTGACTCCGATGGTTACCGCATTTAAAGAGCGTCACGACTACATCGTTGATGCACTGAATGGTATTCCGGGCATCACCTGTATCCCGGGCGATGGTGCTTTCTATGCCTATCCTTGCGTGAAAGGCGCGATGGAAAAACTGGGCATTACTGACGACGTTGAATTTGCAGAGAAGCTTCTCAGTGATGCAGGCGTTGCTCTGGTTCCTGGCTCAGCCTTCGGTACACCGGGTTATATGCGTCTGTCGTTCGCGACCAGCATGAATACTCTGCGTGATGCCGTTGCCCGCCTGAGCAAAGCATTGAGCTAAACGCTTCGCTAGCGCGACGCAGCGCTCATAAAAAAGCCCGCATCTGCGGGCTTTTTTATTGTCTGAATACCTGATTCGATCGAGGGTCAGACGCCCAGGTACTCGCGTAACTCAGGATCGCTGAAGATGTATTCCCACAAACGGTCGAGTACATCATTCACCCATTTTTCGTTGTACTCCTTCACCGGTGCCGCAGCAACACGGCGAGACTCACTCAGACCATACGGCTTAGTAAAGGTCGTGTCGCCATCAATAACCATCATGTTGAATCGAATGCTGACGCTGCACGCCGTCACCAGAAAACCTTCATTGCAGCTATAACGGAAACGATTCACCGCCAACTCCAACTTCACCGGATCAAGCGGGCTCTCGCCACCAAACCCGAGCTGGGTCATACTGTCCTGCAGGCGACGTGTCAGTACCGCCGACAATTCATCCTGAACATACAAAGGAGAATTTTCCGCGAGACGACCACCACGGCTCCCCAACGACTGGCGCTCATCGGAGCTGATTTCTTCGCGATTATCGACCACACGGATTAAAGCACCACGGGATACCGAGGCAGCGGGCTGCTCAATCTCGTAGCTTTCGCTCAGTTCAATCGTCTGAGGAGCCAGAACACACCCCGTCAGGCCGGTGGCCAGCGCAGTGCTGGCCAGCAAAGTCAGAACGCTCTTACGCATTCGGTACATCCTTCTCTGCACGTTTAAATACCCACTCAGTGGCGGTCGATTCTTCTTCAGAAAAACGATACCCCGCCACATCAAATTTTTTCAGATCTTCAGCATTCTCAATACGCTGAGTAATCTGATACGCCGCCATAAGGCCGCGCGCCTTTTTCGCATAAAAGCTGATAATTTTATACTTACCGTTTTTCTCATCACGAAAGACGGGGGTAATCAGCTCCGCTTTCAACGCCTTCGGCTTAACCGACTTAAAGTACTCGTTCGACGCCAGGTTCACGATGGTATTGATACCCGATTGCTCCGTGAGTTCATTAAGAGCGTCGGTGATTTTATCGCCCCAGAAAGTATAAAGATCCTTGCCCCGATCATTGCCGAGTTTGGTCCCCATCTCAAGACGGTACGGCAGAATCAGATCTAGCGGGCGCAGCAAACCGTATAAGCCCGAAAGAATACGAAGGTGCCCCTGCGCATAATCGAGATCAGCCTTGCTCATGTTGTCAGCGTCGAGACCAGTATATACGTCCCCTTTAAACGCGAGCACGGCGGCTTTGGATTCACCTTGCGGGAATGGAATCTTCCAGTCGCTGTAACGCTGTACATTCAGCTCAGACAATTTAGGGCTCAGCTTCATTAAAGCGCCGATTTCGTCTGGGGAATACTTACGCAATACATCAATCAGCTCAGCCGAATCATCCAGATAATCTGGCAGACTGTGCTGATCCGTAACCGGCGGTGTCTCGAAATCGAGAGTCTTGGCGGGTGAAAGCAATGTAAGCATGTCGATCCTCAGCAGATATTGGTTGCGGTCATGATACCTTGTGCCCGCGTAACTCCCAAACGTGTCCTGTGTTTTGGCATTCCGGCCCGCTATGTCCGGTCAGGGCTGCCAATGCAGCCACTGTCATAAAGATGTGAGAATGGCTGACACAGAATACATTCACTCTGTCGTGTGTCCTCAGACGAGTCATCAAGAGGTATAGAAAATGGCAAAAGATATACAGGGCATGGGCCTAGGCCTTGCCGTTCGTTTCTCTGGCAGTGAGTTCGCCAGAAAGTACAAACTGCGTCGCCCAGCGGAAAAGCTGGCCTACGCAGGTACCAAGAAGGGCTTCGAAGTTATCGGTCAGATGATGGCTAAAAAGAAGGCCAAGAAATCCGAAGATCCTAAAATGCTGCCAGAGCCGAGCACGGCTGGCCTGTTTGACCTGACTTTGTCAGAAGAACAACAGATGATCAAAGACACCGTGCGTTCATACGCCGAAGAAGTTGTCCGCGGTCTGGCACACGACGCCAACGAAGACATGAAACTGCCAGAGACCTATCTCCAGGACATCATGGACCTCGGTCTGAACTACTTCTCGGTACCTGAAAGCATGGGCGGCGCGGCTCAGAGCTACAGCCCGACCACCAACGCTATCATTGCTGAAGAACTCGCCTGGGGCGACTTCTCGCTGGCCTACGCAACACTGGCCCCTGTTGCTGTGGCAAACGCTATCGTTAAATGGGGCAACCAGAAGCAAAAAGAAAAGTATCTGCCTGACTACCTGGCAGAGACGCCTGTCAAAGCCGCGATTGCGGTACAGGAACCTGCACCTCTGTTTGATCCGGCAAAACTGTCTGCAAAAGCCAAGAAAACTAAATCTGGCTTTAAAATCTCAGGAGTTAAAAGCCTGGTGCCGTTTGGTGGCGAAGCCTCTCTGTACCTGGTGGCTGCACGCTACAAGCGTCGCAATCGCCTGTTCATTGTTCCGGGAGATGCGCCGGGTGTTCAATGGCAAGCCGCTCCGGCCATGGGCCTGCGTGCCACCACGACTGGCACACTGACACTCGATAAAGTACTGCTTGGCCCGGATGCCCTGCTTGGCGACGACAGCTTTAATTTTGAAGCCTTTATGGACCTCGGCCAACTGCACTGGTGTGCGTTGGCCATTGGTGCCTGTCAGGCAGCGCTTGATTACCTGATTCCTTACGTTAACGAGCGTGAAGCCTTCGGCGAACCGATTTCACACCGTCAGGCCGTTGCCTTTATGGTTGCGAATATCGGTATCGAACTTGAATCTATGCGCCTCATGGTCTGGCGCGCAGCGGCGCTTGCTGAAGCTGGCAAGCCATTCCACCGCGAAGCCTACCTTGCACACATCCTGTGTTCTGAAAAAGCCATGGAAATCGGCACCAACGCAGTTCAGCTGCTGGGTGGCCACGGTTTCACCAAAGAACACCCAGCCGAGCGCTGGTATCGTGATCTGCGGGTTCTGGCCTGCATCAACGGCGGCATGCACCTGTAAGGAGAAGCACAGATGATTAATTTAGAGAATCCGAAAAAATTCCGTGCCCTTGTTAACCAGGCACACCAGGTAGCGGCAAGTGTTTTCCGTCCGGTATCCCGTAAATACGACCGTTCTGAGCACGCTTACCCAATCGAACTTGACATGCTGGCCTCCATCATGGACGGCATGAACGACGGCACGACAGGCGAAGGCGCCGGTGCTGGCAAACTGAAGCAGGACAACGGTCCGAAGAAAGAAGGCATCCAGAACGGCACTAACATGTCGACGGTACTGTCTCTTGCTGAGCTGTGCTGGGGCGATGTTGGCCTGTCGCTGACCCTGCCACGTCAGGGCCTGGGTAACGCTGCGATTGCAGCGGTGGCTGATGACGAGCAGTTTGCTCGTTTCGGTGGCAAGTGGGCAGCCATGGCGATTACCGAGCCAGGCTTTGGTTCTGACTCGGCAGCTGTTCGTACCACGGCGATTCGTGATGGCGACGAGTACATCATCAACGGTGAAAAAATCTACGTTACCTCAGGCGAACGTGCTGACTGCGTTGTGGTCTGGGCAAGCGTTGACCGCTCTCTTGGTCGTGCGGCTATCAAGTCGTTCATCGTCGAGAAAGGCACGCCAGGTATGGACGTTGTCCGTCTTGAAAAGAAACTGGGTATCAAAGCGTCTGATACGGCAGCCATTACCTTTACCGACTGCCGTATTCCAGCGAGCAACCTGCTGGGCGACCCAGAGGTGAACGTCGAGAAAGGTTTTGCCGGTGTCATGCAGACCTTTGATAACACCCGCCCGGTCGTGGCTGCCATGGCGATTGGTGTGGCTAAGGCGTCTATCGACCGTACCCGCGAACTGCTGAAGCAGCTCAAAGTAAAAACCGATTACCGTACGCCGTACAAACTGGCTTCACAGCTGGAAGCCAAGTTGTATCGCTATGAGGCAGAATGGGAAGCAGCACGTCTGCTGACACTCAAAGCTGCATGGATGGCCGATAACGGCATGCCTAACTCTAAAGAAGCATCCATGTCGAAAGCTAAGGCGGGCCGCACTGCTAATGAAATTACCCTAGGCTGTGTCGAGATGCTTGGCATGCTGGGTTACGGCGAAGACGAACTGCTTGAGAAGTGGTCACGTGACTCGAAGATTCTTGATATCTTCGAAGGCACACAGCAGATCCAGCAGCTGATTGTTGCTCGTCGACTGCTCGGCAAGTCATCCGCCGAACTGAAGTAATCTGTACGACAAACTAAGCACGGGGCCTGGCGCCCCGTTGCTGTATTAATAACGATAATTTTCCGGTAACGTCGCACTCCGGACTTTCGAGCGAGACTCTTACCCGTATGACTCAATACAACGAAAAACTGGTTTCACTGCCGAATATTCTGACACAATTGGCAAGCCAGGCCACAAGCATTCCGATCAAACTGAAAGGTGTGTACGAGCTGGCAACCAGCAAACCTGAGAAAGAGAAATCAATCGGACTTCTGCTGGAGAAACACGCACGCCAGCGCCCTGAGCACATCGCTATCCGCTACGAAGATGTGACCTACACCTACGATCAGGTGAACCGCAAGGCAAACCAGATTGCGCACTACCTGACTTCTCAAGGCATAGGCAGCGGTGATGTCGTTGCGGTCGTTCTTGAGAACCGTCCTGAGACTCTGATTTCCGTACTGGCCATCGTCAAACTCGGTGCCATTGCCTCCATGATCAACACCAGCCAGCGCGGTGAAGTCCTGCTTCATAGCCTGACACTGGTCAAACCGAAAATGATCATCGTGGGCGAAGAGATGCTGGAGAACGTCAACACGGTCGAAGGCGACCTCGACGAAGCGTCTCTGAAGTCTCTTCACTATTTACGCGACACCGGCGAAACTGCCTGCCCGGAGCATTACACCAATATCCTGACCGCCATCGAAGGCCAGTCGGATAAAAACCCGGATTCCACCAAGAAAGTGAAAATGCACCAGCCGTGCTATTACATTTTCACCTCTGGCACCACAGGGCTGCCAAAAGCCTCGGTCATGAGCCACTACCGCTGGTTCAAATCTCTTGCAGGCATGGGTCTGGCTTCTATGAACATGAGCAGCAAAGACATTCTGTATGTGTCTTTGCCGCTGTATCACAACAACGCACTGACTGTATCCATGGCGGCGGTACTGGGCTCAGGCGCATGCATGGCGATTGCACGTAAGTTCTCTGTGTCACGCTTCTGGGACGACATCCGTCACCACAACGCCACCGGTTTCTGCTACATCGGCGAGCTGTGCCGCTACCTGCTGAATGCGCCAGAAAAAGACTCAGACAGCCAGCACAAGATCCGTGTTTGCGTTGGTAACGGCCTGCGCCCGGACATCTGGATGCAGTTTAAGAACCGTTTCAACATTGATCATATCAATGAATTCTACGGCGCATCCGAGTGCAATCTGGTATTCACTAACGCCTTTAACCTCGATAAAACAGCAGGCTTCTGCCCTCTTTCGTACAACATCGTGAAGTACGATATCGAAGAAGGCGCACCGCTGCGTGACGACAAAGGCTTTATGATTCCCGTGCAACCCGGAGACAGCGGTCTGCTGATCACCGAGGTAAACGATAAGCAGCCGTTTGAAGGCTACACCGACGAAGACGCGACCAACAGCAAGCTGCTGCGTAACGTCTTCAAGAAGGACGACTGCTGGTTCAACACCGGTGACCTGGTCAACAACCAGGGTTACAAACACGTCTCCTTCGCTGACCGCCTGGGGGATACCTTCCGCTGGAAAGGCGAAAACGTCGCCACCACAGAGGTTGAGTCCATCTTGATGGAACTCGCCAGCGTAGAACACGCAGTGGTCTATGGTGTTCAGATTCCACACACCGACGGCCGCGCAGGCATGGCAACCATTACGCCATCGGTACCACTGGAAGAATTCGACTGGTCTGAGCTGTCGGCACACGTACGCGACAAAATGCCAGCGTATATGATCCCGGTATTCATCCGCGTTCGCGAACAGCAGGAAGTGACGGGCACCTTCAAATACCGCAAGGTTGAACTGAAGAAAGAAGCCTACCACCTCGACAAAGTGGGTGATGAGCCAATCTATGTCATCGTCGGCAAAGACGGCGGGTACAAAGAACTCACCAGCGATACCGAAGCGAAAATCGACGAAGGTGAACTCAGCCTCTGATCACCTGACGATTATCGTCATTGCCAGTGCAGTCATTCTGCACTGGCATCCCCTTTTTAGCGCCTGAACCTTTCCCCCATCCCCGCCCCCTTGTGATAGAATTCGCCGCTTTCTTTGCACGCTTGCGCGAAGTGACGCCGCAAACATGAGGACACAAGACATGACAGTACCTGTCGGAATTATCATGGGCTCCAAGAGTGACTGGCCCACCATGAAGCACGCAGCTGATATGCTGGACCTGCTGGGCGTAGACTACGAAGTCAAAGTCGTCTCGGCGCACCGTACTCCCGACCTGCTGTTTGACTACGCAAAAACCGCACACGAGCGTGGCCTCAAGGTCATCATTGCGGGCGCAGGCGGCGCAGCACACCTGCCGGGTATGGCCGCATCGCAGACCTCATTGCCTGTACTGGGTGTACCGGTTAAATCGCGCGCACTGAACGGCATTGACTCACTGCTCTCCATCGCCCAGATGCCAGGCGGCGTCGCCGTTGGTACACTGGCCATCGGAGACGCAGGCGCGAAAAACGCAGGCCTGCTGGCCGCACAGATTCTGGCCACCTCAGACGCTGAGCTGATGAAGCGTGTTGACGGGTTCCGCGAAACTCAGAAAAACACCGTATTGTCACAGCCAGATCCACGAATTATTGAATAACCGCAGCACGGACATCCCGATGAAAGTAGGTATTTTAGGTAACGGCCAGCTTGGCCAGATGTGTGAAGCCAGCATCTCCGATCTTACGGATATTGAAGTTTCACTGTACGACCTGCGCGCTCACAGCGACGACGCACTGGCAGAGTTTATTGCCTCGGTCGACATTCTCTCGTACGAAACCGAGAACATCCCGGCGCACATCGTGACCTTACTTGAGCCACACGCCGACAAGCTCTACCCCGGCCTGAATGCCCTGAAGACCTTTCAGAACCGTCTGCTCGAGAAGAATGCACTGCGTAACGCGGGTATCGCCACTGCAGACTTCCGTGCCGTGAACTCACTCGAAGACGTGCACACCGCTGTACAAGAACTCGGCCTGCCGATCGTGATGAAAACCACGACCGAAGGTTACGACGGCAAGGGTCAATTCGTACTGCGCACACCCGACGATGCAGCACCGGCCTGGAACTCCATCGGCAATCGCGAACTCATCGCCGAAGCCTTTGTACCTTTCGACCGTGAAACCTCGGTCATTGCCAGCCGCGACCGCGACGGCAATATCGTTGTTTTCCCAATGACCGAAAACGTACACCACGAAGGCATCCTGCGTTACAGCCTTTACCCGGCACCGGCACTCTCACAAGAGAAAGCTGAACAAGCAGAGCGTTACATCCGCCAGCTGGCAGAAAGCCTCGACTACGTGGGTACTATTACTCTTGAGCTGTTCGACACCGAAGACGGCCTTGTTGGCAACGAAGTGGCACCGCGCGTACACAACTCTGGCCACTGGTCGATTGAAGGCACCGAAGCCTCTCAGTTCCGTAACCACATGCTGGCCATTACAGGCAAA
>MDSZ01007078.1_pt1 | contig 17107 bp, 22 predicted proteins | sample 811201 | NCBI WGS metagenome assembly MDSZ01 (sample SAMN05326647, study PRJNA326480) | marine metagenome | isolation source: seawater | place: Indian Ocean: North | collected 2010
TCAATCAACAATCTAATTTACAATTGATGATGTCACGGTTTATACTACTTAAAATTTAATAATTTATTGACTTCCTCATGGTTTAAATCCACCTTTCTTTTTGGATCCACCTTTCTTTTTGGATCCACCACCCGTCTGTTTTTTAGACAGGGTCATGCCTCATCCACCCCCTTTAATCTTCTTCTTCTTAGACCGACGTTTTGTTCGAATCTTTTTTTTCGTGGGCCCTGTTTTAAAATTCATATTAGATCTTGAACTATATTTCTTTAATAGCTCTTTAATTTTTTTTGTTACATCTGCCCCTTTACATCTTTTTTTTTGTTTTTCACTCATTTCCCTCCATTCATCTGGATCTGTAATATCTGTCTGAATATATTTACCATTTTTTTTTATCACAAATTTATTATTTAGACGGATATATGATGAAGAACCCATTTATAATATTCATTAGATAATTATTCTAAATGAATTAAAGATCTACACATAGGACATGATAAATCATTCTTTAACCATGTTAAGATACAACTTGTATGAAATTTATGATAACAAGGTAAAGTTAAACTCATCTGTCTAGGTGAAAATGGTTCAATACAAATTGAACAGACTTCAGAATTATTTTCTTCTATATTTGTTTCTAGTTCTTCTCTTTCATGACTATTTATATATTCTGTCAATCTTTGTTTATTTCTATAATTATCAATTCTATGAGTTATCATAGAAGAGTGTCTACAACATGCTGTTAAAAAACTACAAGATAGTATAATTATAGCCATACCATAAAGGACCAATGTTCCACTCATATCAGCTTCTAACATTATTGTATTATTGTGTAAGTCATGATATATTCCATCTGAATCATTATTTATTGTATCTTCAAGCATTATAATAAATAACTTATTTAAATAAACTCTATATATTATTAAGTAATGAAATTTGACATAGATAAATTAACATCTAAATTAAATAAAGTAGATAAGGACTTAAAACAAATAGAACTAGATGAAAAGATAAAAAAATATGGTACCTTCTTAGATTCTAAGAAAGAAATTATTCAGTTATATATGTTGTTTATGTTTTTTGGGATCAATCAACATATTATCCAACAGTTTCCTGAGAGGTATTTTTCTCATGGTTATGGCACTCAGCAAGAATATGATCCAGATTAGATAATATTTTCTTAATAGAAGGTCTTTTTGTAGATTCAGTAGATACACAACCTCTCACTAATTTATGTAATGTTGGATGATCCTGTTTGAGTAGTGATAGATAATCTAAGACATACTTACGACATTTAGAATAGTCATTAGATTCTGAAGGCCAGATATCGCCAAACCATATTTCTAACATACACACACCTATGGAATAGATATCAGATTTATAAGATATCCAACCATCACATAATTCAGGACTCATGTATCCGGGTGTTCCTAATTCAGCGGGTCCTTGTATTTCTTTTTCATCACCTAGATATTGTGACGCATTATAGTCAATTAATTTAATTCGTTTATTCGTATATAGCATATTGTGAGGTTTTAAGTCACAGTGAACTACTTGAAAAGAATGTAAATCTTTTACAGCTAATACTAATTGTTTCATAATTTCTAACTTACTTTCAGCTTTCATAGTATAATCCCAAAATTTGTCTTCATGATACATCTTTGTATAGGATCTACTTCTGTTATATTCTTGCTTAGATAATGCTTTCCAAAACTTATCCTGATAAATATAACCTGATAAATCCGATGTTGCACTAGTTTTTTCCATAAGTAAATAAATGATGTCATTTTGTTTATTTTTTTTATGAGAATATCCATAAAATTGTATTTGATGTTTTGACTTACTCATAAACTTAGAACCTATGGTTACTTCATCTAAGAAATCTGTATATAACATATTTTTTGAGTCTTCATTATAATTATCGCTTTGTACCTGTTTAATGATACAATCAATAGTATCATCTAATAGTTTAATCTGACCAGAAAAGACTGTTCCACACGCACCTGACCCTATCTTGTGTTTAATTGTAAACTCTTCTTTTTCATAATGGGGGAAGCCTAAATCTAGCATCTTAGAATGAACAGAATCCATAGTTGTTTTAATAAAAAATAATTAAACTAAAATCAAATTTTATATATATATATATATATATATGAGTAATATATTAGGTATATCTTCAATATTATTGTCACAAGGTTTGTTTGCCCTTAATCCTGTATTATTAAAGTCTAACAATTCTCCATTTATTTACAAAGCATTATTTTCTACTATTACTGTGGTAATACCTTCCGTAATATACATTATAGTAGGTAACCTGTTTGATGAAGATTATGATGAATATGAACAAGATAAACGTGAATTTAGTACTTTATTATTAAATAGTAATACATATATATCATCTATAGCCTACTTTTTATTTACAATAATATTCTTCTATTGTCAGCAGACCTTACCTATATCAATATCTCTTCCAGTGTTTATGCTATATCCATTTATTCTAGTATTATTAAATAGAGTTATAAATAAGGAACATATAAATATAGGAGAAGTAATAGGTGGGATCATAACATTTATAGGTATAGTTATACTATCTAAAAGTCCATTAAAAGTAAAACCACCTAATTATTTATTTAAAGTATTGTTGTGTTTAATAGCAGCTGCTTGTTGTGCTATATCTTATATATTTTTAAAAACAACTGAAGATAGAATTATTGCTAAAGAATCTGGTGGTGAAATTGAAAAATTAAAGAAAAGTAAGAAAGCAACATATAATATTCATGCTAATATGTTATTACTTAATACAATACCTTCTCTGATATTTATATTAATTTTATTATGTAAAAACACGATATTTAGACATAAATATAATAATAGTATGTTATTTAAAGGTGATTATAGACTTAAAACAATAGGGGAATTATTTATATATAGTTTTATTCTACAATATGGGTGTAATATATTAACTCAATATGGATATATTAATTTAGATTCAGTTACATATAGTGCATTGGTAAACTCTTCAGTTTTATTTGCATTCATATATGGTAGAATATTCTTTAAAGAGACAGTTAATCTTCAAAAAATAATAGGTTTTGTTATAATTATATCTGGTATAATATTAAATATTTATTCTTCTAGTAAGATTGAAACAGCTAGAGAATATCTATTTATAGGACGGTGATTAACTTACATAAAATGGGCGATACGTTTTGCTCGTAGTGATCTAGGTGATAACTCTTCAAAATCGGGTTGTTGAATTATATATTCACCATCTTTAGTAAATGCAAAACTATTTTTAATATCTTGTTGTATTGATCTTTGATATTCCAGGTCTTGTCTTTCTCTTTCAAGTGTTCTTGGATCAGGCATAGGATCAGGCATAGGATCAGGCATAGGATCAGGTATATGTTCTGGTTCTATTTGTTCATTCATCATCTGTTCTATGAGTGAATTTGTTTCTATAACATTTAATACTAGTTCAACTAACTCCTCTTTCGAAGTAGATGTATCTTTCACTCCATTATCAGTTAATATCTTCCTGAGTTCAGATAAACTTAAAGTAGAGGATTCCATGATTCTTATTGTTTTACTTAATATCTAATTAAATAAATCAAATTTATTGGTATATAGTATAAATGATAATGGAATTATTATCATGTATGATTAGAAGAATAAATTATAAGAAAACAAATTTACCTACCATGAAGATTGTACAACCGGATGATACAAAATATATTTCACCACAATTACCTCCTATCAAAAAAAACAACTCTAAAGATGATTTAGTGAAATATCAAATATCTTGGGTTCTTTAAAGATTCTTTCGTAATTTATTTCCGTGATAAAAAAAGACAACAATCCCAAAAGCTATCAATGTATACATCAACATATCAATTAAATTATTACTTAATTTCATTTCTTTTTGATAAAGAACTGCTAATGGAAATAAGATTAGCATAGGTGCAACTAATAATACATGTGTGGTGTAAACCCAATTGTATCCTTCTAAAAGTTTCATTATAGTATATCATATAAATTAAATATTCATATAATATATGGGTAAACAAAAAAAGAAACATAAAAAAGATAAGATAGATAGTCCAATGATGGATTATCTAAAGAAATTACCAGTTCCTTCTAAAGACATATGTATAAAGAATGCAATTAATGACACATTGACTTATAAAAAGATATCTTTAAAAAAACACAAACAACTAGCTAAGAAAGTTGTTAATTCTATTCATATAAACAATTTAGCTGATTACACATTATTCAAACGTGTAAAAATTAGAGATAAATTAAAGAAATATATTCATTTAGAAATTAAAAAGAAGAAATCAAAAAAGACAAAAAAGAAATCTAAATAATTACCCTACATATATAAATTCTGTTCTTTTTTTCCACTAGATAATTCACTAGGTTTATTTTTATCCACAATTTCTATGAATTTAGGGATATGATCTAATATATTTTCACATTTACGATTATAAAATAAGAACTCTTGTAGCATAGCTGTAGTAAATTCTTTATGTTTAATCTTTTTATAAAACTTATTAAAATTATCTTTTTGATTTGACAAGAATGTATCATAAATATTTTTTGTTTGGTATTCATCGGCATATCCTAATTCTAATTTATAATCAATACGACAAGAACGTATAAGTGCATAATCCATCTTCTCAGGATTATTTGCTGTCATAAATAAGAGTGTTCCTTCCACACACATATGTCCATCTAAACAATTTAAGATAGCTTGTAATGTAACCATATTATGTTCATCACCCTCTTTTCTACTTGAATCAAAGATACAGTCTATGTCTTCTAAGACTATAATTCGTTTCTTATCTTCTTTATCATTTACATAGGAAAATGCTTCAATTAATCCATAATCTGTGAGTTCTTTCGTGATAGGGATTGTATATATATCACAATCAAAATAAGACGCTATTGCGGTTATAGTTGATGTTTTACCTGATCCTGGTATACCATATAACATTACAATATGTTTATAAGGCATTCCAAAAGACAAATACAATTCTCTTGTTTCTGGATTGAAAAAATCTTCTACCATCGTTAAGATTTTTTCTTTTTCACCTTCTTTTAAATATAAGGTTTCAATAGGTCTCTTAGGAGCCTTTCCTAGCATATTCCAATAATCTTTCTGAAAATAAAATATACGTATAGTTTCAGCTGTTGATTTTTTTAATATTTCATGTTTATCTTTAATATATTCAGTAGCTATATCCACAAACTTTATTAGATAATCTTTATCTGATTCAGTGGATAATATAAAGGTTTTTAATAATCTATCTTCTCCACCTTCATGTCCTAAACTGTGATAATATTTCTTCATACAATTATTACTATCTGTAATAGTTTCTAATTTACATGTAAAATTAATTTCTTTTCCTTCAATATTCACATCAAAAGAAATATCACAATCATAGGGTAAGACTGTTTTTATAGATTCTTTGTCTTTATATCTCCTAAAATTATAATTATATCTGTTTGCATTACATTCACTTGTATAAATTATATTATTTAGTTTATCTTTATTCTTATCATAGATATATTCTAATACGATTCTATAGTTCCTATCATATCCGTGATATATTAAGTTATTCATTATATAATATTAACAATGAGTAACTTTAAATAATTTGATTTAAAAATATATAAATATAGTATATCATACCATGCATTTACTAGATAAGGTTTATAACTCGCGAAATACATTAAGAGAAATTTTAGCCGATGAATGGAACATTGAACCCATTATTGATGTATCAACCAAAGAATTAGAAATTATGTATACTACTAAGAATGATAATCATATATTAGATTCAGGATGTAATTTTACTTTAACTCATAAATCATTGCCTTCTCATAAATTACACGTAATCTATTATAATTTTCCAGAACTTCATAGGAAGGGAACTAAAATAAATAAGACTTGTGCTGATAAATTAATTAGTTTATATAATAAAGATGGGTTTGATAATGAAGATGCTATATTTGAAAAAGAAGATAGCTTATTAATAATTATTAATGAAAAAATATCAGATTCCATCAAAACTAGTATTGAAAATATGTATCTTAAAGGTCAGAAAGAACTTTTGATGACAGAAATATCAGAAGATATTAAAAAAGAAATTAAAAAAAGTAAATTTAATGCTGATATTTCATATTTTAGAAATGTTCATATATTTCATATCGATACATTAGTTAATAATCTATTAGATCATAAATTAGTTCCAAAACATGAAGTTATCCGAGATAGAAATAAGATTCAAGAAATATTTAATAGAACAAATTCAAATAGTCAATTACTACCTATAATTCTAAGAAGTGATCCTATAGCAAAATTATTAAGACTTTCTATAGGGGATATATGTAAGATAACTCGTATGAGTCAGTCATGTGGTGAAAATATATATTATCGTATCTGTAAGTAATTATAACATATCATTATAAATTTCATCTACATTATTGCTATTATTTAACACTTCATCATACACTTGTCTAGGTATAACTCTAACTTTAATATCTTGATTACATTTAGGTGATAATTGATTCGTGTATCCAGCTGTTATAAATATTATGCCAAGTGTGAATAAGATAAAAGCAATATTCATATATTCAATAGATATATTTTTTATTGACTATTATCTAATAAAAATGATATATTTTCTTGTTCTTCTTGATCTTCTCTCATAAGATTAATTATATCTTCGGGTTTTATAAATTCATATTCTAGAAACTGGTGTTCTTCTTCCAATTTAGTTTTCGGTAATGGTAAAATAACACTTGAATAATCTTCTAATTTAGAAGGTAATGTAGGGCAAGTAGAATCAGTTATATTTTCTCTTTCTAATCCTCTGCAATATTCTCGTTTTTTTATATTTTCTCTTAATTCTATATCTTCAGTGATATCATTAAATAATATATTATCTTCTGATATACTATTTTGTATAATATAGGATTTTAAATATTTTTTATCTTCATCTTTGTAATATTTTTCTGTAAATTCTTTAGATGCCCCTAACTCTCTCGCTCTTTTCTTTAATGCGTTTAAAGAAAGATTATTTACATGTTGAAATGCCTGTTCTAGATTAATATTATCAGGAATATATACTGTGTGACAGTTATATTTATGAAATTTAGATAAATTATATCCTTGAATCGCCGCATAAGTGATTAATGTAATAAATCCTATACATATAATTGCTAATACGCTTTCCATATAATAATAAGTATAAAATAAGTAAAGAATAAATATTAAGATTCAGGTTCTGCCTTCTGTTTTAGTTTGTTAGCTAACCATGGATCAGCGCTTTCTAAGGAATTCTTGATATCACTATCTACTTTATGGACCACTTCTTCTGTAACTTCTTCAGTAACTTCTTCAGCAACTTCTTCAGCAACTTCTTCAGTAACTTCTGCCGTAACTTCTTTTTCTGTAACATCTTCTAAAGCTTTTTCTTTAGCCTTCTTTTCAGCTTCCTCTTGTTTCTTTTTTAGAACTTCTTCTTTAGCAGCCTTAATCTTATCTCTTTTTTGCTCTTCATAAAAGATATCACGATTAATATTATTTTCTTCATACTTTTCCATCATATCATTTAATTGAGTATTCTGGAATACCTCATCTTGTACACCATCAGCACATGGATCCCATGGTAGCCACTTCCCTACTTCTCCTACAAATACATTAAAATTACTATCAATATTCTGAAGTTTCTTAGCCCTATTAGTAGCTTCTTCCTTAGTTGAATATGTCCCACGCACCTTAAGACCTCTCATACTTGTTTGAAACTTATTTTTCTCATCAAAATCACGTTGTAATTCACTCGAATATTTATATACAAAGTCTTCATATTTAGAATAAAGTTCTTTATATTCTAGCTTCTGTTCTTTACAATAGGATTGTAAAAACTTACAAACATTAAATGCTTTTCTTTCTTCAATTAATGTTTCCGGTGATAAAAAAGAAAGACATACATATCGTTGCCCAGGAAGCTCACTGTCTACTTCTAAAAAATCTTGTTTTTCCGGTTCGGGTTCATTACTCATTTTTTAATAAAGATAACTATTATTTTTTTAAGTAGATTATAACGTAAAAAAAATAATAGATAATATATAATGAAAAATTTACAACCATCATTTTATAATTCAGATAATGAATCTAAAAATAATATGTTTACATTAAATAAAGATCACTTGTTAAAATATGTAATTATGTTTTTAGTTATTACTGTATCTACGCTAGTTATACCTACTTGCGGAGTGTTAAGAAGTCAAGCAGTTACAGTAGGATTATTAGGAGCAACTACATTCGCTATCTTAGATATGAGTTATCCTAAAAAAGTATATATAGATTCATTCCATTCCCATTAAATACTTGGAATATATTGCCATTCTAAATCTCTACATATAAGTTTCCATATTTTATCTTGTTGAAGTAGTTTTTCACGACTTTTTAATAGGGGAAAATGGGGTAATAAATAATCATATTCTAATAATTCACAGAATTTATGTAATACATATGAATATGATAAAAAATTTTTCCTATCTTCAGGACAATTATTACTGAATGGAATTTGAATTTCTTTAAATAAATTTCTAAGAATACTTTCTTCATTATTGGATAACTTAGGAGCTTTTTTCCCATTTAATACATTAATAATATGTGGTATATGTTCATAATATTTATTATATTCTAACTTCTTTAATATTTCTCTTACTTGTTTAGATGATATATTTTTAATATTTATATTTTTATTTTTATTAATTTCATCATATAAGTCTTTATAAATGTCTTCATGTATTTCTGTTGTTTCTTTTGCCTGAAATTGAGCTAACCATTCATTAAAATGATTCATCCGTTTATATGCAAAATAATTAGCTTCTCTAGGTGGATCTTTATATGAAACTTTTTCAGAATTTACAATAATATCTTCTGTATACCCACATTTTAGACAAACTAATTCACTATCTACTATAGAATATTTCATATTACTTTTACATATTTTACATTTATCTAAATTATAGTTAGTTATACCTTTATTAAATGTATCATCTATATTAGACATATATTCATTTACTAAGTTATATGAACATACCGTTGTATCATTATTAACAGGTTTTTTATTAAAATAATTTAAAATACCCTTGTTTGATTTTTGTGATGGTTGAGGTGTTTGTATATCTTTTGAATAGTATTTACTTAATAACAACCCATTATCTAGATAATATTCATCTTTTTTATCATCATCCATAGTTTCCACTATATTTGAATGTATTAAATCTATAGTTACTCTAGGATCACTATGTGCCTTCTTAGTTACTCTTTCTTTTATAGCTGATTTCATTATAGTATTAAACAACAAAATTTATATATTTAAACGATTAATATGTTTAAATATTTAAATATTTAAACAATTAAAATATAATTATCATAAATGAATATCTTACCTGAAATACCCAAAGATCAATTAACTCATTTTAAAGCAAATGTGAAAGAATGGTTAGAAGCCGATGAAAAAATTAAAGTTTTAGAAAAGCAAGTAAGAGAATTAAAAGCTTTACGTAATAAAAAATTAGAACCTAAAATAACTGGTTTTATGAGGTCTTTTAATATTAGTGATCTAAATACTGGTTCAGGAAAGTTACGGTGTAATGAACGACACACTAAAACTTCTGTTACTAAAAAAGTCATTCAAGAAAGTTTACAAAAAGTCTTAAATAAAGAACAAGCTGAAACTGCTATGGATGAAATTTACTTGAATAGGCAAGTTGTCACAAAATATACATTAAGTAGGGTTAAGAAGTGATTTTATTTAGCCTTATACCGGGTCCGGGTGCGCTGCCATCTTCCGGAAATACGTTGCCTCCACGGCCTCCTCCATTCGATCAATCTACTGGCAGGCCCCTTTTCGAGAGGACCGATTTGTATATGGAGTTTAACTGATTAACGGCTTTGGGGAGGGCATCTGTTCTTTCGGAATCCGCCTCTACCTCGGCTGCCTGTTCAGTTGCGGCGGTGCTCAGCACTCCGCCGAGGGGGTTCCTTGATTCCTGGCGCACAAGTGGCGCCGCATGCGCGCATTTCGTCGCGTAAGCGCGTCTCATCGCGCGGCAGGCCGCTGCAGCTTCCCTCTCTCTATTTTTCATTTCCTGGATTTCTCTCTGAATCTTAATCCATTCATCGTTATTTCTGCCGAAGGGGCTGGACAGTAGCAGCTGCTGGGCGCGGGCATCGAAACTACTGACCGGCCCCTTCGGCAATCTATAGTGAGCCAGCAGCTGCCCCTTCTCATTCACCGGCTGCCCATCCTCATTCACCAGCCGCCCCTGCCCATCCACCAGCCGCCCCTGCCTATCCACCCGCCGCCCCTGATCATCAAACGGTGATCCCCCCTTAATTCCTTTCACTTTCTTCTTTGTAGATTTAGACTTAGACTTAGATTTAGACTTCATAGGTTTAGATGATTTCATTGCTTGAAATATCTTTTTACGATTTGCGAAGCATCCTGTAATAAATTTATAATCATCTTGTAATGTTTGCGATTGGACAGATCCTCTTGCATCTGCATGGTCTGTATGATTATGATTCATCCATTTAACCATTTTAGCTTGATTGGTTAATTTGTATTTCTTGAATAATTTAACGCACATAGGCATCGAATTATGAACAGATGGTTTGTATCCAGAATCTGGATTCTTCTTTTTATGAGATTTTTTATGGGTTCTGTGACGCCTATGGGCTTTGCTTTTTTGAGCTTTGCTCCTTTTAGTATGACTACGTCTGTGAGCTTTGCTACGCTTAGCATGGCTACGCTTAGCATGGCTACGCTTAGGTCTACGATGGGTACGATGATGGGGCATTTATAATATAATATAGATAATAGTTTTAACACTCTTTAAAATCTTTCCCTGCTGAAGCAATAAAAGGATATCTTTTATTGACTTTATTATAATCACATTTTATTTCTTGATTAGGTAATATATCTTTTGTAGCAACTAGTTGATAAATCTTATAATCATCTGTAACAACATCTGAATTAGTGTCTTTTATACAATGATTTATTTTTGTTCCTTCTAAACTGATATAATTATAAAATTCATCTTTAGTAATGGGTTTATATAAGGCTTTATCTTTAGGTTTATTTGGAAATATATCATCTAATATGACATCATTTTTATAAAAAGTTTTATTAGAAAATAAACCCTTATTATGTATAGGAGAATTAGCTATATAGGTAGAACGAGAATAATACTTTCTACATACATAGATTAATAATAGTAATATTAATAAATAGATAATCATTATAATTAAGAAGATATATTTTTTAATGTTTGGGTAATATATTTTTTAGTTATATTCTTATTATAAAAATAATTATATACTTTAATTTGTTTAAATAAGATATTTATATTATACTCTGAATTATTTATCATAGTTAATATATGTTTTGTATTATCCGATAGTTTATGAAGATATAATAGATTAAGTAATTCTAAATAATTAAATGAAGATAATAATGATTGATTATGGATCTGTATTAAGGAATGACTTATATATTTATTATAATTTAATTTAACTTTTTTGTATATTCTATTATTCTTAATAGTTATACTAGGTATAATACACGAGTATAATAATAAAATATCAATATCTACATTATTTTCTAAATATTTATTTTCTAACATATCAGATATACATATACTTTTGTATATATCATATAGTTTATATTTTGATCTAAGGATCTTTGATGAATTTTCCAATATATTTAATGGTATTACTCTATAATCTATAGAAGATATAATAAATAAATTATATATATTATTATTTTCATATATTATTTTTTCTAATGCTTGATTAATTGAGTAATCTTTATCTTTATCTGAAATATTATTAATTAAACCATTATTTATGCTATGTAGATTAGTATATCCTTGTTTTGATGTAATAGTCTTTATAGGTCTATTTATAGATATCTCATTATATATATTCTTATTACATATACATTCTATTTCATAAAATTCATCATAACATATATTAAATAATTTATGAGTTATATTGGAACTAATAATTATTATATGATAATTTAATTGAATTTCCTTAACAAAATTTATTAATTTTAATGCGGTTGTTTTGTCATATTTTATAAAATAATTAAAATCATCTATTAATAATACTTTTTTAGAGTTTTTATTACACATCATAAGAATATTCTTAGTAAATAAAGATAATTTAATAGTTTCTATAACATCTATTCTATTGTTAACATATTCACTTGATATGTTTACTATATGATAGTCTTTCAATAAATGATTTGCTAATGTAGATTTACCAGTTCCTTCTTTACCATGAATAAATAATACTTTATCTTTCTTTATGATCCAATTATTTAGTTTTTTCTTATATTTATTTAATAATGGATATATAACCATATTATTAAACTAATAATTCTATTTAAATAGTTATTGACCACTGTGTCTAGAAGCCCAACCATCATTATATACTGGTGAAATATGGTTTGATAAATCATATGTTCTGTTTCTTGATCCACTTTCATTATAGCTTGGCCTATCTATTGGCTGTGGTAGTTTTTGTATATCTTTTAGATAACCTTTATATTGAAGAACATTTGACGTAACTTCTTTATCACAATAATTAAGAACTAATCTGTTTAGTTTTTGTATTTCTATTACTAATTCACTACCGCTCACTTTAAAATTAGCATGTTGTAACATAATAGAACGCATAACAATATATAATTCTTTAGATGATTGATAGCTAATTATTTCACCTGTGTTTTTATATACTCTTGATTGTAATGCCTTCTGAAGTAATTCAATATTTTCTTCAGAAAAAAAATATTTTGTAAGTGCAGTTTCTTCTATGATACCTTTTACAGAAGTCTCTTGATTATCTAAATTCATAATAATGTCATTTTTCTTGACATCTACCTGAGAAAATATATCTATATCTGGTACACGTCCATTATTCATATGCTCTAATATGCTGTCTAATGTTGTATGCTTGTCATCTGGTCTAAGATAATCTTCATTCCATCTATAGTTATTATCTGATTTAGAATACATACAATTAACTTCATAATCGCTAATATTCGCAGGTGAACTAATAGGATAACTATTACCTTGTAGATTTTGTGTTGGTATAACTGTACCATTTGAATCTTTACATGTTCCGTTAGACCATTCATTGGTATTTCTAGGACCATATATACATGAAAATTTATCTGTAAATGCATCTTCATATTTAGGAGTAGTCCCTATAAGGGGTGAATCATCAAAGCATCCACCATACATAGGTTTTTGAACACTAACCATTGTATTGGTTCCTGTTCCAGTTTCTTGTTGAAAAGTATGAGGTTTACCAAATCCACCTATCTGAGCTTTAGATTTTATATCTATTTCATCATTCTGAAGTATGCCATCTGGACCACCTCTACCATGTGGTCCATGTCTATCAATTCCTTTATCTCCAAAACTATTAGATATCATTGCCATTATATATCTGTATTATATTTTTATTTTATAAATTTATTATACATTTTAGAGAAATCATTTAATTCAGATAACCATAATTGTTCTTTTGTAGTTTCGTTTAATATATGATATTCAGTTTCTAATTTATCTTTTTCTTCTTGTAATCGTTCAATTTCTTCTTTAGATAGAGTATAGATAGGTAGTTTAATAAGATAATCATATGTGTCATTAATTAGAGGATATTTTCCATCTTCAAGTTGTTTTTGTATATCTTGTTTTGTTCTTTTTTGAATAATAATGCTTCCTTCAATTATCGATAAGATAAATCTACACTTGGCAGATATGACTTTTATACTATTCTCTAATTTATCTAACTGATAAATCTTTCTCTTTTCATATAAATTAAGACGAACCTTACAATATTCTCTTATAATTTCTTCAATTGTATTATATTTTGTAATGGTGTTATTTTCATTATATAAATGAATATTCGTTAAATTAGTATACTTGGTTGTTGTGAGTTTAAAATCTTTTTCTATACGATCTATATCACTTTCAGACCATTGTGCGGTTGATAAGTAACCTGGTTTTAGATGAACTTTAAAATATACTGTCTTATCAGTTGATTGATTTTCGTAATCTAGAATAATACCTTTACTAGATTTATCACCTCGTTCAATAGTTAGTTTATCTAATATACTCTTATAATCCTCTGTCCATCTACCAATAGGTAACTCAGTAATTTCCATAGTTAAAGCATCTAGGATATTATATTTACCTTTACTCATATATGTTTTATCTCCAGTCTTTACAATCGTGCCCTTAAACCCTTTAAACCAAGGTTCCATAGTCTTAAATTCTTTTCCTGATAGAATTTGTTTAATATTCTTACAAATATCTTCTGGATTAAACTGAGGAACATTCGTACTAAATCCTGTACCAATCCCTGTCATACCATTCACTAATACCATTGGTAATATAGGAACATAGTATTTGGGTTCTACAAATAGTCCATCATCTTCTACATACTCTAATAAGGGCATATCTGCTTGAGGGAATATATAATTACATATCTTGTTTAGTTCTGTATGAATATACCTACAACTCGCTGCATCTGAACCTCCCATAATGCGAGTTCCAAATTGACCGTTAGGTTCTAACAAATTAATATTATTGGATCCTACGAAGTTTTGAGCCATTCCTATAATTGCTCCTTGTAGGGAAGCTTCACCATGATGATAAGCTGCATGTTCACTAACATATCCTGCTAACTGAGCAACCCTAATTTCTGAATATAGTTTTCTCTTAAAACATGAATATAAAATCTTTCTTTGACTAGGTTTTAATCCATCATATAATGATCCAATTGAACGTTTTGTATCACTATTGGAGAAATGAATTAATTCTTTATGAATAAACCGTTCGATTGGTATTTCAGTTTCATCTGTATTTAATATTTCTTTTTCATTATATTGATATAGCCAATCTTTTCTTGAATCAGCTAACTTTTTATTAAATGCTAAATTAACAGATTCATTAGTAGACTCAGTATGAAGGTATTGATTCATTTTCATATTCTTGAAATATTCTTTGGCTTCACTCGAACTACTTGTTCCCAATCCCTTATAATATTTTGTCTTCCATTTTTTATAATCACTTGTCTTTTCAATCCACTCATCATAATCTGATAAATTAAAGAATGATTTTACAGCTTTCCCTTTAGTTACTTTAACGATAGGTGTAATCATTGATGTGATAAAATCTAACTTGAGAAGAGATGGCCACATTGAATGAAACATATTAAGAACTAAGCCTTTAATATGTGATCCATCATGGTCCTGATCTGTCATAATCATTACCTTTCCATATCTTAGTGATTTAACATTTTTATATTCTTTACCTGTTTCTAATCCTATAATTTTCTTTAGATTTGTAATTTCGGCATTATTTGTTATCTGTGTAATTGATGCTTCCCTAACATTTAGGAGCTTACCCCTAAGAGGAAATACACCATATCTATCACGTCCTACTACTGAAAGTCCTGATATAGCCATACTCTTTGCTGAATCCCCCTCAGTTAAGATTAAAATACATTGTTCAGACTTCTTTGTTCCTGCCCAGTTAGCATCATCTAGTTTAGGAATATTAATTTTACTTTTCTTTATACCATCAGTCTTCTTCGCATTTTTATTTTCTTTAAATTCTGCAAATGATAAAACCTTATTTACTATACCCAAGGTTAGAATCTTTTTAAAGAATTTATCATTAATAACAGGTTTTGAACCAAACTTGCTTGGAGCAGTAATTAGACGCTCTTTTGTCTGACTATCAAAAGATGGATTTTCAATCGTAGAATTAATGAATACTTTTAGATAATTCTTAATATATGCATCTTTTACTTTTGTCTTTTCTTTTTTCTCTATATGTGTAGATAACATCTGAACTAATTGTTTTGTGATAAAATCCACATGCTTACCACCTTTAGGAGTAGCTATTCCATTGACAAAAGATATCTGTTCAAATTTATCATTTGTTGAAATAGATACTCCTAATGACCATCTATCATGAATATCTTCATATACCATAGTTTCATCTCCTAAATATAACTGACAATACTTATCAAAGCTCTTTTGTTTAATTAGTTTTCCATTATAATATACATTTAGACTCTTATCTGTAACTCCAGCAATATCATAGATACGACGTTCCATAAGTTGATACATCTTCTCAGAATAGGAAGTTAAACCAAACCGTTTGAAATCAGCAATCCATGATATCTTGGTATATGATTTATTCATACTTTTAATTTGTCTAGGTTTTCCTCTAGTTTTCATATTATCTTTAAATTCTTGAACATATCTTAAACCTCTTTCAGTATCCAAGGTCTCAAGTTTAAAATATGTTGAAAAGATATTTGTTAATTTTGCTCCATAACCATTTTTTCCTCCCACAATTTTCTTTTCATCTTTTTCATAATTAGTAGATGTTAAGAGGTGTCCAAATATCATTTCTGGAATCATAACAGGTTTACCTTCTTTATCTTTTTCTGTGGGGTGTTTAGCTACATCAATCCCTTCTCCATCATTATAAATTGTGATTAGCCCCGTCTCTTTATTAATTGTTACTTTAATAGTCGTGACAGGGTTTTTGGACTTGTTTTGCTGAAGTCTAACTACTTGATCACGCGCATTTACTAATATTTCATTAAATGTATTATAAAGAGCAGGTAAATAATCAAATATTTCATGTTTAATTGTATTATCCGCTTGTAAAATAGGTAAACACTCTTCTATTAAATCTGAACCACCTACATAGGTATCGGGTGTATCATAGATGTGAGTAGCCAAGTCTTTTTTCTGGTATTTAGCTAAAGACTTGATAGTTTGAGATGGCATGGGGTATAAGATTATATGATAAATATATTTTAAATAAAAAATCAAATTTACATAAAAAAATCTAAATGACTAACTATTATTCTAACTAATTGGATATATTTAATGATTAGATATTCTTATATACAGACTCATAGGGAGTGTTTTTTCGCCTACCTTGTGTTGCCTCCTTCCATTCCATAGAGTCATGAGCAGTCGTAAGA
>MDSZ01144325.1_pt1 | contig 17107 bp, 18 predicted proteins | sample 811201 | NCBI WGS metagenome assembly MDSZ01 (sample SAMN05326647, study PRJNA326480) | marine metagenome | isolation source: seawater | place: Indian Ocean: North | collected 2010
ATCTTTGTAATAACAATTTTGTCTAACTGATGTAACAGTTAATTTTAAAAAAGGTAAATTATTATAAGTTGGAATTACTGATGTTATTTTATTCACTACTCACTCCACTTAAATTTGCAAAAAAGTTATACCAATATAGCCCGACATTATGGTAAGAAAACATCTCCACAAGTTTTTGTCTAGAATTTTCTATAATATACTGATAATCATTATAATTACCAAGCACTTTTTCAACAGTTTCGTTCAAGTCAGACCAATCTGGTTTAACTGGCACATAAGTCTCCATCGGCTTGTAAAAATCAGGTTCGGTTAACACTTTACTCATATCTGGTTTTATTAATAAACCACCCCATTGTATTATCTCTAAATCTCGATAACAAACCTCACATTGACCATAGGGAGATATTCCAATTTTAGACCTTCTCATCACATCTTGTGTAAGGTTAGGATGTAATTTTTCTGCTACTATTTTATATTTATCTTTTATTTCTTTCAGTTGTATCCAACCACCTTGTCTATGTTTAGTGTAGTATTGACCAGTTTCCACACCGTAATTATAATCACCTGGTGGATGTGTTGCCATATAAACAGCACATACATCAAGGTCTTTTTCACCGATTGGTTGTAGTTGTTGCATATGAGGCCAGTTATGACACACAGTATAGCCTGTTAATTTTATTCTATCATAAACTTCCTGTGGTATGTCATAACCTTTATCACAAGTAGAGCCTTTACCAAAAAACCATTTATTTAAAACTGTCTTTTCTTTATAGTCCTCTCTAGATAATAGTGCTTTCTTAAATAAAAATTTAGCATCACATTCAGTAAAAACCTCATAAGCACCTAACAAGTCTGTAGCCCCACCACCATGAAATAAAAAGTAGTCGCCTGTTTTTTTAGACATACTCTCTATGCCGTATTTAGCGCTCTCTTCAATTAACAAACCCTTATTAATAAATTTATCCATATCTACGAATTCATAATCATAGTCATCAGAATTAGTTAACTCTATACTATAGTCTGACAAAATACCTTTTTGGTGAGTTACGATTAGACCACCGAAACATTTCATATTTTGTGGATTAGTTAGTTTTACTTTTATCATGATAATAATTTTATATCATTAGAAACCATTATTGAAACCATTTTTTCAAAAGAAGTTTCAGGCTCCCAATTTAATATTTGACGAGCTTTTGTAGAGTCACCTCGCAAGACATCAACTTCAGCAGGTCGCATAAACCTTTCATCTTGTTTTATGTGTTTTTCCCAATTCGTGATACCAATATGACTAAATGCTACATCCAAAAACTGTCTTATTGAATGTGATTTACCAGTAGATATCACATAATCACCAGGATTGTCTTGTTGCATCATTAACCACATACACTTAACATAATCAGGTGAATATCCCCAATCTCTCTTTGAATCCAAATTACCCAATGTTAAATAATCCTCCAAACCTAAGTGAATACGAGCAACACCGTCTGTTATCTTACGAGTTACAAATTCTATACCTCGTCTTTCTGATTCATGGTTGAATAATATACCACTAACATTAAACATATCATAAGACTCTCTATAGTTTTTTGTAATCCAATGACCATATAGTTTAGCAACTCCATAAGGTGAACGAGGATAGAAAGGTGTGTTCTCATTTGCTGGATTCTCTACCATCTTACCAAACATCTCAGATGTTGACGCCTGATAAAATTTTATTTTCTTACCATATTCTCTTATAGCCTCTAACACTCTTAATACTCCCATACCTGTAACATCACCTGTTTGTTCTGGCGTATCCCAACTAGCTCCCACAAATGATTGAGCAGCTAAATTATAAACTTCATCAGGATCTGATTGTTTAAGACATCTTAATAGTGAATTTTGGTCTGTTAAATCCCCATTTAAAAATGTTATTTTTTTCTCAAGGTGGGCAGTATTCGTTCTATTTTTTGTCGATGAGCGTCTCTCAACTCCATAGACATCATAACCCTTTTCTAATAGAAAATCAGCAAGATGACTACCATCCATACCATTAATACCTGTAATAAGTGCTTTCTTCATTACTTCTCCAATATGTTTTTAAGGTCTTGATACTCTTTAAATTTACCTTGACCTGTTATTAATTTCTGTATATTCTCTTTTGATAATTTTAAAAATTGTTGAAAATCATCATTTTTCTCACCAATAAATGAATGTGGATTATCTTCATCTTTTACATAAAGTCTCTTCTGTGGATGTCTTCTGGCGTGAACATGTAAAATATTTTGACAAACAAACTGTATAAAGTTTTGTCCTAATAATTTCTGACACATTATCGATAAACCCTCATCATCATTATATAACAAACAAGATGGTACATTCACTCCAAATTTTATTAAATCAGCTGATAGAACTAAACAAGCACCACTTATCTTTGGTTGTTTGATATAAGAAAAATCAAAGTCACTAGCTCTAGAATTTATCTCATTCATTTTTTCTATAGACATCGGTGATTTTGCCTGATTTGGATTCAAATGTCCTTTATCATCATCTATAAATTCTATGTCTCTGTAGTCCACATGAACCAAAGGGTTCCAACTACTATCCCACATTTTTCTATCAGAAAAACTTAATAAATATTTGTGAATGTTTTGTTCGTCTGTGTATTTAGCCAAAGACTCTATCACTTGAAATGCTTCTCTTGGAAAAAAACTATCTGTTTCACCCCACATCACATAGTCAACTTTTTTACAATAATTGTAGTTCAAGTCTCTTCTATAATCAGTATGAAAGTAAAATTCATCACCGTCTTTGATTTCATGATTAACGATGAATCCCATATTTTCTAAGTAGACACCCCTTTTTTAAATTTAATTACCAACTCATGTTTTTTTATTTTATCATTGTCTACTTTTTCAAAGTGTTGTAACATATTAAAACATAAATCAATTATAACATTTTCTTTATTATCTACAGTTTCTAATAGATTAACGATACCATCAATAAAGTCAGCATACATTTCTATTTCGAACCACATTACATGAGTTCCAATCACATATTTTTTTTCTAATTTAGTTTCCATATAAATACTCATATGTTTTTTTCATCCAATAATAAGTTAGTTTATCTTCATGATTATTTGGTATGCTGTTGTATTGATATATCCAACCCCAATCAGTAAAAAGCATGTCCTCACCTAATATTTCTTTTCTAACCATATCACACATATTGTATTCATATGGTAACCACTTGAAATCAACATTCCTATCGTGTATCAAAAAGTTAACGGGTGTTTGGTCTGTGCCAGCATGCCACTCTTTCTCCACTTGTCTTATGAGTTCGGCGTTTTCATTATAAAAGTCTGTGACTTGTGTAAAGAAGTCTCTGTGTGTTTCATTAACAATCACGAACCCACAATCAATATATTTAGTAAAGTCCATGATATGACCATTAAAAAAATACTTACCATAATTTTCTATACTACGAATAATCCAATCATAACTACCCTCGTTGTGAACTCCACACATTTTCCCATCTGTCATCTCAAAGAAGTTAGGACAATCAGGATGAACAATGGTATCGGCATCAACCGAAAGTATTTGGTCATACTTAATATTATTAGCATCTAATATATCAAACAAGTAATATCTTTGCCAACATATATTCATCTGCTCTTTTGGTAATAGTAAATCAGTAAGAACAAACAACTCACAATTATTTTTCTCACACCACTTTTCCCAACTTTTTATTGAATATTGGTAAGGCAGTCTTCTTGTACTAGCATATCTACCTTCACCAGCTAAATCAATATCCATTGTAAAAACTATATTTTTCATGAGACAGCTTCAAATATATTTATTGAACTATCAAGACTACTTTCACACAAAAAAGATAATTTAATATCGTATTCTTTCATCAAAGAATAATATCTACCTTTTTTATCATTTAATTCTGGTATCTTTTCTATATCATGAGCTGGATGACCACAAAATAAATCTATATCCTTTAGGATATTGTTTTCAATTAAATTTTCGTAAACAGACAACTCAGAACCTTCAATATTTAACTTTAGTACATTAATTGATGATTCAAAATGTCTTACATGTTTAGATACAAATTCTGAAAAAGTATATCCATATATTTCTTGTACATCGTTAGGATTTACATTTCTTTTTGATGAATATAAAGAATTACCATATTTTTTACCACCTGTTGAAATATAAAGTTGAGTGTAACCTGACACATCAGTTATGGCATTATTAAAAAGCTTTACCCTATCATTGTTTCCATATCTTTCATTTAATTTTAAAAAAAATGGAGTGTATGCCTCTACGGCGTAAATACTTAAATCAAATTTATCTTCATAATTTTCATAATGATTTAGAACCAAACCCATTTCTTGTCCTTCATGAGCACCCAAATCTATATAATTTAACTTTTTCATATCATCAACTCCTTTGGAAATGTTTTAGTTTCACTATCCATTGAGGTAAGTAACTCTTCGTTTCTCTCTCGTATCAGCTTAGTAAAATTACTAATGTTATCATAACCATCCTCTGACCATGAAAATGGATGTGTTAATAATTGCATCTTCTGTGGTAAATCCCAATAATCAACATGAAGTGGATGTCCATATTTCCACTCATGATTAGAGTCCGCTAAGTAATGAACTCTAAGCTCTTCTGGTCTATCACCACTAAAGTAATGAAAGAAATCTTCAGCATAACAATTAATTTTATTAGGGACTTTTACATATTTTTCTAATAACTGAGGATTACTACCACACCTATGAAAAGCAAATCTATCGACTTCGAACCCATAGTAATGTTCTAGTGTCTCAATGTCTTTAAGAATATAATCAACCAATTCATCGTCACCCATCTGTGGTGGATTTTGATGTAATCCGATATAGTGTCCCATAGATTCTATCTCTTGAATAGACTCTATATTTTTTTGTGATAAAGCATTGTATGTATTGTTTCTTAACTGAACTGTATATGTGGAATACACACCTAAATCATCATGTTCAATACGAGCCATCTCTAATGCCCTATCAATTGAAAACTCTATGTCATGTCGTAAAACGCAGAAAGAATCTACCTCATCACTTACTTCTGAAAAATCCATTATGGGTAAATTATGTTTTACCAATGTAATTATATTTCTGTATTCAGCGTAACTAAACATTACAAATCATCCCTTCTCTTCCCATCAAAATTTTACCATTACCAGTTGTATATCCTTTATCCTCACCTATGTATCTTTGAATACTAATTTTGCCCTCTTTTATTTTTTGATTAATAGCAGTCCTTATGGTTTTTCCTATCTCACCGTTAGGGTATAGTTTTTCACACACATCATCAAATATTAAAGTTGGATTGTTCATTGATTGTAAACACCTATCAATGTCATATAAAACTTCCTCATGACTATGACCAGCATCTATGTGAACTACATCAGCGTTTGGTAAAGAAAAATTTGCATCATATACATCTTGACATATAAACTCTACATTACTAACATCAGAACAATTCTCTTTTGCCTTCTCAATGTTTTTTTCACTACGCTCAACAGCAATAACTTTTTTAAAAAGTGAGGAATATATTCTAGTGGTATGTCCTCGATTACAACCTAATTCTAATAAGGTCTTGTCACCAAAAGATTCAAAATGTGTTATCAAATCCTCTTTAAATTTTCTAGAAGTGGTGTCTTTATCATCGATTTTTGATTTAACTTTATTTAATGCGTGATTCAAATCATAATTATGTTTTACTAAGTCCCAAACTTGACTCATCACATGAGTTCTTTGATTCTTGGGTATTCCATTAAATACCCAATTCTTTCCATACTTTATGAAAAACGGCATTCTATCTTCTTCTAGTTGCCAGTTATGTCCAAACATATCTTTACGATGTATATGAGTTAATTTATAACTGAAGGGTAAATCTAAGTTAAGTTCAACACCGTTCTTTTGAACCCAATAATTTAACGGAGTTTGTTCAGTTCCCTTTTTTACTAATTTGTCTTGAAGATTCACAAATTCATCAATGTTATTGAGGTATAAATTCTTAAACTCTAAAAATATATCCTTATGACTTTTATTAAAAATGATAACACCAGAGCTGAAATAATCATATTTATTTAATTCATAGGAAAAGAAATCTTCATAACCTTTTATACTATCGTAAACCCATCTTAGATTATCTTTCTCTCTCCAAGCAGTAAACTTATGATTTGTTAGTTCAAATATATTTGGCATATCCCACTTAACCATACAAGTAGCATCAACTAAAAATATTTGGTCATAGTCAATACCAGCATCATCTAGTAAGTCAAAACAATATATTGATTTTTGCCAGTTAACTCTATAGTTAATTAAATCTTCATTTATTGGTTTTTCAAATGGAAAAAATATTACATCGTTTTTCTTACACCAATACTCCCAAGTTTTGCGGCTTATATCCATCCACTCCCATCCGCCGTATTTTTCAGAGTAATGTTGGTTCTTAACTCCTACCCAAAATATAACATTTTTCATTTTAAAATATAACCTTATTCATATATATAAATATATGTTATCTTACTCAAACACTATATTAAATTAAACTATTAACTATGTCCGATATGAATTTTATTTGTTCATCGGTTAATTTAGGATGGTTAGGTACATAGAAACCAAATCTATCTATTTCACTAACATTAGGCAACTCTAATTTACCGTGCCTTTTGACATAAAATGGTTGTGTCCCCATAGATCCACATATCATAGGTCTAGTTTCAACATTATTTTTAATTAATTTTTGAACTATTTCATCTCTTTTGGAATGAATTATTGGATAAGCAAAATTTGAGTTAAAATCATTCAAATCAACATTGGGTTTCCAACATCCATCATCAATCAAATCTAAATATTTATATAAATTATTCTCTCTCTTTTTACCCCACTCATCTAATTTATCAATTTGACTTAATCCTATGTATGCTTGTAAATCAGTAGACCTTAGATTAAAACCCTCATAATAAAAAGTATACAATGAATTAAACTCTGTAACATCCCACTCTTTTTGTAATTCAAATTGAGTTTCTGTTGACAAATCTCTGTCCCAACCATGACTTCTTATTGATTTTAGTATTTCATACAATTTAAAATCATCAGTTGATATTATACCACCCTCAATCGTTGATATGTGATGTCCAAAATAAGTTGAAAAAGAAGACATCTTACCAAATGTTCCTAATTTTTTATCCCTAAATTCACAGCCCATAGATTCACATGTATCTTCTAACAATATGACATCATATTTATCACATAAATCAACAAGTTTGTTAATTTCAGGAACCAATCCTAAAACAGAAACAAACATTAATACCGATGGTGACGAAGTTTTAAATATTTTCTCTAAGTGTTCTAAATCTGCTGATAAATCTCTCTTATTAGAGTCACATAGTATTGGTTCTAATCCCAACTGCATTACAGGAGATAAATCAGTAGCCCAAGCAACCGATGGAACTACAACTTTATTGTTCTTTAAATATCCACCTTGTTGTAATGCAGACAACATCAATAAATTAGCAGAAGAACCTGAGTTACAAAATACTGAGTATTTTCTACCTAACCAGCTAGAATATTTTTCCTCAAATTCTGAAGTTACCTCTCCTTTAGTTAGTCTTGGATAGGTTTTAAGCCAGTCTATCAGTCTGTCTATATCATTATTATCAATTGTGTCTTTTACTAAAGTTATCATAAACTCTCCTTATACCTTCTTCTAGTGTAGTAAATTTAAAGTTTTCCAATATCGAAAGTAGTTTTGTTGAGTCAACATCTTTTCTGTATTGGCCATCTGGTTTTGTGTTGTCGTAAGTAACTTTTAAATCACCTTTACCACAAGCTTTCATACCTATTTTAGTTATATCCTCTATTGAGTGAACATAATCTGGTGCTACGTTATAGTTTCCCCTTACGTCATTTTCAATTATGTACTTGATAACTCTAGCTAAATCACCAGCATACATGAACTGCCTCAATGGTTTACCTGTTCCCCATATTTCAATACTATCTTTAGCATCATATATCTTTTTAATTAAAGCAGAGACAAAGTGACTGTGATGTTCTTCATATTTGTCATATTCACCATATAAGTTACAAGGGATTAAGTAAGACCAATTTTTATCATACTCATTAACATAAGATTCTATTTGAGTTGCCATAAGTCTCTTGGACATAGCGTATGCAAAATTGTCTGCTGGAGGAGCTCCATCAAACAAAACATCTTCTTTCATCGGATAATTTTCAACTACATCAGGATACATACAAGTGCTATTAATGGCAATCACTTTGTCAACATCGTGTTCGTGACAAGCTCTAAGTAAATTAGTATTCATCAAAGTGTTTTCTTCAAGATACTCTACTGGATAAGTAATATTATCCATTATACCACCAACCCTAGCCGCTAAGTGAACAACAACGTCTGGCTTAAATACATAAAGCAAATCATCGACTCTACTTGGGTTTAACAAGTTCCAAGGTTTAGACCTTACATAATTAGCATCTTGTAAAATATCTTTTAGGTGCTTACCCACTAAACCACTTCCGCCTGTAACTAATATCTTTTTATTCATTTTTTTCTCCAAATAAATAATCATCAACAATAACGTAATCTAATTCAGTATTATCTAATACATAAAGTGCGTCTTCTACTTTAGTTAAAATAGGATTACCTAATATATTAAATGAAGTATTTAAGATAACCGAGACATGACCTTGATTTTCTAACTCTTTTAGAATATCATAAAATCTTTTATGTTGTTTCTCTGTTACAGTTTGAAGTCGTGATGTCTTGTCAATATGTGTAATTGCTTTTAATTCTTCTTCATATTCTTCTTTAACCGTGGGTGCATAACTCATATATTTTGACTCAAACACATCGTTAAAATATTCAGAAGCATTTTCTAATCTGGCTACAGGCGCAAATGGTCTGTACCACTCTCTAAATTTTACTTTTGAATTTAATATGTCTTTCATGTTAGGAAATGACGGATCACAAATAATACTTCTGTTGCCTAAAGCTCTAGGTCCTATTTCAGAGCAACCTTCAACTAAACCAATTAGTTTACCACTTTTTAATAAAGTTACTATCTCAGAAACATCTATTTTTCTAGCACCTCTTTCTTTTACATGTGATTCTAATTTATCATAGTCTAGTAATTCAAAACCATTGTAGTGTATGTCGTTAACTTGTTGCGGATACTCTAGTAAAAATTGACCTAAAGACAAACCACAGTCATTTGGATTTGGTGGAACATATAGTTTTCTGCCAGATTTATCTAAATGTTCGTATAGTCTTTGATTAAATAAAACATTTAAGGCACAGCCACCAACTAAAATTACATCGTGTTCTTCGTGTTCATCTATCAATGGAGTTATCAATTGCAAAGATAATTCCTCAAAAACATATTGTGAAGTTGCTGCTAAATCATAACTTGATTGTCCTTCTATACTATTTAAAGTTAAGTCCAATCCTATTTCATTACCCAACTGACTTAAGTGTTTGTGATTGTAATACTTTGCCATTGGCTCTATCCAATCCTCAATGACATTACCATAAGCACACAATCCCATAACTTTACCAGCGTAAACTAAAGAATGCCTATCACTATCTGGACCTGGTTTTATTTCTGAAATTGGACATCCTATGTGACCATAAGCTACACCTAGATTGATATCATATTTTTTAATGAGTTCAACATTATCACCCTCAGCCAAGTAAGAGGCGGTATAAGTGACACCATCATAATCATTACCACCACCATCTATTGAAAAAATAACTGCCTTTTCAAAACCAGATTGAAAAAATCCACTAGCCGCATGAGATCTGTGATGCTCCATTTTTTTGAATTGTGCATTAGGAAAATGATTAGATATGAACTCCATATCACCTGAACTTATTTCATTGTGTATAACTAAGTCTATATCTTTTTTTACTTGCTTCTTTATATGTTGAAAAAATAAATTTCTTTTTTCATCATTACTACCCAAACCATTTCTGTGATCCATTCTTTGAGTAAAAGCCCCATACCTTTGATTTACAAATCTCTCGTACTCTAACACTTTAATCTCATCGTTTTTATCTACAAAGGTAACACTTGCATCATGTGAACCGTATATACTTAAAGTTGATAACATATTTCTACCTATATAATTGACATTTGTTTAAAAATATTTTCATACATCCAATCCTCTGAAAGAATATAATCTTGTGCAATCTTAAAATTTTCTCTAGCATAAGGTAACATTGAATTATATAACTCTTTAGATAAAGAGTTTAATATATCACTAATTTCCTCTACGTCATTAAAAATAATCATACCCCTCGTATCAAAATAGTCTCCTATGGAAGGCATCCCATAATAAATTGGAATAGTCCCTACCATTATTGGATTAATAAGTTTTTCTGAAAAGTGGTAATCACGAGATTGATTCTCCATAGCTATATGAAACATATAATCTATCAACCCAACACTAATTGGCTCTATAGGAGTATAACCCCTACCCATAACATCTATGACATTATTATGTCTAGCAATAATTTCATGTCTTTTGTAATGGTCTACCACATTCTTTTTACCAGACGCAATAATAGACACTAATTTATTTTTATCATGTTCTACTTTTCTATTTTCTTCTTCAATCCAACACCCACCGAATGGATAATAAATAAAATTTTCGCCTTTGTCTAGAAGTTTTTTATCATTGACTAACACCCACTCAAACAAGTGATTATTTTCAAAAACCCACTCGTATCTTGCTGGTTGTTTTACATATGGTTCTATCAACCAAGCCACTTTTCTTTTGTGTCTTGGTTTTGTGTTTTGGATATCCCTATCTGTATAAAAAACTAAATCTTCTTCTTCTGAAACATCTCTGTCCCACTCCACATATTTAGAAAAAGATACTGGAGGCATAGGATTGTTACTATATTCACAATGCCAAAAAGTATTTTCTACTATCTTTAATTTTATTTTACTCATATTAATATCCATTCCTCACAATATATGTCTTTTGGGTTCAAATTTTTATTTGGACCGAACCAAACTTTAGGTGCTATCACAATTTTATCTTGATATTTATTTAACCAAGAACCCCACCAGCTAAAACTACTATTGGTGATTATGTTATGTTCACACAAACTCATCAACCATAAATCAATATAATCAGGCTCGTCTTCTATAAAGATAATATTATCACCTTTTAAATTTTCTTTACACCAATCAATATCATCACTCATCACATAGAAATTATAGTTTGAGCCGAAGTGGTCAATAGCATCTTTACAATAAGAAAGTTCTGTAGGTGGATGTCTGTCTATCTTATCTAAATAATCACCTCGTCTAACATGTAAAGAAACAACCTTGTCTACCGGAAAATATTTATCACTAATGTGACTATAAGATTTTGCGTCAATGGAATATAAATCCAAAATCAACTCTCTGTCTAAATATTTTTCTGATTGAAAGTAACCTTTTAGTAACAAGTCTTTAGTATATGGTAATTTTTCGTATGTAAAGTTGTCCTCTTGATAATAGTATTCGACATGACATTTTTGATTTTTTACTTTTCTTAAAATGTTACTTTTATAGTTGTTTATATTTCTGTGAACTTGAACTGCTGAATCAAAATCTATACAAAAGTCATCATCGTTTTCTTTAGCTAAAGTATAACCGGCTGCAACTTGAAACATATAGTTTCCTAAACCTCCTGATAGTTCACAAGAAATCATTTGTTTACCTTTTCTAATATCCTATTATACTTTTCATACATTGAAAAAATACTCATCGTGTTCATTAAATCGCTAAAACTATCTCGTTGTTCTGCTAAACAAGGGTAAACTCCGTATGTTTTATTTCTTCGTTGTAAATTATCAGTATACCATTTATCTATATTGTAACGATTAGGATTAGATTGTGACCAATTCCAATCATTATCCCAATCTAAATTGTCATACGCATCAATTATGTAATCATATGCTGATGAACCGATAGCGTAAGCATGAGTAGTTTTACACATGTATATAGACGCTAAATTATCGTCAATTCTATAAGAAAAACTTTCATCCCCTACTATATTACCACCTAAATATAACATATCATAATCAATGTTATGTTTCTCTATTTGTTTCATACAATTAGATATGATATCATTTGCATCATCTCTTAATATCTTAACATCATCTTCAAAAATTAGTATATTTTTATATTCATTTTGTTTAGCTAATTTTACTAATTCATAATGTGATTTTGTGCATCCAATAATGCCTGGTTGTACATAGTATGCATCAAATCTCTCGACATCATTTATACCTAACTTTTCAAAAACCTCTAAACTTTCAAACCACCTATCTTGTCGATGTTTCAAGTTTATACAGTAAATTTTGTCAAAATATTTTTCCATTTAATTTTTACCAACAAAATTTTGAATGTAGTCTTTAATGTCAATCGTTGGATTCCAACCCAATAATTTTCTAGCCTCTACTGATTCACATAATGTGACTCTCATCTCACCAGGTCTTGCTGGAATATATTCAACTTCCTCTTGACCAAACATTTCAGTTATCTCATTTATAGAGTAATTTACACCTCGACCTAACTCAAATGTTTTGCCACTTATTTTATAACTGTCATCAGTAACAAGAGTATTACCACACCTAACTAATCCATCTACAATATCTTGAACATGAGTAAAATCTCGTCTCTGTTCACCATCACCCGTAACGGTTAGTGTTTTACCATCACTATATTGTTTTTCAAATATCCCAATTACAGCAGCATATGCTCCTTCTAATATCTGATGTTCTCCGTAAACATTATAGAACCTAGTGGTAACAGTTGGTAATTTAAATACTTTATTATACATTTCACACAGTAACTCACCTTGTCTTTTTGTAAAACTATAAGGATTGGCAAAATGATCACCGTGAGCTGTACTCGAACCTGCGTAAACCACTGGCACATTTTTATCTCTAGCATAATTTAAAACATTTTGTGTGCCTAATACATTGTTTTCAAAAACCTCTTGTGGGTTTTTAAAAGACGGTTGTATTCTGGCTAAAGCAGCCAAATGAAATATTAAGTCTGGTTTTTCTATTTCACAATCACAGGTCACCTCACACTCGTCTTTATTACCGAGGCACCAAAAGTATTTATTTGACACATCCTCATAATAATAGTGACAACCTTCTTGTTCATTTTTACGAAAACCTGTAGAGTAGTTATCTATAGCAAAAACCTCACAACCATCACTTAACAGTCTTTTGATTAAATTAGTGCCAACAAACCCGGCACCACCTGTAACTAATACCTTCATTATTTTCTCCAAAAATTTATAACAGATTCAATTATTTCATCAACCCCTAAAGTCGGTGCCCACCCCAACAAGTCTCTTATTTTTTCAGAATCAGGTATCTTATCCCAAGCTTCTTCAAACAAAGGACCATGTATTGTTTTAGGATCAACAAAAGTTACCTCCGAATTACTCTTAGTAAATTCTTTAACTTTTTCAGCCATGTGTTTTATGGTAGCAACATTATCACCATTTCCGATATTCCAAATTTCATTCATGTGATTATTAGCAACAGAGGTTAAATAAATACCATCTACTATATCTTTTACATAAGTAAATGCTCTAATCTGACTACCATCACCAAATACTGTGATAGGTTCGTCTTTTAATGCCTGTTGAGTAAATGTTGGTAAAACAAAACCACCATCTTTTAATTGTCTAGGACCACTTATGTTAAATGGTCTAATTATTTGATACTTTAAGTTAGAAACTTTTGCAGTATTAGACAGAACTATTTCTGCTAGTAGTTTACCCATTGAGTATTCATTACGAACCTTGAAATCACCAACTAATAATTTGTCATCACTTTCTTTTAAAAACTCTGCTTTCTCTCTGTATCCATATATCTCAGAAGTAGATATGAAAATTAAGGGACAATCGTATTTTTTGGCACCGTCTATAGCCCAATAAATATCATCTAAAATATACCTAGCCATTTCACCAGAGTGTTTTAGAACTCCAACAGGACCTACAGGACTAGCAAGATGTAATATGACATCAAAATTATCTTCCAATTCACTCCATGATATATTAAGTATGTCGTCAATTATAACATGACAATCTTTACATAATTCATCATCTGGCTCAATCACATTTGATGATAAATTATCAATAATAGTTATGTCAAATCCCTCAGATTTATATTTTTCTATTGAGTATGAACCTAAAAACCCAAGTCCACCAGTCATTAATAGTTTCATTGTTTTAACTCCGTTTTCTTAATATAAAGTTTAGAACCGTCCTTACAAGTTATAAATGCATTTGGATATGGATCTTGTAGTGCCCTTACCTTATCGTGCAGTTCACTAGCAGTAAAGTTACTTATATCCTCTACTTTTATTTCACTCATGGGCGGTTTTCTTCTTTTATAAAAGGTGGCTTCATCTTCATTTTGTTTGATACGATTTTGGTAACCATCTTCTAATATCTCTATAACTCCGTCAGCTCCTATGTCGCTAACTCTTTTATAAATATCATTTAAATCCCCATCAAGACTAAATTCTTTTTGAAATAAAATATCACCGGTGTCAATACCTTCGTCCATCTTAAATAAAGTGACAGCACTTTTCTTTTCACCAGCAATTATTTGATGTTGCATTGGAGAACCACCTCTATACTTTGGTAATGGGGATGGGTGTAAACAAATACAAGGGTAATTATTTATTATATCCTCTTTTATAATCCAACTCCAACCTATAAAAAATACATAAATTGGCTGATAGTAATCTATCATTTTTTCGAGTAAATCTTTATCATTTACATAGATACAATTGTCAATTTCACGCTCATTTACTTTTTGATATAAATCAAATGCCCAATCTCTATATCCACATATTAATATATTTCTCATTAGTCAACCCACCTTAATATTTGAAAAGCTTCAGCATATTCGTTGTTACTTTGAGTACCTCTTAAATTAGCCATAGACTTTAAATTTTCTGAACTTCTAAAACTTCTTACCTGAGTTTTCATCAGTTCATATGCTTTAATTTTTTTGTTTATATCTATCGGAATAAAATAGTTTGGAACAAATCCACTATTTATGTTATGAGTCTTATCCCAAAAGAAAACATGAGGTTGTTCATAAACTAAAACCTTTTTTACAAAAAAATTAATATCATGTGGTCTAGTTGCAATTAATGATGCTTCATATACAATTCTATGATCCTGATTGTAAGATGGGTATGGTATGTAAATTTGTTGTGGTTTCAATCGACTAATAACTTCCTCAAACTCACCAATTAAATCTTTTAGTTGAAAATTGTTAACTTTATTGTCCAATAATTTAAAATCAAAATTTAAAAATTTACTAACCTTTTTCAATTCATTTATTCTAGTCACAACACTAATTGACATATCACCGTTTACATATCTATTTTCTACTCCGCAATATAAAACAAATGTATCTTTATCTAAAATACCACCACAACCTAAAACCTCATCGTCTATATGGGGAGATATAACGAGTTTCTTAACCATTTACTACTCCCAAAAATTTATTTTTAACAGAGTCATATGAATAGTTTTCATTTGCCTTTTTAAAAGCGGTGTGCATTGTTTCCTCTAAAACATCACTATTTTCGTGTAAATTAACAAAAGACTTTTCTAACTTGTCCCAATCATTGGTAGCAGTATTTGGAAAAAGAATCTCATTTGAGTCTTGAACTCCGCCGATATTTAACATACCAAGTGCTGCACATTGAACTGCCATAGAACCACCTGTTTTAACAGTATCTAAGTTAAAACAATATAATGAGTCTGTAATACCAGATAAAAACTCCTCCCATTGATTGTGCTCTGGTCCCTTATACTTGACCACATGTTCGACCACAGGTATATTGTACTTCTGACTTATATAATTGACAAAACTTTCGGTATCTTCGCCTGGTGAAACTTCAGGTGTTTTGTAGTTTAATATCTGAATTAGTTTATTCTCTTTAAAATATTTTTCATATAAGAAATCAATATTGTGAGGTTGTGGTACATAATGAACATCTCTACCACATAAATCAGATAATGTTTTTATACCTAACATACCATTCTCTTCATGGTCTACTTTCCAAGGAAAAGTTATGTAATCACACGACTTAAAAAATTCAACTCTTTGTGGTATGGAAAAATTAGACCAATAATCTTCTTTTATAAAACTAACAACAATAGCATTTGGATATTTTTTTCTTATCATATCAACATTATATTCATGTTTTTTTTCTATTGCAACCATAATAACATCTAAATCTAAAGAAGGTAATTCATTAAATTCTGTCCAATTTAGAAAATAACCATCAAATAAAAAAGGCCATCCCCATATTCCTAAATGACACTCATTACCTATTGAATGATGATGTGAATATGGCTCATCGGTATTAAATTTATATGACTTACCGTCTTTGACATAATAAGACCTTTGAACACAACCATCTATTAACATAGCAAAATTTATTTTATTCAACATCATCTAATCTACTAAAAATATCATAAACATGCAACACTAAATTTTGTAAATTATATTTTTCTTGATATTTTTTTCTCATATTTTGGACAAGTCTTTCTCTGATATTATCGTAATCCGATAATACATAATCTATCTTCTCTTCGAGATTAGACCAATCATAATTTACAGCAATATATGTCTCATCGTCTTCATATATAAAAGGTTTAGAATCAATATAACTCATATCAGGTTTCATCAAAACACTTCCGAACATAGCAGACTCTATATCTCTTGGTGCCATTTCACCATAACCAATTGGTGCTAAAATAATCTTAGAGTCAAACATTTTTCTATAGTATTCTTGTGGTGGTAATCTTACACCATCTACTAATTTGGCTACATTATATTTATCACCTAAAGTATCCATAAGATTTTTTCTATGGGGATCGTAATAATCTGTTTGACATAAATCATGTTCGTAAACTGGTTCTTTTGTTGGATAACTAAACATACAAGACAAATCATATGGTTTATCTTGATTATAATCATACCAATTTGGTTGTATGGTGTGTAACCAA
>MDSZ01175407.1_pt1 | contig 17107 bp, 16 predicted proteins | sample 811201 | NCBI WGS metagenome assembly MDSZ01 (sample SAMN05326647, study PRJNA326480) | marine metagenome | isolation source: seawater | place: Indian Ocean: North | collected 2010
GGGATTGGAATGGAACATTAATTGATGATGCGTGGCTCTTTGTAGAAATTATGAATGAGGAGCTAAAAGAACGTGCGCTCCCTCAAATCAATATCCAAGATTATAGACAACACTTTACTTTTCCAGTAAAAAAGTATTATGAAAGGCTTGGATTTGATTTCAAAAAAGAAAATTTTAAAGAAGCAGGATATCGCTTTATTCAAAAATTTAAAAAAAGAAAATTTGAAGCTAAGCTATTTACAAAAACCATAGAAATTTTAGAATACGCTCATAAATGTAATATTGCGCAATCTATTGTATCAGCACAAGAACACCATCTCTTGAATGAAACAATAAAACATTATCAAATAGATCATTATTTTAAATACATTTCGGGAATTGAGCACTATTATGCAGATAATAAAATTAAAATTGCGCAATCTATAAGAGAAAAAATTCCATTTTCAAACAATCAAATTGTTATGATTGGTGATAGCGCGCATGATGGCGAAGTAGCTGCTGCGCTGAATATAGGGTGTATTTTATTTTCTGGTGGGCATTATTCAAAAGCACGATTACAAAATAATCATTTTCCAATTGTAGATAATCATAATGCATTACAAGATTTATTGTTTTAAAATGTTTGGATAGTCAGAAAAAATGCCCTCTGCTTTTAATAGTTGTGCTTTTTTTAATTGATCAGTATTGTTGACAGTATAACAATACAGCTTCATATTCTTACGTTTGACCCACTCCCCTATATTTGGGGTTATATATTCTATGCTTGCATGAAATGACTGTGGTAAAATTTTATCATAAGAATAATGAGTAATAAACCAGGGTTCATAAGGACACTTAGTCCATAATAAACCAATTTTAACATCAGAAAATAAATTTTTTAGTTCTAATAAAACAAATGGATTAAAAGAAGAAAAAACTGTCTGATTAATTAATTGATATTTAACAACTAAATGATAAATTTGATTAATAATGTTTTTGTTAAAGAGCTCGTTTGATTTAATTTCAATATGTAATTCTTTTTTTAGGGGAAAAATTTTCAAAATATCTTCAAGGGTTACAATTGTAAATTGAGAAGATAGTTGTTGTAATTCAAAAAATGATTTATTTTTAATCAAATCATGCTTGTTATTTAATGAATATGTGTGAAAATCATGAAAAATCACCAACTTATTGTCTTGACTTAATTGTACATCTAATTCTATACCGTCCACATTGTGCTCTAATGCAATTTTGAAAGAATCTAATGTGTTTTCATGTTTTAAGGAGGGGGCCCCTCTATGTCCTATAACCTTCATAATAATAAATTATAGAATATAAAAAATAAATGCTAAACAAATTTCTTGTTTTGTTGTGCCTTTTTAATGAACTTTATGCTCTTATTGGATTGTTAATAACTTGTTTATAAAAATGGAAAAAGAAAAATTTTGGCAGCAATGCCTTGATAAAATAAAAGATAAGCTATCAGATCAGGCGTTTGAAACATGGTTTAAGGCTATAGAAATTATATCGATTAATAAAGAAGAAATTAATTTACAAGTGCCAAACCAATTTCATTATGAATGGTTAGAATCAAAATATAGACACCTAATTGATGAAATTATTGTTGATGTTGGCGATCATCCGCGAATTGTAAACTATAGCGTAATGATTAGTGATAAAAATATTAATGAAATTCCTAAATTTGAAGATACTAATATTTTGGCTCCTGCACAGTATAAAAAAAACAAACAATTGAATGAGCGTTATAATTTTAATGTTTTTGTAGAAGGAAAGGGCAATCAGTTTGCTAAAGCTGCAGCCTTATCGGTGGCAGAAAATCCAGGCCAAACACCTTTTAATCCATTATTGATATATAGTTCGCCAGGATTGGGCAAAACACATCTTTTACAAGCAATTGGCAACCAGATTAGTTTAGAAAAACCAAACTATAAACTCATTTACATTACTGGAGAAAGGTTTATGTTTGATTTTATTAATTCTATCCAAAAAAACAAAACATCAGAATTTTCAAAAAAATATAGAGATATAGATATTTTGCTTCTAGATGATGCGCAGTTTTTTAAAAATAAAGAACAAACACAAGAACAATTTTTCCACTTATTTAATTATTTATATCAAAATGGAAAACAAATTATTTTAACATCAGATAATCATCCAAACAAAATGTCTGGATTTAAAGAAAGATTGATTTCTAGGTTTCAATCAGGACTAGTAATTGATATCCAGCCTCCTGATTTAGAAACGAGAATTGCAATTTTAATGAACAAGGCGGAGCATGATCAACTTGAGATCCCATATGAAGTGATGGAATTTATGGCGTCTAATATACAAGGAGACATTAGAACCCTAGAAGGGGCGCTGGTTAATTTATTGGCATTGTCATCATTAAAAAAAGAAGATATAAATTTAAATTTGGCAAAGTTGGTGTTAGAAAAACATGTGGGCAAAACAAAAATGAATGAAATTAATATAGAACAAATCATCAAAATGGTTGCTTTAAAAATGAAAGTTAAAGAAAAAGAAATTATAGGAAAAGGCAGAAGCATGGAGGTGGCTTTTGCAAGACAGATATGCATGTTTATTGCTAAAAAATTAATCAATAGTTCTTTAGCTAATATTGGTCAAAAAATAGGAAAAAGAGATCATTCAACAGTAATTCATGCATGTAAAAACATTGAAAAAAAAATAATAGCAGATCAATCGATCAAAGTAATAATTCAAGATATTGAGGATAGTTTAAATAAATAAAAGGATAAACCAATTATGAAAACACATATTTTAATTGTTGATGATGATTTAGAATTAACAAATTTAATTACACGTTTTTTAGAAAATCATGATTATAGAGTGTCCTCTTTTGATCGCCCTAAATTGGCATTAAGTGCCTTAAATAAAAAACATACATTTGAGTTAATCATATTAGATATTACATTGCCTGAAATGGATGGTTTCCAGGTATTAAGAGCAATTCGCAAAGAATCAACCATTCCGGTTATTATGCTAACAGCAAGGGGTGAGGTTTCAGATAGAATTGTAGGTTTAGAACTTGGTGCAGACGACTATATGCCTAAACCATTTGAGCCTGAAGAATTAATTGCAAGAATCCAATCCATTATGCGTCGCACTAAGGCGCCTGAAACAATGGTAGATAAATTAAGGTTTGAACATTTAACAATAGATAAACTAAAACAAGAGGTGGTTTTAAATGGGGCGCTGGTTTCTTTGTCAACCACAGAATTTGAGGCTTTATTGTTATTTGCAGAAAACTGTGGTCAAATTTTAGATCGTGATTTCTTGGTTGAACACCTCCGCGGTATTTCTTGGCAATCATATGATCGATCAATCGATGTTTTGGTGAGCAGACTTAGAAACAAATTAAGTGAACTGGACCCAGACACCGAATACATTAAAACAATACATGGTGTGGGATATAAATTTATAGATAGGGTCAAACAATAAAAACATTATACCAATATATTCGATCAATTAGGGTTTTTAATAAAATTGCATTAATAATTTTAATTTTTGCAATGCTCACCTACTTTTTAACTACGATGTTAAGCGATTTACAATATAGTGAACAAGATATGATAATAGAATATCAAAATATTGTATTATATCAAATAATGGCAGAACGTTGGGAGGCCATGCAAAATCAAAAAAATCATATTATAGATGATTTAGAAAGAATGCGCCTGTCTGCATATATTGCACAGTATAACGATAGAAACAATAACGGTATTTTAGATTTTGAGGTTGATAGTTTAATTAATTTATGGGCACACAATCAGAATGCAGAGTCTTTTAATTATTTAGATTATGAAAGTGTGGGAGACAAAGATTTTATTGTAGACAGCTTGCAGTTAACACAAAAAAAACAAACTCCATACGCATCATATGGCTTTTTTGGATCAAATCAAATTCCAGCTATATTTTTAGAGTTCCCAAACAAAAAAAACACACATATAACAGCATATTGGTTAATTTTAGACTATCCGCTTCCAAGAGACATTGATTGGACCACAATAATTCTGCCCATTGCGATTATATTAATGCTTATACTAAGCTTTTTAAGTATTAAAACCTTTTTGGAACCCATTCAACAAATTAAAAAACACGTTAAAAATTTAAAAAAGGGCACCTTAAACTCAAAAATTCCAATTACTACTAATGATGAATTAGGAGAGCTGTCAACTACAATTAATAAAATGACAGAAGATTTAAATGTGCTAGTTAATCAAAAACAAAATTTATTAATAGATGTAAGCCATGAATTAAAAACACCTTTAACAAGATTAAAATTTATTGTCGCAAACATGAAAATAAATCAAGAAGAATCAAAAGAGCTAAATAAAGAAATCAACTTTCTACAAGACATGATATCAAATATGCTGTTCTCAGATAAGCTGTCTACTCCGTATATAGAAGATTTAGAAAAAGCAGATATTCCGTTACAACAATTAATTCAAAATGCGTGTGATATGTTTTATCAAATCGAAAAAAAAATGATTATTAAAAACAAACAAATTAATCCAACCCTATTTGTTGATAAGTATAAAATGAGCCTAGCTATTAAAAATTTAATTGACAATGCGTTGAAATATGGTGATTCCAATAAATTAATTCAACTATCATTAATTGCCACAAAAAACACAGTTGATATTAGTGTGAAAGATTTTGGTAGCGGCATTTCAAAAGAGCAAATTAATGAAATTACCAAACCATTATATAGAGGAAGCGCGGCCAAACAAAAACAAAAATCTGGTTTTGGTTTGGGTCTTGCTATTACAAAAAAAATAGTAGAAGCGCATAATGGAAGATTAAAAATAAAAAGCAAATTAGGTCAGAGCACTGAATTTATTATTTCTCTACCAAAAAAGGATAAAAAAACATGAAAAGTGTTAATAAGGTAATTCTTATAGGACATTTAGGGGCTAAACCAGAAAGTCGTTATACTCCCCAAGGGGTATCAACTGCTTCATTTTCACTGGCCACTAATGAGACCTGGGTGGGCTCAGACAAACAAAAACACGAACACACAGAATGGCATCATGTTGTGGTGTGGAATAAATTGGCAGATTTTGCAACCAGCTATCTTGATAAAGGGTATTTGGTATATTTAGAGGGGTCAATTAAAAGCAGGGCTTGGGTAAACAAAAAAAAAGAATCTAAAAAAATAGTAGAAATAATGGCTACGCAAATAATTGTACTAGAAAAATCATAGATGTGATATAAATCAACTATTGTTTTTTTGCTTGGTTTTTTTGTTATATCTATTTTAAATTTGTTCAAAGGTGGTATTTGTTATGAATAAAATAATTTTTACATTTATATTAGTTTTTAGTTTTGCGTTTGCTACGCAAAATGAAACCGAGCAAGACACATATTATTCTCAAATGGATAATAAATCGGAAACGGTGATTGCTGCTTATCACAAGAAGAAGCAAGATTCGCCATTGAGAAAAAGGTACCATAAAAGAAAAAGAAGGGTTAGAAACCCTGCTCAAGGAAAATAAATTATAAAGGGGCTATAAATTGCCCCTTTTTTTATAGATAAAAATATGAAGCCCAACTATAAAGACCTAGATGTTGTAGAAAATCAATATCAAGATAGAGAATATACTATTGATGTAAATATTCCTGAATTTAATTGTGTTTGTCCAAAAACTGGTTTACCAGATTTTGGGACACTACATATTAAATACATACCTGACAAACATATAGTAGAATTAAAATCTTTAAAACTATATATAGTCAAATTCCGAAACGTGGGCATTTTTCATGAACATGTTACTAATCAAATTTTAGATGATTTTAAAAAAGCGTGTGCTCCAAAAAAAATTGAGATTGTAGGAGATTTTAATCCTAGAGGAGGAATTAAAACGATAGTGTCCTCAAACTGGAAAAAATAATTTTGTTTTTTTCCTTGAAATTAATTGTTTATTTGTTAAATTTCGGCACTTTATAAGGATTTTTTATGAAAACAACTATTCGTATTAGTAATAGAAAAAGAAAAAACAAGCATGGTTTTAGAGAGAGAAACTCAACAAAAAATGGTCAAGCTATTTTGTCGCGTAGAAGAAAAAAGGGGCGTAAAAGCTTAACTGTTAGCTCAAATTGAAAAATTCTCTATCAAATCAAGAATTTAAATCAATACTATTTAAAACCAAATCCCTGAAAATCAGGGATTTGGTTTTTTATTATGATCAGAATATAAATCACCCTGGCATTTCTTTTATAGTAAGTCGTAAAAAGGGTATTGCTGTGAAGCGCAATTTATTTAAAAGAAGGTGCCGCGCTTTATTTAATAAGCATTTAATCAAAAATAAAAATATCCAAATTATTATTAGGCCTGCTAAATTATTAAATAATAATTATAGTTGGGAAGAATTAAAGCTATCCTTTGAAAAGTTTTTCAGTAAATTAAAGCTATGAAATATATCATTATTTATATAATAAAGTTATATCAATCAACTGTTGGTCTATATTTTCGAGGAAATTGTAAATTTTATCCAACTTGCTCAGAATATATGAAGCGGGCTGTTTTTAAGTTTGGAGCAATTAAAGGGGTTGTCATGGGTGTCACAAGATTATTAAAGTGTCATCCATATTCAAAACATTTTGGAATAGATGAGGTGTAAATGGATATTAAAAGATTATTAATGGCATTGTTTTTAAGTTTTGTTTTTATTGTAACATGGAATGTGTTTTTTCCGCCAACTCCTCCCAACAATGATGAATTAGAAAACACAATACAGTCTGATACAAACAAGCCTCACAATATGCAAAAAGAATTCGTAGCAAATGAAGTGGCTTCTGCTTTTGGTAACAATAATATAGATACCGTCAGAGCGTGGATAGATGATCTTGAACGCAATGGGTCTTTATCAATAGAATTTGCTGCAACAAATATTGAAACCCCACTAATGAGTATAGATCTTATTAATGCGGGCACCTCAATTAAAAATTTAAAAATCCTTGAATCTAATGATAATATTTTAAAACATGTGGGTGCCTGGGATGCTTTGGGTGCGCACTATGATACACAGGCACCAGTTGAATTGGCCCGTGATGCTTTTTGTAATCCGTGTTTGCTAATTGATGGACAGGCAGTAAGGTTTGAGCTTATAAGTAAGGTGGAATTTGAGGGAAAAAGTGTTGATGAAAATTATCATGTGATAGAATCAAAAGATATACATAGTGGAACGATTGTTAAAAAAACAATTATTTATAATAATTCGTATAATATTGATCATATTTTTTCAGGATTACCTCAAAACAATGTTGCGTTGGTTTGGGATGGGGGTTTGTTGCCATCAGAACAGTTAATTAATGATGATATGTTATATTTTTCAGTTTATGCGCAGAATCAAGATAGCTATCAAGAAGAATATTTAAGCTCGGTAAGTGGTTCAGAGAGATTTGAGTTTAATGATAATGTGGGTTGGGCTGGATTAAAAAGTAAATATTTTATGACGGCTATTACAAATGATAATTATCGTTCTTTTAAGGCAGATAGGGTTGTTTTTAAAGCAAAAGAAGGTGTCAAAATTGAGGGGGCCCAAACTATCAATAGCGACATGACCTTATATTACAAAAATTTATATGATGGAACTCTAAAGATAAACTCATATATTGGGCCAATTGATACCCATTATTTGGAGACAGAACAAAATCAACACCTTGTGCAGCTTTTTGGGTTTGGTTGGTTTATTATAGGATATTTAGGCAAGTTAATTATGTGGCTTTTAACGGGTCTGTATGCTTTTATACCAAACTATGGCGTTGTTTGTATCTTGTTTGCGTTTATTATTCGTGTGTTTACTGGTCCTCTTACTAAAAAAAGTTTTTTGTCAAATCAAAAAATGCAAGCAGTTCAACCTAAATTAAAAAAAATACAAGAAAAATATAAAGATGATTCTGTAAAATTAAATCAAGAAATTATGAATCTATATAAGACTGAGGGGGTTAACCCTTTGGGGGGTTGTTTGCCAATTTTAATTCAAATGCCTTTATTAATTGCGCTATTTCAGGTCTTTCGTAAAACAATAGAGTTTCGTGGTGCTCCTTTTTTACCTTTTTGGATTACTGATTTATCACAACCTGATGTGATTTTACAGTTTGATTTTCTAAAACAAATTTGGGGAATTAGTTATTTCTTTGGACATGGCATTGCTCTGTTACCTATCATTATGGGGGTGGTAATGTTTTTAAATATGAAGATGACAACATCATCCAATATAAACCCATCGCAAGCTTCTACTATGTATATTATGAATGGTTTTTTTATTTTATTATTTAACACTTTTCCTTCAGGTTTGAATTTATATTATACTATTTATAATATTTTGAATTTTTTTCAACAAAGAAAGCTGCAAAAGTCAGGCACATAAAAAAATAAAATGAATTATAATAATAATGATATTATTATAGCCCAATCTACACCAATTGGTTCTTCTGCGCTAGCTATGATTAGGGTGTCTGGTGATTCTTTAAGCTCCTTTATGCGTTTGATTTTTGGTAACAAAAAAACAATTCCGCGGTATTGTTATGCTGTACAATTTAAATCTTTTGATTCTAAAGAGGTTATTGATAGGTGTGTTATAACATATTATCAGGCGCCAAAATCTTTTACTGGAGAAACGATGCTAGAAATTTCCTGTCATGGAAATCAACTGATTGTAGAAAAAATTATAAATGAATTTATTCTAAAGGGGGTCCGTGTCGCTTTGCCTGGTGAATTTTCTTACAGAGCCTTTCAAAACAATAAAATTGATCTGATGCAAGCAGAGTCAATTGGAGCTAAAATTACAGCAAACAGTCAGGCCTATGGTGTAGCTTTGCAAAATATTGAAAATGGGTCTGTTTCAGAAAAATTTTTATTGCTTAAAGATAGGTTTTTAAAAATTGTTTCAGTTATTGAGCACGAACTGGATTTTAATGAAGAGGAAATCACTCATTTAAGTGTTAAAAAAATTAAAAATGATTTTCAAAAAATGAAAAACGATTTATTTGAATTAGTAAAGCATTCTAAATTGATAAAAAAACAAAACCAAGGTTATAGGGTGGTAATTGTTGGATATCCAAACGTTGGCAAATCTACTTTGTTTAATAAAATAATTGGTGTGGACAAATCAATTGTAACGCCAATTAAAGGCACCACACGAGATGCGTTGGAAATTAATATTAAAATCAACAATGTGCCTTTTACATTTTATGATACAGCTGGGTATAGAAAAACAAAAAATCAAATCGAAGGAATTGGGATAAAAAGAGGGCTTGCTTTATTAAGTAAGGCTGATATTGTCTTGGTCGTAGATCAAAAAAATCCCACACATACAATGGACTCTATGTTAGAAAAGGGTTTAATAAACAACAAACAAATGCTTTTATGTGTTCAAACAAAATGTGATAAATTAAAAAAGGGCACATTAATTGGTTTAAATAAAATAAAACTGTCTGCTCAACAAAATGTGGGTGTTGATTTGTTGTTAACACATTTATCAACTATAATAACAAAAAAATTGGAAGGTCCAAGTTATAAAAATATTGTGCTTTGTAGTGAGCGACAGCTTGTTTTAACTCAAGAGGCTTACAAAAAAATAGAAATTATAATTAATGATTTACAGTCTGGGTGTACAATGGATATTGTTGCCTCCGGTTGCCGGGACTTTATAGATGTAATAAAAGAGCTTTTGGGAGAAATTACATCTGAAAATGTTTTAAATAATATTTTTAAGGGTTTTTGTGTTGGAAAATAATCAAATTATTGTTGCGGGCGGCGGCCATGCTGGAATAGAGGCTGCGCTAGCAATAGAAAGAATGGGCCTTTCTTGTTCTATGGTAACCATGAACAAGGATGCTATTGGTCGTTTGTCTTGTAATCCTGCAATTGGTGGTTTAGCAAAAGGTCATTTGGTGCGAGAAATAGATGCGTTAGGTGGTGTTATGGGTCGGTTGGCAGACCAAACAACCTTGCAGCATAAAGTTTTAAATAAATCAAAAGGACGGGCAGTGTGGTCTCCTCGATCTCAAGTAGACAAAATTCAATATACAAAAAAAATTCAAAAAATTATTTTAAACTCTAATAACATTCGTGTTGTTGAAGGAGAAATAATAAACTTTAAGGTGGTTCGTGGCTATTTGTCTGGCGTAATTTTAAGCGATGGAACCACCATGCGGTGCAAGGCTTTAATTATAACTTGCGGAACCTTTATGTCTGGATTAATTCATATTGGCTCAAAACAGTTTCGGGGTGGAAGAATGGGTGAGAAGCGGTCCAAAGGTTTAACAGAGGCATTAAAAAGTTTTGGTTTTAGTGTTCATAGATTAAAAACAGGAACACCACCCAGGGCACACACAGACAGTATTAATTGGAATTGTTTAGAGCCCGCAATGGGAGAGCCTAACCCTCACCCTTTTTCTTTGTTTACCCCCAAACCTTTTCAACCAAAAAACATACCCTGTTACTTGGCTTATACAACTAAAAAAACGCATGATATAATTAAAAAAAACATTCAGTCTTCAGCTATGTTTTCAGGAAAAATTTCTGGTGTAGGGCCAAGGTATTGCCCAAGCATTGAGGATAAGGTTGTGAGGTTTGAGGATAAATTACAACACCAGTTATTTTTAGAGCCCGAATGGGAAAACTCCAACCAAATTTATATAAATGGTTTTTCAACAAGCTTATCAGAGTCTATTCAAATAGAGGCTTTAAGAACTATTGTGGGTTTAGAAAAAATTAATCTAATTAGGCCCGGCTACGCTATTGAATACGATTATTTTCCCTCTCATCAACTAAGAGCCTCTTTAGAAACAAAGGCTATAAAGGGGTTGTTTTTTGCGGGCCAAATAAATGGCACCTCTGGATATGAGGAGGCCGCAGCGCAAGGTTTGTTGGCTGGAATAAACAGTGTGAACTACATTAACAAAAAAGAGCCTTTGGTGTTAGATCGCTCAAAATCTTATATTGGTGTGATGATTGATGATTTAATTACAAAAAGCATTAATGAACCTTACAGGATGTTTACATCAAGATCAGAAAACAGGTTGTCTTTAAGGGCTGAAACCGCACCCTTTCGTTTGGGCCCTACCGCTCTCAAATACAATATGTACAACAAAAAACAAAAACTAGAGTTTTACAAGTTTCAGGCAGATTATGACAAATTAATGGCCCTTGTTAATAAAGAAAGACATGTACACAACAATAAAGCCGAACCCTTAAGAGAGTTGTTAAAGCGGCCAGAAATAACAATTGAAAATCTAAAAGGCCAAAATATTAATTCTATCAAAAAAAACTTTTCATCTGATGTAATTTTTGCTGTTGAAACAGCGATTAAATACAAAGGATATGAGGACAGGGAGCTTAAAAGAAACAAAAAAATTAAAAATATGGAAAAACAAAAAATGCCTGCTAATATTAATTACAATCACCTTAAAAACCTCTCAAACGAATCTAAAGAAAAACTTAGTTTGGTTCGCCCCGAAACCCTTGCCCAGGCCAGCAGAATTGATGGTGTTCGTTCGTCAGATATTGCGGTTCTAACAATCTATTTAACTAAAAATGTTTCACGTGAAACGCCACAATAATGAAAGAGCTCCAAAAAGCATCACACCAAAACATTCAATCTCCCCCCTCTAACCTTTCTATTAAAAACTTAATAGACTTGGCTTTGCTTTCTAATAAAAGGATTGTTTTTTTGATTAGCGAACAAGAATATGTTGAACTTGTTGGGTCTTTCAGTTTTTTTTTAAATAATGCTGCCGTGTTGCTGTGTGGCAACAATAACGCTCAAGACGCTTCTCCAAAAGGTTTTTATTCTGTATATAACAGATTAATGGACAAGCTCTCACTTTCTTTCTCTTTAGATTTTAAGGATGTTAGGGTTGTTTTGTGTGTTAAAAACCAAAAAAGCTTGGCTTTTAATAAAACGGTTGAGTCTGTTGTAATCAACAAACACTCTAGCTTTTCAGAGCTAACAGAAGCTTTGTGGCGTCTAGATTTTAAAAAGGTTGATCTGGTGAGGGGGGTGAATGAGTTTTGTGTAAAAGGAGGGATTGTTGATTTATACTCTCCTCTATATCAAGCTCCAATCAGGTCTTATTTTTATGATGATTTAACAACTTTTTGTTTTTATAATATTTCAACAGGGCTGCCCCTTGAAGATAGTTTAAACAGTTTTGCAATTAACAAAAAGTCTATAAAAAAAGAAAGCTTCCCCTCTTCTATTTTTGTGCAAAAATATAACTTTTTACAGGCCTGTGTCTCTAAAACAAAAAAACCCACTAAACCTCCATTAATTCTACCTGTAAATGAGGTTGAGTTTGTAAAAACAAAAAAAAATACCATCTTTTTACAAAACCTTTCCTTTTCGGCCTATTTATTTAAAAACACAATATATGCTCCCGCTATATATCAAAACATAAACAAAACAACGACCCCTTATAATGAGTTTATTGTGGGTTTTGATGTGGGAGATTATGTTTGTCATGAAGATTTTGGTATAGGAAAGTTTATGGGGCTTTTGGGAAAAGGGTCTGAAGAGTATATGAAAATTAAATATCAAGATGGCACTATAAACTTGTCTGTAAAAAAACTCTTTAAACTCTCTTTTGTTTCACGTGAAACAAACAAGGGTGTTGATATAGGCTTTTTAAGTAAAAGGGGTTTGTGGGCAAGAAAGTCGTCTTTGGTTCAAAAGGGGGCCAAAGAATATGTTGATAAGCTTGTTGATATATATTCAAAAAAAGGCTCTGTTCCTCGGCCACCTTATCCTTTTGGGGGAGATTTAGAAAAGAGCTTCTTGGCCGCCTTTAAATATGTTGAAACAAAAGATCAGAAATCTGTGTGGTTAGATTTATGTAGAGATTTAGAGGGGGATTTTCCAATGTCTAGGCTTTTGTGTGGGGATGTTGGTTTTGGAAAAACAGAGTTGGCAATGAGGGCGGTTTTTCGTGTTGTTGTTAATGGTGGTAGGGCTGTAGTTTTGTGTCCTACCTCTATTTTGGTAAATCAACATTTTGAGGTTTTTGGTGAGCGCCTCTCTTCGTTTGGGGTGTGTGTTTCTTTTTTGGTTGGGAGCCTTTCTGTGGGAGAAAAAAATAAAATAAAAAGCGCTTGGGTTGATGGAAAAATTGATGTGTTGCTTGCTACGTCTTCGTGTTTGTATGATGATGTTTTTGTTAGGTTTGCATCTCTTTTTGTTGTAGATGAAGAACATCGTTTTGGTGTAAAACAAAAAGAAGAGTTGGTTAATAAGTTTGTTAATAAAGATGTTTTATATATGTCGGCAACCCCTATTCCTCGAACCCTTCATTTAGGTTTGTCTGGAATTCAAAGCATTTCTTCGCTTTCTACTCCTCCTGTTTTAAGAAAACCAATCAATACTGTTGTTTCATATTTTTCTGAAGATCTGATTAAACAGGGTGTTAATTTTGAAATTTCTAGGGGTGGTCAGGTCTTTTTTTTACATAATAGGGTTTCTAGCATTTTGTCCGTAAAGTCTTTTCTTTTGCGTTTGTGTCCGGCTTCAAAAATTGCGGTTGTACATTCTCGTTTAGGTGCAGCAAAAATAAAAGAAATTGTTTCTGATTTTATAAATAAAAAATATAATTTATTATTGTGTTCATCGGTTATTGGGTCTGGCATTGATATTCCTGCAGCTAACACTATTTTTATAGACAACGCACATTTGTTTGGTTTGTCGCAACTTCATCAAATTAGAGGGCGTGTGGGAAGGGGAAGTTTACAGGGTTTTGCATATTTGTTAATTCCAAAAGAGGGTAAATTAACTGAGAGTGGAAAAAAAAGACTACAAACAATTGAACAAAACAATATGTTGGGTTCTGGGTATAATTTATCAAGGGTGGATTTGGAGATTCGTGGGGGCGGGGTTGTTTTTGGCTATAAACAAAGCGGAGCAGTTTATGATGTTGGTTATGAATATTACTCTAAAATAGTATCAAAATATTTTGAATTACAAACACAAAAAAAATCTATAACTTTAATTGATTCTTTTAATTATAGGGTCCCTTTTGTTTGTTGTTTTAAAAATTCATATATTGTTTCTAATTATGAAAGGTTAAGAGCTTATAGGGAGTTTTCTTCTCTTTACTCTTTATCTTCAATAGTTTCATTTAAGAAGAAACTAGCGTCTGTTTATGGTGTTTTGGGGGCAGAAGAAAAAAACCTATTAAACATGAGGGTGGCTTCTATTTTGGGGGGCAGGACTGGAATTGTGAGTTTGTCATTAAGCGGGCGGGTGTTAGAGTTAATTTTTAATAATAGTTTTATTGGTGTAGATTATTTGCTTAAATTTTTGGAGTTATATAAAACAAATTTTAATATTGGTTCTTTTGTGTTTGGTGTTGTTGGAGAAAACACAAAATTATCTATAAATTTAAACACCCCTCAAGGTGTTAACGGTTTATTTATTAAGGGTTTTTTGGAGGAATTTGATGGTTTTTGTAAAACATAAAATTTGGTTGTTGTTGTTAAGTTTGGTTTTTTGTGAAGACTGGGTTTTGAATTATAAAGGTTTTGTTTTTTATGAGACAGATTTTTATTCTTTTTTTCCAGAAAAAGAATGGAAAGCAATAACAGAGAAAGAAAAAAAGAAAGAATTGTTTTTTGATTATATAAAGAGGTCTGCTAGCGTTTATGAGGCTCAGCAGCTTGGTTTGGATTTGCGTTTTGATGTAGAAAAAAAGCTTTCAAGCCGATTCGAGCGGTTATTGGTTAATGAATATTATATGAGAGATTTTTTGTTTTCGGTTACACCAAAAACAGGTTTGGCTTTTTGTCAAAAAAACTTAAAAAAAGAAGTTTTTGTAAATCATATTTTAGTAGAAAATAGTTTGTTGGTGGATGAAATTTTAGATTCTTTGGATTTTGGTGTTTCTTTTTCATCTCTTGCTTCTGCCTATTCTGTTGATCCTTCTGTTAAAAACAACTCCGGAACTCTTGGTTGGGTTGGTGTTGGAAAAACTGTTCCTGAATTTCAAAATAAAATTTTTAGTTTGTGTGCGGGGTGTGTGGGTTCTGTTAACACAGCTTTTGGGTCCCATATTGTTAGGGTTGATTCTGTCCGTTCCTCTGAGGAGGCTTTTTTAAACAAGGAAGATTACAATGATTTGGCTTTTAGGTTTGCTACAGCATATATAGAAACCCCTTTGGTTGATTTGGCTGCTGCGCATGATTCTTTGTTGTTGAAGGGTTCGGGCGTCTTGTTTGATTTGGCTGTTATAGACTCTTTTGTTTCTTTGGTAAAGGACGATCTTTTAACAAAAAAAAGGCGAGAAGATGTTAATTTTTTAGGGATGTTAGAAAACCTGTCTGCTCCCTTGCTTTTTTATAAAGGCTCTTTTTTAAGTGGTCCTTGGGTTGCAAACAAACTTTCTGATTCTTTTTATAAAAACCCCTTTTTTGATACTGTTGAATCTTTTATAAAAGAATTAAAATTGATTGTTTTGAGAGATATTGTTTTTAGTTTGGCTTTAGAAAAAGAAATAGACAAAAATGTTTTTTTTAAAAAACAATTCAACTCTGTTCGTAATAGCGTTTTAGAAAAAGAATTTTTAAAAAATTTAATTAACACTGTTCCTTCTCCAACAAAAAAAGAAATAGAAGAGTATTATTATAAAAATGAAAAAGAGCTTTTTGTTAACAAAAAAACCGGAAAACCTTTTGGGTTTTCTTCTGCTTATAGCTCTGTAGAGGCTATTCTTTTAAAAGAAAAACAAGATAAAGCAAAGGAAGTTTTTTTTGATTCTTTAAAAGAGCCTTATGTACAAATAAATGAGGGTTGGTTAAATGCGTTTTAGTTTTTTTTGTGTTTTGTTTTCTTTGTTTTTCTCTTTTGAGCGAATTGATGGGGTTTTTGCTGTTGTTGGCGATGAGTCTCTTTTAAAAAGCGAGGTAGACCAACAAGCTTATTGGTTTGCTTCCCAAAACAATATAAACGTTTTTAGAGATTCTCTTGCCTTTCAAAATCTTTATGGTGCTGTTTCAAAACAAATGATAGATAATTTAATTTTGTTTGATTTGGCAAAAAAAGATACAAATATTGTTGTTTTGGATGAGGTTGTGGAAGAACAGTTAAGTTTGCAACTTAACCAAAGGATAGAGTCTGCTGGTTCTGTTTCTGCATTAGAAAAAGCTTTAGGAGAACCTCTGTCTTTAATAAGGGCTAAGCTGCGGCTAGAGATTAAAAAATCTTTACAAATAGAATACTATACATCTTCTGTTGTTAGATCTATATCTCCGTCTTTTTCAGATGTGAAAAACTTTTACAACACATATAAAGACTCTTTGCCTGTTTTAGAAAAAAGAATTGATTTTTCTATTTTTGAGTGGCCTGTTTTTGTTTCTAAATACAAACAAGAGGATGCTTTTTTGTTTTTATCTTCTATTAAAGATAGTGTTGAGTTAGGTGGCGCTTCTTTTAATGAGTTGGCGAAACTGTTTTCAGATGATGTTGGTTCTGCAAAAAATGGGGGGTCTTTAGGGTATACCTTAAGAGGTTCTTTGGTTTCTGAATATGAAAGTGCTGCTTACAGTTTGTCTGTTGGGGAAATCTCTAAACCTTTTGTTTCACCTTTCGGTTGTCATATTGTTTTGTTAGAGGGGCGTGTAGGAGAAAAAGTAAAAACATCCCATATATTAAAAAAACTTTCTTTTGATGAAAAAGACTTTGTTTTGGCCGCAGATTCTTTGTCTTTATTTTTAGATGAACAACTTGTTTACAAGAGTGTTAATACTTTTGATTCTCTTTGTGTTCACTATAACAAAAAAAACAAAGTTTTTCAAGGGTCTTTTATTAATATTCCTATATCAACTCTTCCTCCTTTTTTAAAGTTTTTGTCTTCTAATAAAGTTGGTTTTACAGATCCTTTTGTTAATGAAAACAAGGTATATGTTGCAAAAATTAATAACCTTTTTGAAAGTGAAAAACAAACATTAAAAAATAACTATGATAACATTTATTCTTTAGCCCGATCTAGATTAATTGAAGACAGTTTAACAGACCTTATAAACAAACACTCTGAAACAATTTATATTAAAAAATATTATTAACAAATTATCTATAACTTATCCATATAAAGTAAA
>MDSZ01221475.1_pt1 | contig 17105 bp, 36 predicted proteins | sample 811201 | NCBI WGS metagenome assembly MDSZ01 (sample SAMN05326647, study PRJNA326480) | marine metagenome | isolation source: seawater | place: Indian Ocean: North | collected 2010
CTGACTATCGTATTAAAGAAAACTTCAGAGCTTATACTGGTGGATGGGATGCAATTAAAGCAATTCCTGTTCAACTATATGATGAGAAGTCACCTTCTTATTGGACACAAGGTTCTGATAAGAAAGATAGGAAAGGTTGGAAAGCTCATGAAGTACAAGCTGTAATTCCTGATGCTGTAACTGGTAGTAAAGATGCAATAGTCACACAAGCATTAATTGATGCTGGTCAATATCAACAATCAGAATTAAATCATATTATTCCACAGCAACTAGGCACAACAGCAATGATACCAGATATAATTGGAGCATTACAACAAGCTATAGCAAAGATTGAAACTTTAGAAGCTAAAGTAGCAGCATTGGAGGCCGCCTGATGAGCACATTAAAAGTAGGTGCAATTAGAGGAACTGGAGCATCAGCAGATGCTCTTACAGTTAATGCTACAGATGGAACATGTACAATAAAGGCAACTAATAACCTAAGCAACAGAAATTTAATAATTAATGGTGCGATGCAAGTCGCTCAAAGAGGTACATCATCTACTGATACTGGATTTCAAACATTAGATAGATTTGCATACTATAAAGCAGGTACTCAAACACAAAGCCAGGCAGCTATTGCTTCAGCGACATCAGGGCCGTATGCTTCTGGATTTAGAAAATGTTATAAAGTTGTTAATGGAAGTAATACCGCAGGTAATACTGACGCAGCTACGTTTCAATATACAATAGAAGATCAAGACTTAGCCTGTAGTGGATGGAACCATACAGACCCTAATTCAAAACTAACGCTTAGTTTTTGGGCTAGATCAAGTGTCGCTCAAACTTTCTATTTCCAAATTAGAACAAAACACGGAACAAACCAAGGCTACTGGTCAAGTTATGCTTTGTCGGCAAATACTTGGACGAAAGTTACTAAAACTATTCCTGGTTATGCAAATATTGAATTAGCAAATGATACTGGTCAAGGTTTTAATTTATCTTGGAATACTTATTATGGAACAGATAGCACAGGTTCAGGAGGTTTAGCAGAAAATACATGGGGAGCTTTTGCGGGAGGTACTTCCACTCCAGATCAAACCGTTACTTGGCAAAATACAAATGGAGCTACTTTTGAACTGGCAGGTGTTCAATTAGAAGTAGGAGATTATGCCTCTGACTTTCAGCATAGATCTTATGACGAAGAACTGTCTAGATGTCAGCGATATTACCAAGTAATTGCTGATACTATTTATGATCCAGTTATGTCAGGTGCTTTATTTGCTGGAGACATGGTGCACGGTACTGTTCCTTTCCATAAACCAATGAGAGATGAACCATCTATGGTTAAAGCTGGTGGTAGTAACTGGTTGATCTTTAGATACACCTATACAGGAACTACATCAAATAACTATGTTGACGGTGATGATTTCAACTTACAGCAGGTGAGTAAAACCTCGGCAAATGTACGATGCACTAGTTTTGATACAGGAAATAATACTACAATGGGTATGGGTGGCGTGCTCTATACACAACATGCAGATGCGCTACTTGCCTTTAGTGCGGAGTTTTAATCATGGCGCTTTATAAATTACAAACAAAACTTCCTGGTGATCCCTTTCAATTTATTATTAAAAAAGGTCCGCCTGATAAAATATTCAAAGAAAATACATCTAATACAGATTGGCTTGAATATAAAGAATGGCTAGATGCAGGTAATACACCAGATTCAGCGGATTGATGAAACCACCTAGTACGAATAATTGTTATAACTTTCGGGTTATATCAGTAGATCGTGTTGTTGATGGAGACACGATAGATGTGACTTTTGATTTAGGTTTTGGTATTTGTAAGTCAGAAAGAATCCGAGTTGCTGGTATTGATACTCCTGAAAAACGTACTCGTAATCTTGAAGAAAAAGAATTAGGAATTGATGCTTCTGATTGGCTTGAGTACAAATTAGAAGGTGCAATCTGTGGTGAAGAAGATTTAGTTATCAGAACTGAACTAGAAGGAGGTAAAGGTAAATTTGGAAGGCTTTTAGGATGGCTTTATATTGGGTATCCTAAATGCAAAGAAAATTGTGATTGTGAATGCCATAAACAGACATCTCTCAATGAAGAGATGGTTGAAAAAGGTTATGCATGGGAGTATGATGGCGGTACAAAATCAAAAGATCTTGAAGAGTTACGTATAATTCGTCGTAACCTGGGATCACTAGTTTCTGAATAAAACACATGCAAAAAATTGTTAACATCGTTGCTCTTGCGTCTGGTGTTGTATCTCTTGCCGTTGTTGGGAGTAGTTTATTTATATATGTCAACAGAGATAAACTCATTGATTCTGTTAAGTCTCAAGTTATGGAAGCAGTTTCTGGCTCACTTCCTGGCTTAGTTGATAGTTCAATGCCAAAACTTCCTAGTTCTACTGGAGGAGTACTAACAGGACCTGGTTTAGGACTTCCTACTTTGTAATGGATCCAATTCCTGATATTCAAATCAGGGATATACAAAGTCTTCCTGTTCCATATTTATTTCAACCATCTACAAGTGTTCCATATGCTCCACCTGTAACAGTTAATATTGGTGTACCCATTATTAATATGCCAGGGTGTGTAGAAACACACGAAGATAATAAAAAATCTACAACATTAGTTGATAACGATCCAAAAGGAAGTAAAACTTTCTGTGATGGAACGATGCCTAGTTACAGGGCAATGGATTATGTTCCTGAACAATTAATAATCACAAAAGAACAAGAAGCTCCTCCAGTTAATACTGATACAAATACAGAAAATCTTGAAACTCCTAAAGCTGACATACCAGATATTCCATCTGATAAAAAAGAAACAGAAGAAGATGTGCCTTGTCCAGGACCTAAAGATCAACGTATTGGTGATTTAAGAAATGCACAAGGTAAAGAGAAGGTAATTGGACATGAAATACAAAATGGAGAATGTATAACTCTTTATGAGGAGACAACTGTCGTTGATAAGTATGTACCAACTACTGCTCAAGTAGTAAATACAGCTCAAATCGCTGTTGTAGCAGCCACTGTACCTTTATTAATTGCAGCTGTGAAGCCTGCTGTCGCTCAGTTAATTAAGCGTATTCCTAAGTTATTTGGCCGTAAAAGTACAGAAGTTTTATCACTTAGCGAGAAAATGGCGCGCCAACGCTCATCGAACCAAGAGGCGAAGAAGAAGAATCAGATGGGACAGAGGAAGAAGGGGAAGAAGAAGTAGGTTTAATTGTATGACTATGTTGTTGCACTACTCCAGGAGGATTCACAAGAACAACATCTGAACAAATTACTGCAAATTTAGATTTAGGATGAAACATTATTCCTGCTTTCATAAGTTCCCCGCAGTTTTTAAGCCTAGCAATTTCAAAATCCAAACGTTTATTCGCAACTAATTGATTACGCATAGCAATATGAGAATCTACAGATCGCTTACATCTTCTTTGTAAACTTCCGTCTAATGGAATAGAAATTGTAGCTGATAGTCCCCAATTAAAAGTTAGATTATCTTTCTGTCCAGTACGAGTAGGAATTTCATATAAGACACGCCCAGGGTTATCAGGAATGCCATCATTATCGTTATCAGAATTGTCATATACAGGATCATTATAGATGTACTCCCTGGGAAGCGAATAAGATTTACTGTCGGTCAAAAATGGCGTAATGTTCAGAGTAGGACCCTGGCACGAGATTCCGTCCCCATAGGTATTGGTAATGTACGGTCCTTGTAAAACTTGGATGGCCTGGTTGGTAACAGAGCCTGAGCTATTAGCCACAGGATTAGCAGTGGCACTAACACCGCCAACGTCCGCAGAGCGTACTGCTGTGGGGAATAAAACATTCGCATTAAGTAATACTGCTAATAAGTACTTTATTGACTGAAAGTACTTGTTGTATCGGTGACTGATGTTATTTCGGTCACTCTCTGTATTATAGTTTGCGTCGATAGTCCTGGTTGACTTAGTGTAAATGTTGCTTGAAAGGGTTTTGTTGCGTCCTTGATCGTGAAGTTTGGCATCTGAGTGGCATCTAAACTTGTCCATGAAGACGATATACCATTAACCGTGTTGCCAGTATTTGTAACAGCTGGTGGTAAGAGACTATCACCAGTATGCTCAATATTATTTCCAGTAACTGTATATTGCCAACCTGTTTGATAATCTATTGAATTTATAGTTTCTGTTACTTTTGACGTAGTTTCTGTATGGGAAGTCATAGTCCCCTGTGAAAAATTAGGGACAACAGGTACAGCAAATACAGCTTGTGGCCATAATAAAAACAGCAATAAAAGCCGTTTCATTTTTTAGTCTACGGTTATCTCGCTTACAAACTGACCAGTGGCTGTAGTACCAGCCCCACCAGCAGTTATTGTCATTACTCCCGAACTTAAAATAGTACCTGCAAGAGTTCCTGCTACACCACCAGATTGAGTTGTTGTATTACCAAAAGCTGGCATATCTGCAACTACTCCAGATGTAACATCAACACCAGATCCTATTGCTGGAATGGCGTCTCCTTGGATAAATCCTTCTGAGAATGAAAATGCTGATCCTGCAGTGTTTATATCATAAGTACCAGCTTTATATGTTGCTGCAGCAGTAGCGCTTCCAGCTGTTAAACCTCCGAACACATCACTATTTCCTGTTCCAACTTTTATATTTGAACCTGAAACACTATATGTACTTCCAATTCGAGTTGCACTTGTTGCTGCTCCATTAACAGTTAATTGAGTGCTAGTTGATAGGCGATGTACAAGATCTGCACGTGCTGAAGGTGCAATAAATAATATTAATAATGGTAATAGTTTCCACATAGTAGGAATTAATACCTCTGTTCAATATAAGTTTACATCACAGTAAACTTAGAGTGTACTGCTACTATACGATGACTGAAGATCTAAAAGATGTTCAAAAAGAACCAGAAAAGAAAAAAGGACCATTAGGTAAATTAAAGGAGGCTTTAATTCCTGATCAGGAAGAACAAGCTGCAATAATCTCTACATCAGTAAGAATTGTTGTACTTGGATGGTCAGGAGCAATACTCACATTGAATTATGTTTCTATCCCTGGAATTCCTCAACAGAAGATAGATCCAACCTTTATAGCTAGCGTGTTTACTGGAGTTTTGGCCAGTTTTGGAATTCAGACAGCAAGTAAAAAAGGTGATGGAACTTATAAATCATCTGGTGAAAGTGGTCAAGTAAGTAAAAAAGATATGGAAAAGCTAATAGAAAAAGCTTCCGCCGTTGGACCAGTTCAGACTATTAGAATCGAGCAAGCTCCTTTAATAGTTAAAGCTGCCAATTCTAATGAAAATCCAGAAAAATACTCTTTATAAGAGTTTTGCATTAGCCTCTATTCTTCTTATTGGGCTTATTAACAGCTGTGCTCCTGCACCAGTTACTACTCAAAAGATAACTGATGTAAGATTTTCTTAGTTCAAAAAAAAATCAATGAATGACGCCTTCATTCAATCTGTAGGAGAGCAAGTTCAGAATCAATCTGACGATCTTGCTGGTCAAATTAGAAAGACTGAAGAGAACTTAATGAGACTTAAAGAAGCTTATCTTAAAGTTCAAGGAGCTAAAGAAATGCTTGAAGTCGTTAAATCTTCAATAGAAGCTGGAACAGAGGCATCAGAAGAAGCAGGAGAACAAGGAGCAGGATAATGATCTATGAATTCACAGAAGGTCGTCATAAAGCTTTAGAGTTACTCTCTAATTATTTAAAGACACCTTCACGTGAATTACAGTTAGAAGCAATCTTTGGAGATATTCCAGAAGATGATCTACGTTGGGTTACAGAAAGATTTCATTATTATGCGTTAAAACTTCTTGAAGAAGTAGAAGATAAAGTTCAAAGGGAAGCCGAGATATAATGAAGAAGAGATAAAATTAAAATTATTTAACAGTGCTATGGCTGCCAAATACGATCCAGAAGAGTTTATAAAATCAGAAGAAAAAGAGCAGCCTTCACGTAGGCAACATTATTCTGATGATACTGACTTGGCCATCCAACAAGCAAAATTAGATGCTTTAAAAAATAGAGAGGATGTTGGTGCTCAAGCATTCTTAGGCAGAAAAGTGGATGAAATCGTTAGTAAACTAAGAGAAGGCAGAGATCCTTCTCAGCAAATAGGATCCACTTCTAATCGTCAAAACTATATTTAAAATGGCTTCTGTTATTCCTCTCCAAAGAGAAGAAAAAACAAATAAAAAAGAAGTATGTTATTGTCATTTAGTTCAATTATTGAGAGCTACTTCTCATCTTTTGAATCAGACATATATTGTTCATTGGAATCTTATAGGAAGTAAATTTTATGGGATACATTTGCTTACAGAGGATATTTATAAAGAAATGCAAGAAGGTTTAGATACAGTTGCTGAACATATTAGATCTTTAGATATCAGTACACCTTTTTGTGTAATGGATTTAAATGAAGCTAAAGAACTAGATCCGTTACCTCATGATTGTTTTGCACAAGATAAAATGATAGCTGTTTTAGCAATGAATTATAATAGACTTGCTGAATCCTTTTCATTATTATCTGAAGAAGCAGAAGCTATTGGAGATCAATTAACAATGGATCTTGCAGCTGAAAGAGGACGTGCACATAAAAAACAGCAATGGTTACTTAAATCAAATTTACAAAGTATGTAAAAATGGGAGCTTCACGTTCAAAACCAGGAAAATTTTATGCAGCTACAAAACAAGCTGGAATGAAAATTCCTCCAGTAAGAATGGCTGGAGATGCAATTAAACAAAAACAATCTGAAAAACAACCTCAACAACAATCTCAACCTGATCCAGAAAGATCAGCTGATGATCAATATGCAAATATGAGATATCGTTGGACAAAACTAAAAGATCCAGGAGCCTCGGCATCATACGGAACTGAAGGACCTGGTAGTGGAGTAAAGACATTCAGTAATATGTTTACAATGCCTTTTAGAATGATGTTTGATCGTAGAAAAGATTATATTGGTTTTTCTGAAAGTGAAGAAGAAGCTAGGAAAAAAGATCCTAATGCAGAAATCAGATACTTAGCTCATTACAAAAAAGATGCTCCAGAAAATTAACCAATTAAAAACTAATTTATAGGTATAACACAATGGGTATGTCTAGAAGTGGTGCTCTTCCTACAGCTCTTAAAAAAGCAACTGATAATCAGGTAGTAGGATCTCAACCAACAGCTCTCCAACCTGGCGTTAGTAATTTTCCAGGAATTATTGCAGCAGTTAATCCAACTATGTCATCACGAATGGCTGGAGATAATTTAGGATTAAATGTTTCTTCTCCTACTTATAGAGTATCAGAACAACAAGCACCAATTGATGTTGCTAATTTAGGTTTAGCTGTTGAGACACTTCAAGATATAAAGAGATTGAATGAAGAAGAAGAAGAACGTAAAAAGAGAGAACAGGCTATAAATCCTTCTTCAATTTATTAAATGCCAAGATCTAAACCATTTAGTAATAATATATTTCTCTTCTTCTAAAGGTGGAAGTGCTTCATGCATTGTTTTAAGATTCGGCCAACCAAATGGATATAAATTATTCCAGAAAACAGCCATTCCTCTTTCTGGTTTAATAGCTAAATTTAAATGTTTAAAATATGTTTCACCTCCTTTCTTAACATCATTTAAGTAAACCATGAATGTCCATGTACGTTGTCCCATCCATTCTGTATAAGTCTTATATTCTTCAGTAAAAGGATGGAAAAAATCATGATGTTCTTTATAGTATTCACCTGGGCCATATTTCTGTCCTTGTACCCATTCTCCAATAAATGGATCCAACTTCAAATAGCGAGAGATTTTTAAATCAGTATCTGTTCCTATATTCGTCTTACGATAATTAAAACTTGCAGAGGAGGAAGTTCTATAGTCTGAGACAGTACGTCTGTCATCAGGATTAGCAATACAAGAAGGTTCTAAATTATCTTCAATCTCTTCAATTAATTCTGTACATTCTTGTTTACTTAAAAAATTTCTTTGTGTATATATTTTGGTAAAAGGGAATTTATAACATTTAGCTAAAGATGGAATTTTCAATTTATGAAACTTCCAATAATTTACAAACTTGGGAGCCTTTTGTATTTCTGGAAGATTTAAAAGCTCTTTTATATTTTCATCTGTACAATTTAATTCTTCTCTGTAGGTGCGTAGTAACTGTGTTTTTGTAGCTCCTGACATTGCATTGATTAAAAATTCTTGCTTAAACTCTTGATTCACAATAATTTATTATTTATTTAATCTAGGATAAACGTAGAGGCAAAGGAAAGCAACTAATGGGAGGCATACTAATCACTTCATTTATGGTTTTTTACGCACTTTACTTTAGTAGTACCTATTTCCTTGCACATGATTATGACGAAGCTCAAAAAGACCTGGCAGTTAAGCGGTTAAGACGGATGCCTTCAAAACATAGCTAGTACCACACCAGAAACACTTCTGTTGTATAGATGCTTATTCCTGTTAGGATTAGTAAATAACTACGGACCTCATTGGCCTCCATGTTAGAACTGCCAGTCGATCAGCAATTTGCTATACATGCAGCTGCTGTGGCTATCAAAGAACTTGATCGTGACGAGCTAGAGGAAGCTTTCGTTGATATGCTTCACCAAAAAGCCACCGAAAAACAGATCTTTTTAAACATTCTAAAAGAACATGGAATCGATGCGGATATCAGTTTCAAATTTTTAAAAGCAAACCAGAACTCTTAATCCAATGGCAACTAGAACTATCAAAGGCACTTTAGATACGCTAAAAATAGACGCGGGTTCAGAGATTACCTATAAAGGAGAATCTCTGACAGGTAGTGACCAACGTGCTTTTCAAGTAAATCCAGGTGGAACAGGTAGTTTAATTGTTGATATTGATCAAAGCTCAGGAATTTCCAAATTAGAGATTTTCCAAGAAGATGCTTATACAGGTTCTGCAAGAGCTTCGGGTTATCAAACCATTACGAATATTGCTAAAGATGGCAAAGGTAAAGGTGCTGTCGCAGTAACAGTATCAAATGCAGCTAAAAATTATATTGTTATGCTAACTCTAAGTGGTTATTCAGAAGTTGCCTACAGCGGATCAGTCACCATCCCGTAAGCTTGATTCTTCTTACGCTAACGAATACGCATACAAATTAATAATAGAACATGAATTGGCTAGAACCCTAACAGGCTCTGGCCTTTATGCTTCATACAAAAGTTATGGAGAATCAATGTGGCGGATAGGTTTTAATAGTATTGAAATACATAATAGAGTTGTTTCAGGTAGGACAAAAGCAACATATGAAGAAGTCCATGAACAACTTAAATTAGATTTAAAAAAACTTTCCTCTAAAATTTCACGTTTAATTTTTTGGCCTTTAAATGCAAAGAAAAAAGGAGCTATTTTAAGTTATGCATTTAATATTGGTTTTCCTGCTTTTAAAGTTAGCGAACTCATAAATATTATTAATAAAGGTAACAAAAGAAAAGAAATTATTAAGTTTTGGTCGCCTTTTATCAATAAGAAATGGCTTCAAAAAGGAGATCAATTTCGCGCACAACGTAGAGCAGAACTAGATTTATATCTTTCTTCAGATAAAGAAGTTCCTACTTTAGTCAAACATAACTGTAAACTTAATCATTGCCTTTTAAACATAGCTGATACATATAATGGCAATATAAACCAGATTAAAGCAATTAATTATCTGGAGAAAAAGCTTTTAGAATTTGATCCGTCTGGTGAGGTTCTTCGTAGGTTTTTTCGGTACTGGGACCAAGCACCTGGAGGTCAGGGATCTCCACGCAATCTTTAGTACCTTGAAGCCAATCTAGACATTCAAGCAACTGTAACTCTTTGCTAATATCATTATTAGAGTTCTTTGCTTTCATTCATTTCTTTCCAAACTTTTAAAAGAACTAAATAGCCGATTAGATCTTGGATAACATCCTCGTCTGTCTCTATAATATTTGGTCCTCTTTTAATCCTACTCAACTTATCATCAATACGGACTAAAAGCTGTTCACAGGTATCTGCTTTACTAAACACACGGAGTGGGTTCAATGCAGAATCACCATAAGCCAAATTCTTTTCTAATAGAAGATCTCGAATATCATCACAAATCTTGGCAATTAAAAGTGCCGTATCGTTCTGACCATTCTTTTTCAACAGAACCAATGATCCAGAGGAGTCTTTCTTTTGTGACATCTTTGTTTAGCTTAGGTAAAATAACATTATGGCGCAAACACGATCACAAGACTATAACGTAGATAATCGTTATAGAGAAACTGCTGGATACACTGATATTCCTAAAGAAGCAGCAAAAGATAACTCTTCAGGTTCAAGATTTCTCAGAAATTTTATTGAAAGAGATAGAGTTAAAGGACTAAATCCTATTGCTCCTGACAATAGAGATGAAAATAAATTCATTATGCCTGCACAAGGTGGCTTAGTTCCTGTACCACGTGACGGGGGAAGTATAAGTAATTCAGATGCTCGTATGACTTTTAGAAATTCATTTAGAGCTGCTCAATCTTAATTAATAATTCTGCCTATATGTGAAAAGATTTCCCTGAAATTTTCACTTGAATGAAATGATACACCTGGTCTAGGAAGGTAAATAAAAAATCCCCATGTAAAAGGAGTTTTAAATCGATAATATTTTTTACCTTGAATTAAATTAGCTCTTTTAGTAGGTATACAAATTGGATAATTCCACATTTCAGGATATGCTCTAAACATCTCATGGTTACATGAGAATAATAATCCTTCATAAATATTTCTCAATTTCCATTCACGCTCTAATCTTCTAAACCAAGCAATGGATGGGCTTGTAGAATTTGTGCCACCATGTAATCCCCATCTCCAAGTTCCTCTTTGTTTATTAAATGAACAACGACCATATGTAGGAGGGAAACAATAAACTTTTCCAGTCCAAGGTATGTCTATATTTAAACCGTCTTCTTTTTTTGTATAAAAATTTCTAGCATGTATGAAATCTTTATTTGCATGTTCTGTACTGCAAGGATCGAGATCAATATCATGTTCAAATAAAGCTGATATATAAGGTAAGTATTCAACAGGTGTTATCCAATCTTCTTCAGGTCTCCAAACTCTCTTAGCATTTTCAAATTTCCTACGCGATTCTGCATAGCTTTTTTTCATAAAGCTTGTATACTTTTCTTTTCATTTTTATCATAATGAATGAGAGATAAGTATTTAGGATCCTGAAGAATGAACAGAGCTTCTTTTTGAGGATTGACTGTTTCTGCTTTTACAATAGCTTTTTGCATAATTTCTGCTAATTCTTTCATATCTCGATCAACCATATCCTCTACTGCTACAGCTAATTCTTTAACAGTTAAATAGAACATCGTATTGTCTTCTGATTTAGGTGCGTATACCATTGCACCTGGACCGTCTGTTCTATAAAATTTTTCATAAAATTCAGCCATATCAATAGTTATACGTTCGATCACGAGATCTAACATCTTCTGTTCTGCTTCAGAAGGGTTAGCTTTTAATAGCTTGTTTAGAATTTTCTGTCTGCGGTTTGTCATTTTTTACAAATTTCAGAAGATCAGAATTCTTTAGTGTCTCGTATAGTTTAGGGAGACCACGATAAAGAACAACTGGTTTTCCTGCATTACCAATTTTCTTTACTAACTTACCATTACAATCTCTGACTTTAATTAATTCTTCTTGTCTAAGAAGGTATTCAGCAACACATCGATAACGTCTTTTAGAATTCAAATCGATATCAGGAAAACGGTCACAAATAGTGGCTGCTTTCATGTCACTAAAAGCAATCCGTATCTGATCAGCTAATGAAAGACCCAAAACCATATCATTTGTAGAGGTCTCATAGCTTTGAATTAATTCAAGATACCTTCTAAGATCAGGAGTTTCAAAACTTCCTGAAGGAGGAATAAACATTTCTACCTGTGTTATAAGCGATGGAACTAATTTTTCTCTGTAATTATTTACGGTTACACTAGGAATGTCTAATTTTTTAAACCGATAACTTTTATACTTTTTTGCAGGTTCTAGTTGTGCGATATTTTCATTACCTTCTGTCAAACACCAGTCTACGAAATTCATGTATACCCAATTCAATAGCTCAAGTTTAACCTTTTTCTAAAAATTTGCACCACTGATCTTCGTGGTCAATTCTTAGTACCCATTCTAAATAATCGCGCTTAGGCTCCATATCTTTAAAATTACCAGGCTTTGGCTTACCTCCATAATTACATGCTTCCCATAAAGACTGAGCCAATAACCTTTGTTGATGAGTAGCAAGTTCATTAAATAAAATATCTTCTGGCACAGATTTTAGAAGTTTGCTAAACTCTTCCATATCAGGAGCACAACGTTTACGATGAGAAGACCTATTACTTGGGCTGAATTGATTCTTGTTATTATCATTCTTCCGAGTGTTATTTATGGTGGCCATAAGAGTTATGAGTATTTAACTGATAAAATTAGTATAGAGATTAAAATCCAAAAGTAGTTACAATGGGTGGTTCAAGAGGCAAAGGTCCTGTTCACTATAGACATCAACCAACTGCACCAATTATTTATCAAACTGTTCAGACACAAGAAGGATGGGATGCTGCAGATCGTTTTATTAAACAATTAAAATCGGATCGACAGGCTATTATTAATGAACAAGCTAAAGTAATTGGTACTGATGCAGAACAAGCAGCGCGTCAAAAACGCTATTTAGATCAAGAAAAAGCACAATATCAGGCTGCCAGTGTTACACCTGATAATCCTATTTGGCAAGCTGAACAGGCTAAAAGACATCAAGTAAGCGCAGGTGATACTGTATGGGATGAAAGTAATCAAGCATTAGTTCAGAAAAAATCTAAAGAAGATGTCAAACGACAAGCTACTAAATTAGCGCAATTAGCTTTACAACAAGGTTCAGGTTATACTCCTCCTAAGCCTTCTTAAGCCCAAGCATAAGGTAACTCTTCTTTTGTTATTGTTTTTCTTAGAGGTATAAAAGCTTCCGAATCTTCCATTGCATATCTAATTGGTTCATCTTCTTGCCATTCCTTATATATAGCTTGTAAAAATTTATAATCCTCTTCTGGTAGCATTACAATTGATTTTTCCTGGTATTGTTCCTGAATACAGGGTTCATTTTCTGTACCTGAACAAGTTATCCAATTAACGCTTATTTTAAAATGCTCCTGGTGCTCAATTACATCATCAAGAATACGATCTAAATCGCGTTCTAACTGCTGAACAGTTACACCTTTCATGCGTTATTTGCAGATCATTTTAGATTAGCAGTGCTAATTTTAAAGTTCGCCAAAATTTAATTCAGAGTCAACGTTGCCTGTTATATCTCCAAAATTCATTGATTCACTAACTCCTTTAGCTACCTCTCCCCAATCAGTATTGAATACGTTAAGAGAAATTGAGAATTCAGTTTCTAGATATCTAAAGTCATTTGTTACACAGATAAAATATGTACCAGTATCTAATTGCTGTGTAGGATAATCATTAACTTTTAATTCTTCAGTATTCTCATTGACACTAGCAGGATCTATTACATAACCAGAATCATTAACAGCTAGTTCTTGGCGAAATGTGCCGTAATTATCCTTCTTATAAAAAGAAATTAAAGTATTTCTATTAGTTTTTTTAGTATATGCAAATTCACTATAGTTTTGAGTTATCTGAACTGAACGTTTTTTATGTAAAACAAATTTATAGAAACTAGATACTTTTCTACTTAATCCTCCATGTGTTCCTTTTATCGGGACTTCTCTAAATAATTCAGAGAAATCGCCCAAATTAAGAGGAGTATTAATGCTATCTCCACCAATCGCAGGTTTTGGATCAGAACCAAAGTATGTTGTTGGTCCATAAGCAGTTGGTCCAGTGCCTCCTGTTGGATAAGCTTGTACTTTGCCTAAGTTTACGAAACCAATATTAACTGGGATTGTCGTTAGAAATCTCGCCATATTCCTTTGCTAATCCAGTAAATAAACCATGCATAGGATGATCTGCTGCATCTCTGCCTGATTCTTTATATCTTTCTTCCATGATTCTAGCACGTTCAGGATAGCAACCTTCGTCTTCTACGGTTTCTATGTCATCGTAATTAAGAGTATCAGCCAATTCTTCTACGGCTTCTTTTGCTTCTTTACGTGTTTTATAAACTTCTGTGTAAACCCTTTCAGCGCCTATGCTTATATAACCTATGTAATCAGGATTAGTAACATGCCAAGCAGTTGGTACAACATCCTTTTCTTTAAAGATTGGCTTTTGCGTGGTCATGGATTGTTTTCCCTTTAAGTTCTAAGTTGATAACCGAAATTTTTTTCGGATTTTTCAACTGTACTCCCATTATTCTCAAATGCAATGGATTACAACATGTGTAATGGCAGCCTTCTTGATGAGTGATTCGTAATTTTCCTGTATATCCTCTAGATAACCAAAAAGCGACACGTGCTGCTGAATGTGTTTTTGCTTTATGAAAGGGGCTAGGCATGTATGCAACTGTTTCATATTTATCTTTTCGTATAGATCCTTTCCAAGGCCAGCATTCGTCTGGTGATTTAATATCTACTTTTGACCAAAATGCTCTGAAATAATAAAACATATCAATATCAAATGCTTCAATGTCTATCAAACATTTTCCTTTTTTAATTTCTTTCATACAATCTAAGCATTCAAAATCTGATCCAAAATTTGCTTGATGTTTACAACTATTACCTCTGTGCCATAAACATAGTTGTGATTGAGAAGCCTCTTGCTCTTGTAATAATTTCTGTTGAATCATTTCATTACCAAAAGACTCAATAAGTTTTTTAGGAAGATCTGCATCAATTACTTTCATGATTACAGATCGAACGTACTGTGTTATAGCTTAAATTAAAATCTTTTGCAAGCTCTGAATAAGAAGGTTTTTCTTCTTTTTTTCTGTATTCCCAAAGGATTTGACCAAATTTATATTTATCTATATCAACTCCATTTCTTCTCCATTTTTCAATTCTTAAATCAATTTTATCTCCGTAAAAAATATGTCTTGGATTAATGCAATGGTAGTCATCGCAGATAGAGTTTCGTATAACAGAAGTTTTATCTGTTTCTAAATTTGGAAAAATATTATAAATACCTAATATCAATGGGCTTGCGTTACGTCCTTTATAGCGTGGGATGTATCGATGAGAACAAGTAAAGCCCTTTTCTAGATGACGGATTGAAACAATATCCCAGCATTGATCAGGTCCGTAACAGCTTTCTAAATGGTGTAAAGCTTTTGCTATTCGATAGATGTCTTCTCCTTGTAAACCCTCTTGTTGAAAGAGTTTTCGTACTCTTTGCAAATAGCATTCATAAGCTGGTGCATCCATTTGAAATACCAATTCCCTTTTATCCTAGCTGTGAAGTAATGCACAACCCTACTTGCTTGACAGAACTTTACCTTCTATTAATTACTTATGAACTAACTATGTGTTCTGACTTGCTCACACTATGTGAGTGATGCATAACCCGTAGCTATTTCCCTAGTAATTATCCTCAATCATCAATAAAATACTTTGGGTTTTGCACGAGCACCCAACACCTTGCAGTACAAGGCTTTGTACACTAAGTCAGAACCCGAAAATAAAATTGCGACTGTTAAACTAAGAAAAAATAGTAGTAATAATGTCGATACCTGTTGACGAAAATAAAAAAGGATATGATTTTTTACGAGATGTACGACAAAGAGTATATCGTGGCGAATTATTAGCAGAAGCAGCCAGAAGAACTGGTAGTAGAGGCGTTCTTCCAGAATTTGGAATTGGCGAAGCAATTAAAGGCTGGACTGGACAACCTTTACATGAAGCTGATAGAAATGATCCAGTATTCATGCAAAATCTACAAGATGTTATAGCAGAGCAGCAAGCAGGCACTCTTAATGAAGGACCTCTTCAATCTATAAATCCAGTTAATGCTTCTATTAATATTGCTACTGAAAATGGAAAAAGCCCATATGAAGGTTCTTTAGGAACAAATAAAGAAACAAATGAAGAATTTAAACTTCCTGATATTAAAGAACAGGTAACAGGACAAGAAGTAGATATAACACCAGAAGAAGCACCCTGGTCAGATAAACCAAATCAAACTTCTGCTGATATTGATAAAGCTCAAAAAGCAGTAGATTTATCTAATGCTAGAAAAGCTTGGCTTGAAAAAACAAGTAGAAGTCCTGCAGCAAAAGCTTTTGGAAATAGTGAGGAAGCTAATGAGATGAGATGGCAAACACATTTAGCTAATCAACAATGGAGAAAAGATCATAATAGAAACTTCTCTCATGGTGATTATCTTAAGTAAATGCTTATCAACTTATAATTAACTATGGACACATCTTTTATGCAACCCGTGAATCCTGCAGGTTTTAATCCATCTGGTCTTTCAATGGGACCAAGGTTAGATCCTCAAATGGTTAATCAACCAGCTGAAGTAACTAAACCTTTTTTACCAGCGCTTGCAAAAGCTGCTGAGAAAAATAATCCCATGAATGCACGTTCACAAGAACCAGTAGGTGATCGTGTTGATAATTTTTTAAATCAATATAGGAGTGCTTGATTATGCGATTTGCAGGAGCTATTTTTGACTCAACAAAAAATAATCCAATACGTGAACACGGTACTTGGGGCGCAGGAAGTTTTTTAAATAAAGGAGGACTTGCAGGTTGGGGTGCCAGAGATGTCGTTAAATCAAATGAAGCACAAGGCTTTTTAGAAAATCCTCAAAGAGGAATTTTAGGCGCAGCAACGGGGTGGTTCTGATGGGAAGAGGAACTTATCTAGATACAATAAAGAAAAGTTCAGTTTCTGCTCCTACTTTTTTACGATCTTTTGCAGAAGAGAAAGTAGCAGAAAAAGAACCTGATCGAAATACTCTTTCACCAGAAGATAAATTAATAAGGGATTATGAGAATGATCCAAATCCTCCAGGAGGTTTTGTTCAAATGGCATATCATGCAGCTAAAAAATCACGAGGAGAAACATCTTTTGCTGACAAATTTAAGAAAGACGTAGCAAATGATCCTGATCCCTCACCTTTTGCCAGAGCACTAGCTGAAGGACTTTAATTATGGCACGTGGCACTTATTTA
>MDSZ01240343.1_pt1 | contig 17103 bp, 16 predicted proteins | sample 811201 | NCBI WGS metagenome assembly MDSZ01 (sample SAMN05326647, study PRJNA326480) | marine metagenome | isolation source: seawater | place: Indian Ocean: North | collected 2010
AGGATGATCTTTAAGTGGAGTAAAGCCAAGGTCTTCTAGCCAGTCTAATGTATCGGATGCATTATAAACTGCAAGTTTCGCAAGTTCATAATTAGCTGTTCCTTTAGAGATTCTTATAATATCTTCAAGATGTAACTTAGGAGAGTCTTTTATACCTTTTCTTTCTTGTAATTTTGTCCCTGCCGCACTCATTTGGCCAGAGCTTAAATGCAGTGTTCCTCCAATTTTTGGGGCCGCATCAACCACTAATATTCTGTTTGTTCTACCTGATGCAAAAATTGCGGCAGGGATACCTGCAGTACCAGCGCCAATGATTATAAGATTGAAGCTATTTGACATTTCGAAACCACTCTAATTGAATACTTAATCTATTCACCACATTGTAAATATAATTTATAACTATGAATTATTATTTTACTATTCACTTCTATCATACATATGAGGAAAAGTTCCATTCAAAATTTAAATACAAGATTAGCTGTACATAAATTATTTACAAAGACCATAAGACAAAAAGTCTTCTTAAGGGATATTTTTGATCTTTATACTAAAGGCTTTATGCATTCAGATAAAGCCTTTGTTAAGCTTTTAACCATGGCTACAATTAGACATCTGGGGCAGATTGACGATATACTTGTTAGATATGTAGTCAGAAAACCGTCAAAGATAGTTGAAGATATCTTAAGAATTGGTATAGCGCAAATTTTGTTTTTACGAACTCCACATTATGCTGCTGTAAATACTTCAGTGGAATTGTCTAAAAGGCTTGGTTGTTCTGGAGTGAGCGGCTTTATTAACTCTGTTCTAAGATCAGTCATTCGAGACGAGAAAAATATTCTTTCAGAAGAAATAAATTTATTAATTAACACACCTCAATGGTTGAGTGAACACATTATAAATGATTATGGGGTTATTGAGGCAGAAAAAATTGCTATGGCTCATTTGTCTGAGCCAGATTTAGACTTAACCTTCAAGCATAATTCAATGATTAAAACATTTTTATCTGAAGTTGATGGTATTATGCTTCCAGGTGGGAGTGTTAGGGTTAAAAACCAAGGAATAGTAACAAAGCTTCCGGGGTATAAAAAAGGTCTTTGGTGGATTCAAGATGCCGCTGCTGCAGTCCCTGTAAAACTATTATCAAGATTTTTAAAAAGTTCTGCAAGTGTTCTTGATGTTTGTGCGGCGCCGGGTGGTAAGACATCTCAGTTATTGTCCTTAGGTTTTGACGTCACTTCAATTGATATTTCTCCAGAAAGAACTAAAATATTAAAACAAAACCTGAAAAGATTGTGTTTATCTTCAAAGATAATAATTAATAATTTTTTGAAATGGGAAGCAGAAGATAGATTCGATGCAGTGCTGATTGACGCCCCGTGTTCTTCGACTGGGACTATTAGAAGACATCCAGATATTCCATACATAAAATCTAATAAAGATATATTTCAATTGATAGAGTTACAGAAAAAAATGATTTTGAAGGGTTATAATTATGTTAAACCCGGAGGCTATCTTCTTTACTCAAATTGCTCAATTTTAAAAAAGGAAGGTGAATATCTTATTGATACATTAACAAAGGAGTACAATATGTCATTGCTCCCTATCAAAGATAAAACTGATGATTTTGAAAGTTCATGGGTTGACAGTAAAGGAACGATACGAGTGCTTCCGTCTTTTTGGGAGAGTTTTGGTGGCGTTGATGGTTTTTTTGTAGCCTTACTGCAAAAAGTATAGATCGTATTTACTATATTCGCTTAGCTCTTATGAATATATAGTCCCCTTTACTTGATGAATTAAAGTAGAATATATAGTAAAGAATGTTACAAATCATTTTTCTGATTAGTCCAAATTTACCCATGGTACCTTTATTGCCTATTAAATTTAGTAAGTTTCTATAAAAAGGGGAAAAAAATGGCCAGCCCCAAGTTGTCACATGTTCAATTTGTAATCCTGCATTGTTTATTTTTTTTAATAAATCCTTTTTACTATAATTTCTTAGGTGTCCCACCTGTCTCTCAACTTCACGCATTTCACCTAACAAAGTGGATATAATTAATCTCCCAGATGGGTTAAGCATGGCTGACATATTTTTTATCGCGGCTTGATCATTATCAAGATGCTCTATGACGTCAGCTGAAATAATTAAGTCGAAGTTTTCTTCTAGTTTGTCTTTTGTTATATCTAATTTGTAAAAAGAGCCATTAGGAAATAAATTTTGACAGATTTTTAATGCTTTATTAGAAATGTCAATTCCTGATATTGATGAAGGACAATGATTCTGGAAAATTGTGTTTAATAGTGAACATTCTCCACAACCAACATCAAGTACTGAGGCAATATTCAAATCTTTAATCATTTCATTAATAATCCTTCGACTATGTCTTGCGATGGGACCATAATAACGCGCATCTTCCCACCCAGTTTCCCATAAGGTCTCATAAATTTCTTTATTCATTTGTCTTCTCTGACACATGTTCTAGCAAATACATATAGGACTGGGCTACACTTCTCCAGCTATAATTTTTTTTAACGAAAGAGGAAGCATTATTACCTAATTCTGATACAATATTTTTATTTCTAATAAGACTGTCTATTGCTTCATAAAGTTCATGCGGATTTTCTTTCTCTACTAGAAGTCCATTATTATCATTAATAATAACCTCTTCTAACCCTGAAACTTTTGTGCCTATTATTGCGAGCCCTGAAGCCATAGCTTCTAACATTACATTTGGCATTCCTTCATCTCTAGAAGGAAGAAGAAAGATGTCATTATTTTTATAAAATCGTAAAAGTTGTTCTCGGTTTTTCCACCCATGAAAATGTATGTTTTTATCAAGGTGAAGCTCTTTTGCTTTTTTAATAAGCTCTTTTTTGAGTGGTCCATCCCCTACAATATTTAAATACCATAAATTCTTATCTTTAATTTTTATCAATGCATCAAATAAAATATCCAATCCCTTTTGATAAACCAATCTTCCAACAAAAAGTAATTTCACTTTAGATTTTACATTAGATTTATCTATTGGGCTAAAAACTTGTGAATCAACGCCTGCAGGAATCACTTTATGGTTGGCAGATTGCATAAATTCTCTAGCGAGTTTTGCAAGACCTTCTGAATTTGCAACAACAAATTCTGCTTTTTTCCAGATATTTCGAGTAATAAAACCTGTTAGGAGGTGATAAATATGGAGCTCTTTATTCATAAAGCCAGGGACATCGCCCCCTTGAAGGGACACAATATAAGGGATACCAAGACTTTTTTTTATCCACCAGCCAATAGGACCAGTTGGAAGCGAAAAGAAAATTAAACATGCATCTGGTTTAATTTCTTTTGAAATATCTTTGGATTTTAAAAGACCATTGCACAAGAATAACAGCATCTCAAATATACTGCATTTTTCTAATTTTCTACGTCCGCCCCATATCCTTATTACCTGAATATTTCCCTTTTTCTCATACTTCGCTATACCTTTATAGCTGGATGTTAATACTGTAACACTTGCTCCATTATTTGCCAGCTCTTTAGCAATCGAATAAGTAGCATTACCACCTCCGCCCCCAAGCGGTGGATACTCATAATTAATCAATAGAAATTTTTTCTTTGTCATATTTCTTTATTTTTAATTAAGCTATATTCATTAATAGAATTATTGTTAGCTATTTAATCTCAGAGTATAAACAGATTTTAATAAAGAGGTATATGTTATATGCATAAATTTTATAATTTTAGCATATATATTTTTAAAGTAGTTTTTAGTCTTTTGGTTTTAATTTATCTTTTTAATCAGATTGACACTAAACAGCTTTTTGAAAATGTAAAAAAATTAAATCTAATTGAGCTTTTATTTCCGGTCGTATTATATATTTTTGCTCATTTAATGAATGCAGTAAAATTAAAAATTATTATTAAAGATAGGTCCTTAAGTGAAATTACTAGATTTACATTTATATCTTTATTTTATGGAACGGCACTCCCTGGACAAATATTTGGTGATGTTATTAAGGCTTATAATTTAATACGCCCAAATGATAATATTGGAGAAATTATATCAATTGTTTTTTTTGATAAAATAACAGGCCTTTTTTCTCTTACTATCTTAACGGTTTTAGGCCTTCTCCTGATGCCTGAAGAGATTTCTTATATTTTTATATTTTTGTCACTAGTCTTTTTAGCCTTTCTAACGCCGTTTGTTTTCTTCTCAGGTACATTATTCCGTTTTGTAGAAAGAATATTTGTAAATATTAGAATTAATAGAAGATTTTTATATTCAAAAAACCTATCTCTTAAGAACATATTACTATCTATAATCCTAGGTTTTTGTTTCCAGATTTTGTCAGTTATAATTGTTAGAAGCCTCGGACATTCTATAGGAATTGAAATAAGTCTATTTTGCTGGTTCTCCGTTACTGGACTTCTATCAATTATTCTTATTTTGCCTGTATCACTCGCAGGTATAGGTATAAGAGAGCTAACACTGATTACGTTACTAGGTTTTTTTGGGGTATCATCATTGAAAGCTTTTTTATTATCAATATTACTTCTTTTTTTGACTCTTATTGGCGCCTTGATTGGCTTTATCTTGAATTTATTAAATTACAGAACTTAAACTTTTTTTATGCTTATTATGAGTGGTGTCCATCCCTTAATCATTATAATGAATCTTGCTAAAGTTTTATCAAGTTTAATTTTTTTTATAATATTAACAATGCTGCTTAAATTCTTTAACCCATTGAGTTCACTAACATCTCCACTTATCATTCTTTCAAAAAATATGTTTTCGCCAAGCCCGAGAAGTCTTGCGTTAGGTAGTGCTTTAATTTGTTTTAATGACCATATTGGATTGATTTCTGTTCTAATAGTTTTTGCAAAGTCAGGATTTTTTTTATAAATATTTTTCATCCACCAGCAAAAAAATTTATTAGAAAAAATTGGGGGATGAAATGCACTGTAATGTCCATCAAAGTATGACAGATAATTAGGACACACTATTTGTACTATTCCGTTTTTTTTCACCACTCTTATGGCCTCAGTTATTACTTTTTTGGGATTTGATACGTGCTCTAAAACATTTGATGAATAGACTATATCAAACATGTTATCATCGAAAGGAAGTTCCTCTCCCCTTGCATTAATAATTTTATTAGGGTTCAATCCATTTTCTTTTAGAAGTTTTCTGGCAACTAATGCAGAGTTGCTGAAGCCTTCACCTTCTGGTTCTACTGCAAAACCATTAATGTCAAATAATTTTGTCCAGGAAACATGTGTAACTCCACAACCGGAACCAATTTCAAGCACTTTCATTTTCTTGATGGGAGTATAACGCTTTAGTATTTTGGCAGATTCTGTTGCCCTGATTGGATTTAAAGTGTCCATAGCAAACTCAACGGGTGAAAGGCCTTGTATTTTTTTAAAGTATTCACCCTGTGTGTTTTTTACAAGATTAAAAACATCTTCTGAGACATAGCAAAAACCAGAAGATATTTTTTTTGATAAGCTCATATTTTACCCTGGTATGTTTGTGATAAAGCTAACCAGCACCAAAGTGCACCTCTTTCGTCGATTTCTCTGCTCTTATGTTTTAGCCACTTTTGATTAAGCATATTCGTATTAATTTCATTAATCTTATTATTGGGCATTGGAAGAGTTCTTAGCCATTTTGAAACGGGTATGCCAAATCCTTTCTTTTTTCTATGTAATATATTATTGGGAAGATGTTTGCTCATTGCTTTCTTTAATATCCATTTTGTTATACCATTCCTTATTTTAAAGTGAGATGGTAATTTTTGCGCAAAATCTGCAATATCTTTAGATAAGAACGGGCTTCTTACTTCAAGTCCAAGCTTCATGCTGGAGCGATCAGTTTTCATCAATATATTCTCAGGTAAATAAAAACGTGTATAAAATAAAAGTGTCTGGTCAATAATGTTCAGTTTTTTATTTTCCTCCCATGTTTTTAAAACCTCGCTAAATAGCTCTTCTGTTTTAACATCCTGATTAAACAAATCTGCAATGTCGTTTTCAACAAATGGTGCATGCCAAAGAGGATTCCACAGAGATTTAGATTTTTTTAGGCTTCTAAAACCTCTTCTCAAAATAAAGTCTAAACTCATATTTTTGTCTGAAATAGGCAATAAATTAGTAAATTTTTGTATTCCAGCATGTAAGACATTTGGCACTATTCTGTTATAAATTTCAGCATATCTTAAGACTTTAAATGGATCATAGCCTGCAAATAGTTCGTCCCCTCCATCACCAGAGAGAACTACAGTTGTCTCTTCCTTTGCAAGTTTACAAAGTTGATATGTAGGGTAAATAGAAGGGTCGCCTATTGGTTCGTCAAGGTTTGATAAAAGATCAATGATTTCGTTTCTTTGGTAATTAATATCGCAATATTTAATTTTATGATCTGTTTGAAAATGTTCTGCAACTTGAATAGCATATTTAGTTTCATCATAGCTTTTATCTAAAAAGCCAATTGAGAACGTCTTTATTTTTTTCTCGCTTGATTTTAAAGAGGCACATGCAAGAATAGAACTCGAGTCAATCCCGCCTGAGAGAAATAATCCTAGGGGTACATCAGACTCTAAGCGATCAGATACAGACCTAAACAGAAGTGCTTCTAACTCTTCTATTAAATCATTTTCTTTGAAATCCTTATCATTGTCGTAGCATATTTCAAATTTCCAATAATGACTTAGCTCAATGGACAAGTCTCTTAAATCAACTTTTAGAAGATGGCCAGGCGGAAGTTTATATACCTCAGAAAAAGGAGTATGAGGAGAAGGAAAGAATCCATGCGCAAAATACTTTTGTAATGCAATTGATGAAAAGGATGCCTGTTTATATTCAGGATGTTCAAGCAATGGTTTAATTTCTGAGCTAAATGCAAGTGTGTTTCTTTTTTTAGAGTAATACAATGGCTTTTCACCAAACCTATCCCTGGCTAAAAAAAAGGTTTGCTGCTTCTTATCATATATAGCTATGGAAAACATGCCATCAATTTTTTCTAAAATTCTCTTACCCCAGTGCTTCCAGCCATGAAGAATTACTTCTGTATCTGAATGACTTGTTTTAAATCTATGTCCAAAAGACTCTAGTTCTTTTCTTAATTTTTTATGATTATAAATTTCACCATTATAAACTACACAAATATCTTTTTTTTCGTCTAGCATAGGTTGAGAACCGTTTAAAACATCAATAACCTCTAGACGACGATGTCCAATGAATATTTTATTTACATCATCAATGTAGTAACCAGAGCTATCAGGCCCTCTGTGTGTTAATAGCCCAGTCATGTGCTGAAGAATTTTTTCATCACCAGAGCCAATAAACCCTGTTAAGCCACACATATCTATATTTCAGAAATATTTGAAGTTAGTTTCATAAGGCACCTTTCTTTTTATGCTCATCATCTATTATGTACTGTTTTTTATTTAAAGATTCATAGTAGATTCTAATCAGAACTTCAGCAAGGAGTCCCATCAAGATACAAATAACCCCAGTTATAAAACCTAATGTAAATAGTAAAGGAAGGGGTGTCGAAATAAATGGCGTGTTATCAAAAAATTTCAGATATACTGCCCATACACCTGCAAAAAAAGAAATAGTAAAAAAACTAAAACCGGCTATTCCAAACATATAAATTGGTTTGCCATCATATTGGGTAAGGAATTTTACAACTAGTAGGTCTAATAAAACCTTAAAAATTCTTCTAAGGCCATAATTAGACTTTCCATTTATACGTGGCCGATGGTTTACCTCAACTTCCTTGATCCTTGCACCTTGCCAGTCTGCATAGATTGGAACAAAACGATGCATTTCACCATAAAGACGAAATCCTCCAAGAACGCTTTTTTTATAGGCTTTGAGAGTGCAGCCATAGTCTTTTAGTTTTACGCCAGAAATCCATGAAATGAGCCAGTTCGCTATTCTAGAAGGGAGTACCTTTGTCCAAAAAACATCTTTCCTATTTTTTCTCCATCCTGATGCAACTTCATAGCCTTCATCTATTGCATCTAAAAGGATTTTTATGTCATTTGGGTCATTTTGAAGATCACCATCCATCGGAACAATTATTTCACCACAGGAATGGTCAATTCCGGCCATAATGGCCTGTGTCTGACCTCTGTTCTTTGAGAAATTTATGGTTTTCCAACTATCTTCATTAGGACACAGGGTTTGAAGTTTTTCAGAAGTATTGTCACTAGATCCGTCATTAATTAGTATAACTTCGTAACTTTGTTTTTTCGGTGTACAAATATCACGCAACGCACTAGAAAGTTCATTTATTAGAGGCTCAATATTTTCTTCTTCATTATATAGAGGTATTATTATAGAAATATTTGGTAAAGATCCTTGCAATTTCTCAACCTTTGCAATTAATTATAAAAAAATATCGTAGATTATAAAATAATAACATATCCAAATAAAAAAAGTGAATTATCGATAAATCAGGGTAAACGTGATAAAATAAATTATTGAGTTTAAGATTATTTAGCAAGGTATGATTTATGAGATCCTGTTCAAATTGCCTTTTACCAGAAACTGCAGAGGCGACAACATTCGACTCACAAGGCACATGTTCAGTTTGTAAACAAATTGAATATAAGGAAGAGAAAGTAGATTGGGTTGATAGACGTCGTCAGCTAGATGAACTGGTAATGCTTTATAAGGATAAAGGGTTATATGATTGTATAGTCCCATTCTCTGGCGGAAAGGACTCAACATATCAATTGTGGTACATTGTCAGAGAGCTTAAATTAAAGCCTCTTGTAGTTAGATTTGATCATGGTTTTTATAGGCCAACGTTAGAAAAAAATAATAAAAGAACGTTTAAATTGCTTGGCGTGGACGTAGTTCAATTTACACCTTCATGGCACGTTGTTAGAGAGTTAATGCTTGAAAGCCTAAAAAGGAGAGGAGACTTTTGTTGGCATTGTCATACAGGAATATATGCGCATACAATGCAAGTCGCTCTTAGATATTCAACACCACTACTATTTTGGGGAGAGAGTCTAGCTGAGTACCAAAGCTTCTACACTTATGAAGAAATGGAGGAGGTGGATGAAAAAAGGTTTAATAGGGCAATGAACCTGGGCATGACCTCAGATGACATGTATGAATTTCTAAATGGTCGTGTTAGTAAAAGAGACTTATATCCATTCTCTTACCCGCCAAGAAAAGAACTAAGAGCACTTGGGTGCAGGTCAGTTTGTTTGGGTAATTATATTAAGTGGGATACTAGGAAGCAAGTTAACATAATAAAGGATGAGCTAGGTTGGGAGGGAGAGCAAGTTGAAGGTATTCCGCCTGAGTTTGATTATGAAAAAATAGAATGTCATATGCAGGGTGTTCGAGATTATTTAAAGTTTATAAAAAGGGGATTTGGTAGGACAAATCATCTTGCTAATATTGAAATCAGAAACGGGCGTATGACTCGTGAAAATGGAGAAAAATTAGAAAAAAAATATGATGGGAAAAGACCTGTTTCACTAGATATTTTTTTAGAGTATCTTCATTTAACTGAGGAAGAATTTCTTGAGATTGCTATGGAGCATCAAGTTGATCCTCACAGATTTCAGCCAAACAATATTGAAGACAGTAAAAAAATGCCAGATATGGACAAGTGGGATCGTACAAAAGTCCCTTGGCCCCACCGTCCATCAACAAAAATCGGTGGGTAGTTGATTTAATTATGAAGTCTGTATCAATCATTGATTACGGAAAAGGAAATGTTAGATCAGTCTATAATGCTCTAGATTATATTGGTGTTGACTCTGTTGTTACCAAAGATCATGCAGAAATTAATAATTGTTCCCATATTATCCTTCCTGGTGTTGGTGCTTATGGAGATGCAATGAGTTCTATAAGAGCATACGGGTTGGACGAAGTTCTTAATGAGCAGGTTATAAAAAGAGGCAAGCCATTCTTAGGAGTTTGTGTAGGGATGCAGGTTCTTTCATCTGTTGGATTTGAACATGGCGAGCATAAGGGCTTAGGCTGGGTTGATGCCAAAGTAACAAAATTAGAAAAAGGACCAGAATGCTTAAAAATACCTCATATGGGTTGGAACCAAATTAATCTTTGTTCTAAGCACCCTATTTTTAGAGGTTTTAGTGACGAAATGCTTGTGTTTTATTTTGTACATAGTTTCTTTATGCAAATTAATGAGAGTGAAAAGATACTTGCATCTTGTAATTACGGAATAAATTTCACTGCAGGTATTGCATGGGACAACATAATTGCAACACAATTTCATCCAGAAAAGAGTCAAGATGCAGGTATCGAACTGTTAAAAAACTTTGTTAATTGGGCCCCTTAGATTTAATGTTAAAAAAACGTATCATCCCAAAATTTTTATTAAATAATGGAAGTCTTGTTAAGTATAAGAGCTTCTTTAACGATAAAAGAATGGCAGGAAACCCGGTATCGACTGCTAAAATTTATAATGATTACGGAGCGGATGAGTTTATTATTCTCGATATCGTGCCAAGTGATGAATCAAAGAGTAAGGTACTTGAAATTATCAAAACAATAAGTGAAGAAGTATTCATGCCTTTAACAGTTGGTGGAGGTATAAAAAGTTTAGAGGATATTAACTTATTATTACGAGCAGGTGCTGACAAAATCGTCATTAACTCTCAAGCAGTTATTAATCCAAATTTTGTTAACGAGGCAGCTAAAACATTTGGAGACCAGTGCATAACTATATCTATTGATTATGCGCAGATTAAGGATGGTGTTCATAGAGTTTTTATTAATGGCGGCAGAGATAGGACTAAGCATAACCCAATAGACTGGGCTTTGAAAATGCAAGATTCCTTCTGTGGAGAAGTATTACTCACCTCAATAGAGCGTGATGGTAATATGAATGGTTATGATTTAAAAATGATAAAGGAACTTGATAGTAAACTTGATATTCCTCTGGTCATTTCTGGTGGATGTGGGGGAATCCAGCATTGTGTTGATGCCCTTAATGCAGGGGCATCTGCACTAGCAATATCTTCTTTATTTTTATTTACGGACCATAGCCCAATTAAATTACGTTCTCATTTATATTCCAATGGTGTTAATGTCAGGGCAAGTAAGAATAGCAGGAACTAATTCAGAGATAAAATATGTCAAAAATAATTAATAAGGAAATCTTTACAACATCTTTAGCTGAAGAAGATCTTGCTTTGTATATTTCATCTCAGTTGAATTATCTCTTTCCAGATAAGTACCAAATAGATCATAATGTTTTAAAGCCTTATGTAGGAAAGGCACTTGAGAGGCTTAGGTGGTGTTTTGTCCATCTTCGTATTAAAGGATTTTATAGTAACGGACAATATAAATATTCCCATCTCAATACCGACCAACACGCTATTTTTCTATATTTTCTATGTAATACTATTTTTAATGAAAATGGACCTCAGTACTTAGCAGAAAAAATCTATGCCTTGAATAAGTCGCTTCATAGTGTTGATATCTTTTATGAAGTTAAAATGCCTGACATTTTCTTATTAGTTCATCCTGTTGGCACAGTTTTGGGTCGGGCACATTATAATGACTACTTCTGCGCATATCATAATGTATCAGTTGGTTCAGATCTAAATAGTAATGCGCCATCCTTTGGAAAAGGTGTGGTTATGTTTAGTGGTAGTAAAGTTATTGGTAAAACTATTGTATCAGATAATTGTTTTATTTCTTTGGGAACTGTAATCATTTCAGAGAATATACAAAAAGACTCTTTAGTTTTTGGACAACACCCTAACTTAGTATTAAAGCATACAAAAAGAAGTGTAGTTAAAGATATTTTTAATAATTAACAACACCTGAAGGATTGCTAATAAAATGAATAATTCTTTTGAAATTAAACCTTTTGATGCACCATGCGGAGCAGAAGTAATAAATTTTGATTGTAAAATTAAAGTTAGTAAAACAGAGTTCAGTGTCTTAAATAATGCTCTTCTTGATAATTGCTTTCTTGTCTTTCGTGATCAGAAGTTGGAGCCAAATAATCTTGTTGAATTTTCAAAGAATTGGGGCGTCCTTGAAAAGCATATTCTTAAGCAATATTTATTAGAAAATTTTCCAGAGGTTCTTGTTGTTTCAAATAAAAAAAATCATTTTGGAGAAGCACTAGGTATAGAGGATGCAGGTCGATATTGGCATTCTGATGTAAGCTATGGAAAAACACCTCCAATGGGGTCCCTTCTTTATTGTATTGAAACTCCACCTATTGGAGGTGATACATTATTTGCCAATCAGTACCTTGCACTGAATCTTATAAATAAAAATATCATATCTTTTTTAGAAAACCTTAAAGCTGCTCATAGTTTTAACTATGATAAGTTACAAAAAAGAAAAGATAGCAAAAGAATACCACTGACTGAAAAACAAAAGAGTAAGCTTGTGGTAACCGAGCACCCATTAATAATTAGACATCCTGAAACAAATAAAAAATGCCTTTATGCTAATCCAGGTTTTACAAATCATATAATAGATCATGAGTCTAATGCGGGACATATTCTTCTTAACTATCTTTTTTCTTGCGCAACACATCCCTCAGTTATTTACAGGTATAAGTGGAAAAGAAATGACTTAGTCTTTTGGGACAATCGTTGCCTAATGCATCGTGCGACACCTTTTAATGACATGTATGTCAGGCACATGTATAGAACTACTGTTTCTTCATATTAGTTTTGATTTAGGCTATGTTTCCAAAGCAAGTGCTACTGAATTCTTATATGATAGATATTTAATTAGCACTAAGGCAGTCAAGAATCCTCCCGCCATTATTGGAAGTGGAAAGCCTATGAACTCTGCAACAATACCAATGATTAATGCACCAAATGCGGGCCCCCCTCTCCCAATAACCAACCAAACACTCATGACTCTTCCTCTTAAACTATCAGGTACAAAGGATTGAATTAAGGTTTGGGTGCCTGTCCCGGTACAAGCTTGAGTGAAGCCTGATATACCCAATAATATTGCTCCGGTAAATAAATCTGCGCTGAGAGAGAATAAAATGATAGCAATACTATTAATAAGAACGCCAATGAAGACAATATTAGATAGACCATTAAGGGTTCCTCTTTGGGCTAACCATATAGATGAGATAATAGCACCAATTCCCATAGAAGATGTTAGTATTGCTAAACCCTGTGGTCCAGAATTGAATACTGTATCACTGAAGCCAGGGAGTAATTCAATTATTGGTCTTGCTAATATAGAGTTTACTCCTGTTATTAAAACTATAATGAAAACTGAATTATTATTAGTTATGAAAGTAATTCCTTTATATAAATCATTAATCTGAAATTGATTATTCCCCTCTTTATTAGTTTCCTTGGGCATTAGAATCATATTTAGGGCAAACAATAATATAATGAAAGTAATGGTACTAAATAAAAAAGCCCAAGAGACACTAGTGGTTGATATAAGCAGGCCACCTATTGCAGGGCCAACTATTCTTGCGAGGTTAAAAATCACAGAATTAATTGCAATGGCTGGTGTCATAAGTTTTCTTGAGACCATATTTACTACAAGAGAAACTCTTGATGCTTGGTTTAGGGCATTTGTAGTTCCTGCAATCAGCATGATAAGAATAAGAATGAAGGGGGTGATTTGGTTCAAGAAGGTTAATATGCACAATACTAATGATATTAAACAAACTACTATCTGAGCAATTTTAGCGATTGATAGTCTATTGTACCTGTCAGCAATTACTCCACCAAAAGGTGTCAAAAAAAGTATAGGAAGGAACTCTGCCATTGCAATGGCTCCTAACCATGCCGCTGATTCTGTCAGATCCCAAATTAACCAGCCAACAGATAGTCTCTGAGCCCACATACCAATGAGAGATGTGGCATTGCCAACTGTATATATAAAAAAATTCCTTACTGAGAAAGCTTCTTGTATAGATGAAAAATTAAATATGTAAGTTTGCATGAAAATTTGAGTATATAAATTATTTTAATTGTGTTACTCAAATAAGTATATCTTATCAATATGTATTTGGATATTTTATAATGTCACTTTTGATACCAATCATTAAAGTTTTTCAAATTATTATAAATTTATATTCTTATATAATTATTTTTTCTGTTATTTTAAGCTGGCTAGTAAATTTTGGAGTTCTTAATAGTTATAATCAGTTTGTCTATCTTATTTATAATTCACTTAATCAGATGACAGAGCCATTATACTATAGAATAAGAAAGTTTATCCCGGTGTTTGGGAATATTGACCTTTCTCCGATTATTCTCTTACTAACCTTATATCTAGTTCAGATGTACTTGGACATGTTTATTGTCTGGCTTAGTACGACATGACCAATAACAAAAAAATTGATGGTAAACTAATCTCTTCAACTCTTAAGGATTGGATAAGGTCTGAGGTTATAAATTTATTAGATCAGGGTAAAATTATTCCAAACCTTGCAGTAATTCTCGTTGGTGATAATCCTGCCAGTAAAGTATATGTCAAAAGTAAATCTAAAACAGCACAGAAGTTGGGTATTGGAATTTCTGATTATTATTTGCCCTCAAATACTTCTCAAAAAGATCTTGAATCCCTTATCGAAAAATTAAATAATGATTCTCTGATTAATGGAATCCTACTTCAACTTCCTCTCCCAGACCACCTGGATACATCCTCTCTACTTTCAAAAATCAATCCAGACAAAGATGTTGATGCTCTTACTCCTTTTAATGCTGGTAGACTTGTTTCAGGAACACCTAGGCTAGTTCCCTGTACTCCTCTAGGTTCTTATATTTTAATTAAGAGCAGATTAAGAGAATTATCGGGTATAAATGCTGTGGTTATAGGGAGATCCTTGTTGTTTGGTAAGCCAATGGGGCAAATTTTACTTTTGGAAAACTCTACAGTGACAATGACCCATTCCAGAACTAAAAATATAAAAGAGTACTGTAAAAAAGCAGATTTAATAGTCGTTGCCGCGGGCAGGCCTGAAATGGTTGATTCTTCATGGGTAAATAAAAATTCTATTATAATTGATGTAGGTATTAATAGAGTAAATTTAGAAGACGGGAGCTACAAAATCACTGGTGATGTAAATTTTGATAGTGTTTATAGTGTAGTTAAGGCAATAACTCCTGTTCCAGGAGGCGTCGGACCCATGACAATAGCGTGTCTAATGTTCAATACACTTGTTGCAACTCAAATTCAAAATACAATCCCTCCATTCCCTTGGAACGAGTTGCATACAAAATTAAATATGTAAAAATTCTAATTAAATTTTGGTTTTCTTTTCTCAAAGAATGCTGTAATTGCTTCTTTAACCTCGGGGCCCAGTAATTGGTCTCTAAAAACTTTTCCTTCACTTTCAATTACTTTACTTATAAGGGCATTATTTGATTTCATAAGCCTTTTTGTTTCTCTAAGCGCTATCGGAGGCTTTGATGCTAAACTTTCAATTACTTCATTAACTTCGTTAGATAGCTTATCTGGAGGAAAATAATTATTTATTAATCCTATCTCCTTTGCAGTTTTAGCATCAAATTGATCTCCGATCATTAATATCTCAGCTGCTCTTTGGTATCCTGATAGAAGAGGAAGCATAAGGCTGGAAGCAAATTCTGGAACAAGTCCTAAATTTATAAAAGGGAGTTGAAATCGCGCATTTACTGATGAATAAACAAGATCGCAATGCAAAAGAAGAGTTGTCCCAATTCCAATTGCCAATCCATTCACCTCCGCAACTATAGGTTTTTCGGCTGATAAAAGAGACTTCATAAATTGAAATACAGGACTGTTTTCATCATTTGGAGGGTTTTGCATAAAGTCATTTAAATCATTCCCAGCAGTAAAGCTGTCACCTGAACCTCTTAAATGGATGACTCTTACTTCAGAAGATGAACACGCATCATTAATGAATTCTGTTAATTTAGTATACATATTTAGAGTTAATGCATTCTTTTTTTTTGGCCTGGATATAGTAATTGTAACTACACGATCATTCGATTCCTTGATAACATCATGAGACATATGCATTCCCTATTTTTTTATAAAATTTTTTCCAATTTTTAAACGTAAAGCATTTAATTTTATAAACCCTTCAGCATCAAATTGGTTATAAACAAAATCTTCCTCAAAGGTAACATGTTCATTACTATACAAACTAGTAGGAGATTTTCTCCCAGTTACGATTGTATTTCCTTTATATAACTTTAATCTTGTCACTCCATTTACATTGGCCTGTGTTGAGTCAATTGCAGTTTGAAGGATCTCTCTTTCAGGTGCAAACCAATATCCATTGTAAACTAATTCTGCATATTTTGGCATCAATTCATCTTTAAGATGAGCCACTTCTCTATCAATTGTAATACTTTCTATTGCTCTTCTTGCTTGAAGTAAAATAGTTCCACCTGGAGTCTCGTATACTCCCCTTGATTTCATTCCAACATATCTATTTTCAACAATGTCTATTCTACCTATTCCATGTTTGACACCTAGTTGATTCAGCTTTTCAAGAATTTTTCCTGGTGAGAGTTTTTCGTTATTAATTGCGATGGGGTCACCTCTGTTAAATTCAATAGTAATATATTCGGGGCTATCTGGAGCTTTCTGCGGAGACTTTGTCCATCTGAACATATCTTCATCAGGCTCTATCCAAGGGTCCTCAAGGGCCTTTCCTTCATAAGAAATATGTAACAAATTGGCATCCATTGAATACGGCTGCTCCCCCTTTTTATCTTTTGGAAACGGAACCTGGTTCTCCTCAGCGTATTTAATAAGTTTTGTTCTAGAATTAAGTTCCCATTCTCGCCAAGGAGCTACAACTTTTATATTAGGGTCAAGGGCATAGGCTGCAAGCTCAAATCTTACTTGATCGTTTCCTTTTCCAGTAGCACCATGTGCTAATGCATCAGCTCCCTCAAATTTAGCAATTTCAATTTGGCGTTTTGCAATCAGTGGTCTTGCTATACTCGTTCCTAATAAATACATTCCCTCATAAATTGTATTACATCTAAACATCGGAAATACGTAGTCTTTGACAAATGTATTTTCTAAGTTCTCTATATATATTTTTTTTACGCCAAGGTTTTGAGCTTTTTTTCTTGCTGGTTCAACTTCTTCACCTTGCCCAATATCAGCGG
>MDSZ01260238.1_pt1 | contig 17100 bp, 15 predicted proteins | sample 811201 | NCBI WGS metagenome assembly MDSZ01 (sample SAMN05326647, study PRJNA326480) | marine metagenome | isolation source: seawater | place: Indian Ocean: North | collected 2010
GATTCCATGATACTTGAAACCATTATTCTTCAGCCATAGTTCAGTTACTTCTCTGTGGCTTTCAGTGCGGCTGGTGAAGAATGTGATGATGTGCCCCTCGTCATACCAATTATTGATGGTTTCAACCGCTCCTTCGAACACCCTCGCATCGATCATTCGCTCGGGTTCCTCGTTTGGTATATCTTCACAAATTGTACCGTCGATGTCTATCATGAAATTCTTGCAGTCCTTTGGTAATTTAGGACTAATTGTATTTCCAAACTCATCGGTTGAGTCCAACAGGTCCGCCATCGAATGCTGGTGTTGATGGAAGTTATTCAAAGAGTCCCTTACTCACTTTGGAAATTGAAAGCCAACCACTCCAACATCGAAACTTCAACACCCATCAATGGGTGCCATCCTTCTTTGCCGGCCGATGCGAGAGAGTTGTGCAGTGGTTTGAGGTCAGGACGTTCATCACGCCCAGAATGAATCTGCTCATCCTCTGTTTCGCCGGTCAAGTGTTCAACGCCTAGAGCGGAAGATAGGGCAGACTTACTTCTATTCAACAAGCGCATGAATTCTTTTTTGCTTGCATTCAATGAAATTGACCTACGCCCGCAAATGTCGATAACTCGGGGCAACTCAATTCGTGCGCCTGCAAGAATACACAATGCTTCAACGACATCCCGCCATGATACCCAATGGCATATTCTATCATCGAGAAGATCTTCTTCATCAGCCATCCAAGCAGAGAATGGTGCGGGGCTCCAATTTGTATCAATTCTCGGATGAATCATGTCATGAATTATGATTTCACTGATTCCCTCGGGTATATCCTGGACGTAGATTTCAGCATGTGCTGGAGAGACCAGCATTTTCGTTCCTGCATTTGAATCAATCAAGTATTCGAGAGATGATGGTGTCATAAAAAATGAAATCGACGCATTTGGAACAAACTCCTGATCGATGATGAGTAACTTCCCTGTACAGTGTGTCAGTACGTCATTCAAGGCGTCTTGAAGAGCAACTAATTCTTCTTCAACTACTCCAACAACATGTCCTTGTTGTACCAATCTACTTACAGTATCACTCCCTAAAGGAGTACTCGCACCATAGATTGCTACCTGCAATGTTCTCATCTTTTCGCCTCAAGCAACCATTGATGATTGCATCCGCTTAGCGGCCGTCTCGAAGATATTCAATGCCTCATCCACTTCGTCGCTACTAATTGTTAGACTCGGACGCAGTCTGATACTGTCGAAACCACTGTTCAAAACGTGTGCTCCTCCCTCATAGATGGCTTGGCGCAATTCATCTCTCATCTTTCCATCAGGTAGTGAGAAAGCAGCCATCAGTCCTTGTCCTCTGACATTAGAAATCATCTCGAAACCATTCTGCAACTCCATCAGGCCCTTGTTTAATTCCTCTCCCCTACGGGCTGCATTACCAACCAATCCATCTCTCTCGATAATCTCGAGTTGCATTGCGCAACGAACCATATCGATCAAATTTCCACCCCAAGTTGAATTTATCCTGCTACTGGTGTCAAAGGGGTTGTCTTCGAATTGCTTGACAGTATCTTTTGCCATAACTCCACATACCTGCATCTTCTTACCAAAGGCGAGCATATCAGGCTCTGCTTCTGTGTGTTGATAGGCCCACATCTTTCCAGTTGCACCAACTCCCGTCTGCACTTCATCTACGATGAACAAAGCGCCGATTTCCTTGCAAGTATCAGAAAGTCGCTTCATGAATTCTGGTCGGAAGTGGTTGTCGCCGCCCTCTCCCTGAATCGGTTCGATGACAATGCTGGCTATCGAATCTGGGTCCTGCGCTGCAGCTTCTTTGATACTCTCAATACTACGATTCTCCGCTTCGTCTAAGCGAGAACTCTCAGCCGAATCTAATGGGAATCTTATGGCAGGATTGGGGAATCTTGGCCAATCGAATTTGCTGAATCCCTTGGTCTTAGTTGGGTCGGTATTGGTCAAAGACATCGTGTAACCACTTCTACCATGGAATGCTTCCCTGAAGTGGCCGATCTTGACCTGATTAGATTCCCTAAGTTCAGTCTGCCAACAAAAATCATCTCGATCACATGTTGAAGAATCGTCAACCAATCCCTTTGCTCGGCGGTCATTCATCTTCCAATCCATCGAGATCTTCAATGAATTCTCTATGGCCAAAGCCCCACCTGCTACCATAAACAGATTGTTCATTTCATCAGGCATGGCAATCGAGGTAATACTGTTCACCGCTTCAGCCATTTCCACCGTATACAAGTCTGAATTAGCGACATTATTCACAGCAATTCTTCCTAACTCAGCTTCTGCGGCCTTCATTTCAGGATGATTCCATCCAACTGCTAGACTTGCGAAACAAGTAAAGAAATCCATAATGTTGCGGCCGCTTCTAGAATCATGGAAACGGTTGCCCTGAGATTTGTCCAAATCAATGACGAAATCAAAGCCATCTACAAGCATGTGCCGAGACAAGGAAGAATGTACGTCGCTAGGATTGATTGCCATGATGCTAATGCTATCAATGGGGGTTCAATAGAATGACGGTAGAACAGATTCGCTCTTCAAGGCGCCCTTGGCTCAACTTCAGGCAGATTTGCAAGATGCTTCAAAACAACATTTTCCACCTCATCAATATCGCTTGAAAAGGTCATCAGTTCCAGATCATCTTCACTGATCATCCCATGTTCTACAAGTTTCTGCCAATCGACCAAATCACGCCAATATTCCTCATTCCACAGAATAATTGGCAATTCTTTGGATATCTTTCCGGTCTGAATCAATGTCAAAACCTCGAACAATTCGTCAAGAGTTCCAAACCCTCCAGGAAATACAAGTATCGCTTTGGCAGGGTAAACAAACCAGAATTTTCTCATTGCGAAATACTTGAACTGAATCGCCAGTTCTTCAGTTATCCATTCATTCAATGAGGGTTCAAACGGTAATTCGATTCCTAAACCGATATTGTCAGCACCGGCCTGATATGCACCAAGATTGGCTGCAGCCATGATTCCCGGACCACCACCTGTGCAGACGTGGAATCTTTGTGTTCCATCGGCTCTTGCGCCACCTCCCTCTTCAGCGGGAGTTGTGGCCCAAGTGCTCAGACGTTTGGCCAATTCAATCGCCGCTTTCGAATCTTCATCTTCGAGGTCGGTTCTCGCTGAACCGAAGAAAACAATCGTATCTTTGATTCCCCTGTCTATCAGAATATTTTGTGGGGCGATAAATTCGGAGAGTATCCTGATCGCCCTCGCATCTCTACTACCCATCCAATCAGCATCTTTCCATGGTGGTTCTGGGTCATCTCGGCGGCCGTGCATAACAGATTTGACGATGTCCATGTATCTTCAAGTTGCGCACCACATGGAAAGGCGGATAATCTGAATAGAATAATATTATAATTTTTCAATTGCAATTTGATTTTTTCAATTGAAAAAAATTAGGAAATACGGGTGCGGATAATCCTGCAAGTAAACACTATGAAAATAGTATCTATCAATTGCAGAAAGCGGCATTTCATCAATGATCGATAATCAGTAAAATGAAAATTTGCTTGTTTTCAATTGTATTTAGCAAAGTTGTGAGCATGATAGATTCAGTTGAAAGATAGATTATGCGCCAATGCAAAATTGATTCTATTTTCTTGAATTCCTATTGAAATCCGGCCATTTGAAACATATACTTCAATTGGATAGTGAATGAATTGATTTGGACATAGTTTATATCCCGGTTCAATACAGGCTTCTCTCAGGCCAAGCAGGCCGGGGAAAAAAGGATGGGAAAAATATGACAAAAGGAGAGTACTCGATTCAGGACCTCCTCCAGAGAGAGGTATTTGTGAATCAGACGAAAGTCGGAGTGATTGTTGGTGAAAGGCACCACCCGAATGAAGCACGTGTACAGTCGATGCGCATTCAGGTGATTCCAGAGATTGCTGAAGAATACATGCGCAAGCCTGCCGAACTTGCTCCACTACCCAAGGAACTGGTACACAGTATCAGAGCCGATGGCGCAGTGAAGTTGAGTAAGTCGATGCGCGAGTTGCAGAGAAGGTGGAGAAACACCGTACGCATAGACGAGAAATTGTACGCACCAGATGAAATGATTGACAGAGCACTACTGGACAACCAGGGAATGGAAATCGGAGTGGTGACAGAATTAGTCAAGGTAAAGCGAACATATCGAGGAGTCTGTGTGAAGGTTCGATCAGGAATCCAGAGACAATATGGCGTAGAGCCTGTGCTCAGAATACCAATAACTGCAATTTCACGTACACGTGAGAGGCTGGACGAAGTCGTTCTGTCAAGAACATTTGAGAAGACATTGCAACTTCCGTCTTTCCTGCAGATCAACGATCCGGATTACGGTCTTGAGTGAAACTTGAAACTGACTACGATTCTATTGCTTCAGGCTTGACCGTCACGGTTATGTCTGTAAGTAGGGTCGCCGCAACGCCCTTGGGCGGGTAGCTTAGATTGGTTGGAGCACCCGGCTGATAACCGGGAGGTCGCAGGTTCAAATCCTGCCTCGCCCACCTTCCATCGCTTCAGCCGTTGCCATTTTGGATGCAAAATAAGTTCTTGTCATCAAAAAGAACCTTCAATCCCATGCTCTCCGGAGGGGTGAGGAAAGCCCGTGCCGATAGTATCTGGTTCCAGTGCCAAAGGTTTGGCAGCCGACCTTGCTAATCAGCTCTCATGGCAACACGTTCAGATGGAAGCGAGACGTTTTCCGGATGGAGAAGGTTATGTCAGAGTTCCAGAAGGTTTCATCGATTCACTGCGCGAGCAGGATGTAGTTGTAGTATCCAATACCTTTCCTGATTCAGGAATAGTGGAGACATTGTTGTTGCTTGAAGCGATTTCTGATGTCAGAGCAGGTAGGTTGGATAGTCTGAAAGGAGGTAAAGCCGAACAAAGTGATGTTGGGCCGGGACTCTATCTTGCGATACCTTACTTTGGATATTCAAGGCAAGATAAGAGATTCCAGAAAGGTGAGGCAATATCTGCTAAGGCACTTGGGCGCATCTTCGCCAATCATTGCGACGGAATCATCGTCTTGGACCTACATGCTCCCGAGGCTTTGCAGGATCTATCTATCCCCGTCGCTTTCGTTTCTGCAATGCCAGAAGTTGCCGAACACCTACAATCGACTGTGAAACCGGATTTCATCCTAAGTCCTGACAAGGGAGCCATCGAGCGAGCCTCGGCGGTTGCTGAAGCCATAGGTTGTCGATTCTCGTATCTCGAAAAGGTACGTATTGACGCTCACACCATCGTCCACCAACCGAAAGACCTCGATGTAGACGGTTCAGTGGTGGCCATTGTTGATGACATGATTTCAACTGGAGGGACTATCTGCAAAGCAAGTGACGCCCTACAAAACCAAGGTGCTGCAGAAGTACATGCGGCCTGTACCCATGGTTTGTTTACCGGCGGAGCAATTTCACGATTGGATAAGCACGTTGACGGAGTGCATGCCAGCAATTCATTGGCCAACCCTAGATCATCTATCTCTGGAGGGCCGGCTCTAGCCAGAGGAGTAAGGACCCTTCTCAACCTGTGATTCGTTTTACTGAGCGGAAGATTCCATTCTATTGAATCTCCGTTGGGTTTAAACCCGCGATGCTTTGCGCAACGCTGCCTTACATGAGGAAGAAGGAGAGATTCCAATGAGTGTACACGTACGATTTGAAACCCCAGGAGAGTTGGCTGACGCAGTTTACGAGTTGGTTCAGACAGCAAGTAAATCAGGAGCCATAAAGAAAGGAAGCAACGAAGTGACCAAGGCTGCCGAGCGCGGCAATGCCAAGTTCATTGTTCTTGCAGAAGACGTCAACCCCCCTGAGTTGTTAGCGCATATCCCTATGATTTGTGAAGAGAAAGGTATCCCATTCGGATACGTACCTAGTCAAGAATTCCTAGCAAAAGAAGCAGGAATGCCAAAAGGTGTCAAAACTGCATCTCTTGCATTGATGGACATCAGCAAGGCTGCACAAGAGACTTTCAACAATGTAGTCGATCAAATCAAGGCTATCAACGAGTGAAGCCTTAACTTGGAGAGATTAAGATGAGCGAAGAACTCAGCGGATGGCCCGCAGAGGTCGTTGAAGTCGTAGGTCGAACCGGAATGACTGGGGAGGCAACTCAAGTGAAGGTTAGAGTAAACGATGCTCCTAACCCACGAGACATCGGCCGAATTATCACTCGAAATGTCGTTGGCCCAATTCGTGTTGGCGATATCCTGATGCTCAAGGATACTGGCCGTGAGGCCCGCAAGTTGAATGTGAGGTGAAAGTTATGCCAGAACGTAGAGTGTGCAGTTTCAGCGGTGAAGAAATTGAACCAGGCACCGGCCTGATGTTTGTCAAGCGTGATGGAACCGTCATGTGGTTCAAGAATAGCAAAGCTCGCAAGAATTCACTAAAATTGAAGCGTAATCCTCGCAAGGTCAAGTGGACTAGGCATTACGTTCGCGGTGGAATCCAATAGAATTCAACCGCAGTTCGGCTGAATAAAGTCGGTGCAATCTCCTGAATAGGTTCTATCACTCTAGTTATCTGATAAGTTCATCAATGAGGGGCCGGTCGCCGGCTCCGGTGAGAATATGGAAACCACGTACGTGATGGTCAAGCCAGATGGTGTTCAGAGAGGACTTGTAGGAGAGATTATCTCCAGATTTGAGCGTAAAGGATTGCGTCTTGTAGGACTGAAGAGTATGGTGCCGAGCGAAGATATCGCTCGCGCCCACTACGATGTACACAAGGAGCGGCCCTTCTTCCCTGGATTGATCAAGTTCGTCACAAGTGGCCCTGTAGTCTGCATGGCATGGCATGGAGTTGAGGCCATCAAGGTAGCAAGAAGCCTGATTGGACCAACCAATGGTAGAGATGCACCACCTGGAACCATACGTGGAGATTACGGAATGGACATGGGCTTCAATATGATTCACGGCAGCGATGCTGCTGAAACCGCCGAGTTTGAATTGGGACTTTGGTTCCCAGAAGGAACGATGGACTGGTCCTGCGACCGTGAGAAGTGGGTCTACGAATCCTGAAGCTCCCGAGGAGGGAGAGGAATGAGCGATGAAGAACTACCTGAAGAGGCCGAAGCGCCACTATTGGGAGAGAATCGCCAACCAATAGTCAGCGTTCTTGGGCATGTCGACCATGGTAAGACCAGTATTCTCGATCATATCCGTTCGTTGGGACAAGAACGTCAGGCTAGCGTGATGGCACGTGAGGCAGGAGGAATTACCCAACATATCGGGGCTACCGAAGTGCCTGCAGAATTGTTGAACGAAACCTGTGCAAAAATGATGGGTGGAAAGAAATTCAAATCCCCAGGTTTGTTATTCATCGATACTCCGGGACACCATTCCTTCACATCTCTTCGCAGCAGAGGAGGGGCATTGGCCGACATCGCGATTCTAGTTGTCGACATGATGGAAGGTTGTCAACCGCAAACGATTGAATCGATGAAGATTCTACGTAAGCAACGTACACCCTTCGTCATAGCGGCCAACAAGGTTGACCGTTTGCATGGCTGGCAACCAAAATTTGGACGCAGTTTTATCGAGGCTTTCGCAGATCAACGTTCCGATGCCAAGGAATATTTTGAAGAACGGTGGTGGAAATTGGTTGGGCAATTCTCGGAACATGGATTCAATATCGAGAGATATGACCGAATCAAGGATTTCACCAAGGATATCGCCGTAGTTCCCTGTTCTGCTAAGGAAGGTGAAGGATTAGCAGACCTCTTGGCGGTGACTATTGGTCTCGCAGAACGCTTCCTTGAAGAGAGATTGAGGGATACCCTTGGTCCTGCTGAAGGAACGGTTCTAGAGATGAAAGATGAACGCGGTCTTGGCAAAACTATCGATGTTATTCTATATCGAGGAGAACTAAACAAAGGTGACAAGATTACACTGGTATCGCAAGACGGTCCCTTCCAGACTCACATCAAGGGCATGTTCCGCCCACGCGGGATGTCAGAAATGCGAGATGCTGGAGACCGTTGGGATGATTTCGACCATGTCAAAGCTGCAGCAGGAATCAAGATTAGTGGACCGGGGTTGGAAAACGTCCTTGCCGGAACTTCACTCAGATTATCCAATACTGAAGAACAAGCACAAGAGGCTGAAGCCCTAGCTTGGGATGAAGCGAAGGTATCATTCAGTATGGATGAGGAAGGAGTCGTTTTGAAAGCGGATACGCTAGGTGGCCTAGAAGCCCTGGCTTGGGAGTTGAAAAAACTCGAGGTGCCGATTCGTTTAGCGACTATTGGCCAAATCAACAAACGAGATTTGATGACCGCTGAAAATGCTGCAGATCCTTTGCATCGAGTGATTCTCGCCTTCTCTACTGGTTCATTGAACGAAGTGGCAGATAAACTGAGTTCTGATGACTCCGCTGTCGAACTGATGGATGGAGACATCATTTATCACATCATTGAGCGATTCGAGAAGTGGCAAGAAGAAACCAAGCGTGCTATTGAGGAAGCACAAAGAGAAGCGTTGGTTTACCCTGGTAAATTACTAATTCTCAGCGACCACATCTTCCGTAGAAGTAACCCTGCGGTTGTCGGGGTCAGAGTACTTGGTGGAAGAGTGCATCAAGGTCAACGTTTGATGAAACCGGATGGAACCTCAGTGGGTAGAGTTCAATCATTGCGCACTGGTGATGAAGTGCTGAAAGAGGCGCGTCAAGGAGACGAAGTAGCAGTAGCAATTCAAGGAGCAACGGTAGGCAGGGGAATCGATGAGGAAGACATCCTGTTGGTAGATATTCCTGAAAGTCACGCTAAACGTTTACGTAAACTGGAGATGACGGCGATGGAAGAAGAGATCTATCAGGAACTCATCACTTTACATCGAAAAGAGAACCATTTCTGGGGAAGATAAGCGATTTTGGCAATTCTGGGGACTTTCTTCAGACAGTTTTGCGTGAAGTCTCTTTCCCCAATCTTGAAGTACGATTCCGACGGGTGGGGTAGCGTCCACAGGAGTGTATACCATGGCCCAAGCATATCAAGCCGGAGCAGGAGGAGGAGGAGACAACCGTGCCAAGGACCTAATCGCCACAGTGAGTGCGATTGCAAATGGCCTAATGAATGAGGTCGGAAAGGTCATCATCGGTAAGCAGGAGAACCTACGCAGAGTGACTGTAGGTATCCTATCGAATGGAAACATGCTACTGGAAGATTTCCCCGGACTAGGGAAGACAATGCTCTCCAATACTTTCGCCAAGGCCCTTGGATGTAAGTTCAAGCGTGTACAGTTTACTCCTGACTTGTTGCCAAGCGACATCATGGGGACGTACATGTATGACCAGAAGTCTGGCGAGTTCAAATTGCGTGCTGGACCTCTTTTCTGTAATATCCTATTGGCTGACGAGATTAACCGTGCTCCGCCAAAGACTCAGGCTGCATTGCTTGAAGCAATGGAAGAAAAGCAGGTTACCATTGAGGGTATCACCCACAAGCTACCCGCACCTTTCGTCGTTCTAGCAACTCAGAACCCTGTTGAGCAGGAAGGTACCTACCCACTACCGGAGGCGCAAATGGACCGTTTCCTAATCAAGATGAGTATGGGATACCCAGACCGTTCTGAAGAGAAGGCTATTCTGGCTCGCCGAAAGTTGCGTGGAAAGGACCAACACGATGTCGTGCAAATCACTTCACCAAAGAAGGTGGTGGCTATGCAGAAGGCATTGGAGACTGTTCACGTCGACCCAGCGATTCTGTCATATGTTGTTGAAATCGTACAGCGCAGCCGTGAGGATCACAGAATCATCAACGGATGCAGTCCTCGTGCCAGTCAAGCCCTATTCAAGTCGAGCCGTGCAGCAGCAGCCATCGATGGCAGAGACTACGTTATTCCAGATGATATCAAGAGCATCGCACTACAGATTTGCAGCCACAGAATAGTGATGAAACCAGAAGCCAAGATTCGCGGAATCACTGGAATGCACATCATGCGTAAGATTCTCTCTGAAGTTCCAGTACCGGTCATTCAGCCTGCTTGAACAAACTGCTTACCCATCGCTTCAAAGGTGAAGGCTTTACTTGCGGTTTGAGCAGGGGGAATTCAAGTGGACCCATACAGTATGGTCATCACCGTAGCCAACCAGAAAGGAGGTTGTGCAAAGACAACTACAGCAGTCAACTTAGCAGCCGCTCTTGCTCGTGGCGAGAAGGATAGAAACCGCTGGATTATTCCTCCTTCCAAGGTTCTGTTAATCGATCTAGACCCACAAGGAAACTGTTCGACTAGTTTTGGAATCGAGAAGAGAGAGTTGAAGAAAACCGTACACGATCTGTTGATGAATGAAAGCGGTGAAGAGTTACCCCTCATGGATGAATTTCTAATACCACCCGAGCGCTTGACAGGATACATGCAGAAGGCCTGGAAGACTGAATATCCAAATCGGCGACTGCCTAAGGACTTGGGAATAGAGAATCTGTGGCTACTTCCTTCTTCGATTCATTTGTCTGGGGCCGAGATTGAGTTATCTCACAGATTGGGGCGTGAAACTAGACTCAGAGAGGCTTTGGCTCCCATTGAACACGAATTCGATTACATCATCATAGACACTCCCCCTAGCCTAGGACTGTTGACTATCAATGCGATGGCTGCCTCGCGATGGGTATTGATTCCAGTCCAAGCAGAGTTCTACGCATTGGAAGGAATGAGCCTATTGATGAACTCTGTAAAATTGGTACAAAGGAGAATCAATCCACATCTGAAGTTGATGGGGATCGTAATGACAATGGTCATGCCAAAATCAAAATTGTCTAATTCGGTATGTGATGAAGTGAAAAAGCACTTCCCGAAGCACGTATATTCTACTGTAATTCAACGATTAGTGAAGATCGCTGAAGCGCCCTCGGAAGGTGCTCCTACTGTGCTATTACACAAACGCGGTAATGATAGCAAAGGGAGAGGTAGTCTGCAATACTGGACTTTTGCCAAAGAATTCCACCAGAGAGTAGAGAAGAAAAAGAGAGAACTGGGCATCAAGGCATGAGTACTCCAACTCTACTCATTACAACAACGCTGTTAAGTATCGCTCTTTGTACACAGGTATAGGATTACCATGACGGCAGCAGGAATGACATCGGTGAGCGTGAGTTTTGAGACTAGAAGACAGTTGAATTCGATGAAAGTGATGGACAACCATCGCAGCATCGATGATTTGCTTGCTGACTTAGTGAAACAGTACAAGGTACTGCGCATGCGCGGTGTTGTAGATGACCTGCGCTCTAGATTCTCTGAACTTGAAGAAATGGATGTCGACGCTCTAGTGCGCAAATTAGCGATGTCTCCCTTTGCAGTCTGAGGTGTTAGCATGAAAGCGGATAGGCCTTCTAAACCTCCGACCTACAAATTCGATGCTGAGCAATTGATTCGCGCTCTCTTCGACGCCGATTCCGATGAATCAGTATTATTGGAATTGGCTGCCATGAATCGAGTTGAACTTCATGCTGACGGAATGGTTTGGAATACATTCCTCTGGTTGATGATGAACGTCATGAAGGATGCATCGGGTAGTTCCATCTTCAATGGAGCAGAATTGGGTAAGATGAAGGCTGAGTTGCCAATCTTCTTTCACTAATCAACGCCTGTTGTTAGCCAACCATTCGTTGCCATACCATTTCCATTGGTCCTCAGTCCATCCTGGAGGCAACCCCTCAGCAGGAACTGGTGGAGCTGTCGGTGGTGTTTGCTGCGCTACTGGTTGTGCTGGACTGCTACTTGGCATACCAGCCAATTCTTCCATCGACATTTCATCGCCATAGGTTGTTTCAGTAGTTGTATCTATCTCCATTGAGGCTACTTCATCTTCCCAACCATCTTCCTCAATGACTCCACCCATTGCCTCAAAGGAGTCTCCCGATTCATGTGCAGCCAATTCAGCCAATGAGGCTTCAGGTGAAAAGTTCGGGTCTCCGAAACTCTTCGTGAAACTGCGTTTTCGCCCCATCTTCATCAAACCGTTGACTATCAATAACAAGGCCACTAATCCAACGAACAAGATGCCCCCGTACTTCAAGGCCTGTTCAATTCTCTCATCCATCTGATCATCTTTGGTCTGTGCCTGTGTTTCTGAAGTCTGTTTGGTCGACCTCCAAGAGTAGTAACCCATCGGGGAGCCACCATCATCTTCTATTTCTTGAACATAGGCTTGATATTCAGTATCTTTCAGACCGGAACAGTAGTCGCTCGAATCTTCAGGATTGTTAGCACACCAATCATCATGAGTCTTGATGGCTGCATTATCATCATCATAATCCGTTTTGGCCCCGATTCCATCTCCATCTACATCACGGTATTCATTTGGGTCTTCGGGCAGGTGATCTAAGTGGTCAGCATAACCGTCTCCATCTCCATCTGGACAACCGAATTGTTCAATTCGCTCATAGTCAATGACTGAACCATCGGTACTGGTTATTGGGAACAAAGCATAGCGACTATCTCCCCATTGACCCGGACATGCATCCCCTCTCTTGCCATTAGGATCATCTCCATGTCCATCTTCATCACTATCGGCCCATTGAGTGCGCTCGTTGGGAAATGCGTCTGCTGAGCCATTTGGACTAGCAGGCCATGAATCATCGGAGTCAGACCAACCATCTCCATCCGAATCTAGACAACCATTGCGATCTTGGCTTGAGCCCCCATTTACACTAGGACAATCATCCGGATTGTTCCCCAATGGATTATCTCCAAGGCCGTCATTGTCCCAATCCTCCCATTGTGTTGAGTCTTCAGGGAATTCATCTCCATTGTCCCCATAGCCATCTCCATCAGTATCCTTGTGCTCAAATTCGTCATCAGGATAGACGTCTGAATTATCTCCTACACCATCTCCATCCCTGTCGCTATGCTCTGAAGGGTCCTCTGGGAACACATCAGAGTTGTCTCCAACGCCATCATAGTCGCTATCGCTAGTTTCATTGGCATCATTTGGAAAATCATCCTTGGAGTTAATGGTCCCATCACCATCACTATCGACGTCGAACAACCTGACAGTGGTACTTGTAGAAAGAGATGCAAGCAAGTACAATTGCCCTTCAGGTCCACGATCTGCACCTTTAATCTGTCCTCCTATCTGGTAATCCTCAACCGAAGTAAGACTGCTTGAATCGACCGAATGATATACCCCATTGTTCGAACCAAGGTGAATCTCATCATCGGTTGGCAACAAGTATGCCAACTGATTAGTGGACCCAGTTTCTAGGCTCTGATAAGTCCAATCACTGGTATCATATCTAATCAAAGTTCCACCTGAAGATGTGCTCAGCAATCTTCCTTCAGAATCTACAGCCAAAGCCAATACTCTATCCTCGTGTTCATTCAATGTCGAATAAGTGCCGTCTGTAAAGTTGTTAATGAATATCAATTCGTCATTACCACTAGTTGCAACACGGCCATCAGGAAGAACCGCTACATCTGTCAATCCAACCGAATGGGTGTATGTTACTTGCCCAGTCGCTGTACCTGTAACTGTGTATTCGTGAGCATTTCTGGTTCCGGTTCCTTGACCCGCCCAGATATCGCCGTCGATATCCCAGGCCAAAGCGGTTACCGGAAATGTGGTGCTGAAATTCTGTACTATGTTCTGGGTATTGAGGTCCACAACCAAAATACCATCATCTGTTCCAAGAGCCACCAGAGTGTTGCTACTATCTGGAGCTGCGACATAAGAATTGGGCAATCCATTCATTTCAAAAATCAATGAATGTTCACCTTCAACAAAATCGTGAATCTGTAAAAGTCCATCCTTAGAGAGAAAAATCACCTTATTTTCATCAAACTCCAACCATGTGGCAGTCTCTCCTGCAAGGATGTCGATATTACTTCCAGAATCCTCAAGATTACCACCAGCATTTACTGGTATCGAAGATAATGATAATCCAGCCATCAGGAAGATGCAGAACAGAGCCGCGTACCTCCTATGCATGGGCATCGATTGGAGCCCATCCTTTCAAAGCGACGGTTGGTAGATTCAATCAAATGTGCCTGTTTACGGCTCATTCCTCTTCGCTAGCGTCTGAATCATCTGTCGAGGAGTCAGCCTCGACAGAGTCTCTTGATCCTGAAACTGGCGGGCCTCTTCTGGTTCCACTCGGCGGACCTCTACTTCCAGCACCCGGAGGAGGACCTCTCCTAGCACCGCTTGGTGGACCTCTGCTTCCCGCACCCGGAGGAGGGCCTCTAGCGCCACTTGGTGGACCTCTGCTTCCAGCACCCGGGGGAGGTCCTCTTGTAGACGTGGAAGTGTCTTCCTCTTCGCTTTCATCTGAGTCATCTCCAGCAATAGTGGGGGTCTTGACTGACATGCTCTCAATCATCGAATCCATATCCTCATCCTCAGGCTGCTCTTCAGATTCTTCTTCAGAACCCTCGGCATCCTGCATCAAATCATCAATTGGCATCTGTGGAGTCATGACCTTGGCTACAGGTGTCAATGTTGAGGTCTTAACCTCCTCTTCCTCCACTGCCGGAGCCATGACTGGAACATTTACTGGAGTTAGGCTAGCCAGTACATCATCCGCCTTCTCTTCCTCTACAGGTTTGAGACTTGGAACTGAATCTTCAGAGGGCGTTAGAATGGTTGCTTCAACAGGTACCAATGGGGCTGATACGGCCTTCTTCTCAGTCTCCTTAGGTGATAGTACCGTTGATGTGATTGGAACTAGAGGTGCTTTCTCCGTGGATACTTGCTTGTGTACTGGAGTTGGCAGTACCTCCTCAGGTTCCAATTCCTCGGTTGGAGACTCAGGCAAGGTTGGTGGAACCATGCTTGGAGAGACTGGTGAACGGGCAGGCACTACCTTTCCACTTGGACTAATCTCTGGAACGCTTGGTCCAACAGACTCAGGCCCTCTTGGAGGGATGTTTGGTGGAGGTCCTCGCTCTACTGGGCTTTGGGCTGGCATAACCGGCTCTGGTGCCGTACGAGTTGGACCGGAAGGAGGTGTTGGCCTGGGTTGAGCAGCAGATTGCGCTGCATCAGGCCGTGGGTCGAATGACATGGCAGGACTCTGGACCGGAGGTTGAACTGGTTGACGCACTACCCTCTGGACCGGAGCTAATCGAGTAGGATCTGCGCCTCTATCAAGAGGTTGCTGAACTGGCCTTGCCATTGGTCCACCTTGTTCTGCTAGAGGTCTACGCTTCAATTCGGGGATTGCTGGGCCTCTACCCTGTCTAGCAAGACCTCCCAATGGAGCCCTTCCTCCAGCAGCGGTAGTAGGGTCTGCTCGTGCACCCAACTTGCTCGGGTCGGCTAAACCGCCGACTGCGGGTCCTGATGGCTGGCCTGCGATGGCAGACAACCAGGATTGTTGCTTGGCAATTCTTCCTTCTTCACTCTGCAAGCGAGCAAATTCCTTTTCCTTCTCAGACAGACGCTCTGCATCTGCATCGATTTCCATCTGCATCTTCTGTTCAATTGACTCGCGCATCTTGGATTCAGCCATACCTCTGAATGCATCCATCTGCTCTCCCAATTGTCCAAGCCTATCCTTTATTTCGGCACGCTTGATACCAAGTTGTGCCTCAATTTCAGCGCGAATCTGGCTCTCCTTGCGACGAATCTCAATGAGTGCTTTGTTGCGCATTATCTCTTCACGCTTCGAGAGTTGCTGTTCCAACTGGCTTGCAATCTGCACTTCCTTGCTGACTCTGAATTCCTTCAGGCGGTCTTCCATATCGACCTCAAGTTCCAACGTTGTCTCATCTCTAATCAAATCGAGATCGGTCTCAAAAGTTAGACGCTCATTACGCATTTGCGCATCGATTTCAGACATGATGGCTTTCTTGGCGGCCCTTTCTCTGGATTGGAATTCTGTTTCCAGTCTCTCAACCCAATCCTGTTTCTCTTCACCGAATCTTAACTCCAGTTTGTCTCTGATATCATTCTCCTGGTCGTATCGGAATCTGGAAAGACGGTTCTGAATCTCCGCTTCCCTAGCCATGCGATATGCTGCAAACTCCTCTTCCAGTCGGCGGTTCATTTCGCCTTCGATGTCCTCAGTTATCTCTCGAGTAATACTTTCAACGGCTTGGCCAAAGGTCAAGTCATACTTTTCGCGCAGACGCTCCTTGCGCGATGCCAATCTATCGGCATAGGATTCTGCCAAGTCACGATTAATCTGTAATCTGAGTTCATCCCTTCTGCGAGCAACTGCCATCTCGACATCTTCTCGCATACGATCCTCGAGTTCTGCAGTCTCTCTGCGCAAATCTCTCTCGATATCGGATTGCAATTGTTGAGCGACTTCTTCCTCCAATCTGCGGCTGCGACGCTCATATTCAGAGCGTAAACGCGCCTCTCGCGTGCGCATACGGTCACGTAACTGATTCTCCAAACGCCTACGAATACCAATTCTGAGTTGTTCCTCTCTTTCTGATAGGAGTGCTTGATTTTCCTCTTCGAGATTTTCAATCTCAGTCTTTTCCATATCGGAATAATGCAACTCGAGTTCTGCTTCGATACTCGCTTCCATGTCCCTTATTCTGGATTGTAGAGCCTGATCGTATTCAATCTCAAGGCGTTCCTTCTGGAAAGTTAACCTGCGCTGATGATTCTCAGCCATATCTTGTTCAAGTCTGCCTCGCATATGTTGGCGGTGTTCTTCTAAGCGACGCTCCTGCTCGACCTCGAGTTGTTCCCTCAAAGTCTCTACTTGGCGCTGTAACTGAAGTTCCAATTGTTCTCGGATGTCTTTCTCCTCTTTGCCGAGAGCCTCGATCTCAAGTTGCGCCAACTCATCTTCCATCTCCTGGCGCAACTCTCTTTCCAATTGGGCGAGGGTCATCTCGTGCTGTTGATTCAGCTCGCTAGCGATGACATCCTGCATTGCAGAGATTCTTTCCGATTGAGCCTGTAGACGCAGATGTCTATCTCTACGCAGACGGGCTCGCAACCTCTCCTCTTCACGGAATCGCGCGCTCCTCTGTACAGTTGAATCTAAAGTTGGACTGGCGGCCCTGGTCATCTGATTACGTAATGCAGACAGAGACAAACCGTCACCGGATTGGCTACGGTCCTCTCGGCTACTGTGAACTGTTGTTCTGCTGCTGTCGC
>MDSZ01073986.1_pt1 | contig 17099 bp, 15 predicted proteins | sample 811201 | NCBI WGS metagenome assembly MDSZ01 (sample SAMN05326647, study PRJNA326480) | marine metagenome | isolation source: seawater | place: Indian Ocean: North | collected 2010
AAAGTTTGGTCCTGGAATATATGATATTATAATTTCATTAGGTAAAAATGAAGTTTTGAAAAGATTAACTCAAATAAGATAATAAAATAGTTGAAGCTTCCTTGCTAGACGATGTTTTAGAAGTTAAATCACTTATAGTTTTTTTTACTAGAGTTAATTGTTTTTTAATTAATTCAGGATTATTTAAAAGATAATATACGGTTTTAAATATTTCATCAGAATTACATTCATTTTGTATTAGTTCAGGTAAGACCTCCTTATCATTTATTATATTAATCATATTTACAAATTTAATCTTTAATAAAAATTTAGCTAAATAAAAATTTATAAAATTCATTTTGTAAATTATGATAGAGGGAATTCCCTCCTTACACACCTCTAAAGAAACAGTACCAGATTTTACAACAGCAAAGATTGATTTTTTAATTATTGCAGATTTTATTTTGTTATCTGAAATTATTTGAATATTTGTCAGGTTTTCCTTTTTTAACAAATAAGATAAATAATTTTTATGAATATCAGTAGAATGAAAAATATAATTATAATTATTAGTTTTTAGATTCATTTTTTTTATAAATTTTAACAAAATAGGAGTATGCAATTTAATTTCAGTTTCTCTGCTACCAGGAAATATAGAAATTATATTTTTTTCTTTTGTAAAATTATCAATATTAATTTTGTCAACACTAACAGGATCTAGTAAGGGATGACCAACAAAATTATTTTTTAATCCTTGTTTGTCAAAATATTTTTTTTCAAAATTAAATAATAAAAGAATATGATCAAGAAATTTTTTCATTTTTTTTACCCTCCCCTCACGCCATGCCCAAACTTTCGGTGCAATAAAATGGATTGTTTTTATTTTTGGTTTTCTTTTTTTTATCAATTTTGATACTCTTAAGGTGAAGTCTGGACTATCAACACTAAACAAAATATCAGGATCAAATTTTAATATTTTATCTACAGTTTCATTAATTTTTGATTTTATTTTAAAAAAATTTAATAAAATATCAGTAAAGGCTATATAAGTAATATCTTTTTGATCAAATATAGAATTTACACCAATAGATTTTAAATATTGACCTCCAACACAAAGGAATTGAATATTAGATTTCGTTTTTTTAACATTTTTAATTACCTCTGCTGCTAATTTATCACCAGATGGTTCACCTGTGAGAACAAATATTTTTTTCATATAGCGGCAACAAAAATGTTATTTCGATTAGCAAATTTTATAGATTTTTTTTTATTTAAAAATATATTTTGATTAGCTTTAACGGCTATACCTTTTATTCCAAATTTTTTACAGTCTTTTAGAGTATCCATTCCTATAGTAGGTAAGTCTGCACGCAAATCTTGCTTTAATTTTGGAATTTTAATTAAAATATTTCTTTTATTCTTGTACTTTTTAATTGAATTTAACATATGTTTAGTGCCCCTTTTTTTCTCAAGAGATAAAATTCTATCATTATTTATTACTAATGCTTGTGTATGATCATATGAATTTAGCTTCTTTAAAAAACTAATACCTTTTTTAATAATTAACTTATCTATATTTGAAGGTGTATTATTAGTGTAACATCCCTTTTTTAATGTTAATTCTGGATTAAAAGCATTTAATTTAATTACTTTAATTTTATTTTCGGCTAAAATTTTAATTAATTCTTTTAGAATGGCAGCATCACCTAACTTAGCAGCTTTTACTATTCTAGGTATATAATATAATCCTTTTAAGTCCAATTTTAGTTTAGATATAGGAGGCTTAACAATATTGCCAGCAAATAAAACTTTACTACATTTCTTTGAATGGATTAAATCTAAAATTTTGCCAAACTTACCTATGCTTATAAAGAAACTATTTTTATCTTTTTTAAATTTATTATTTTTAGTTAAATCAATTATAAAGTATTTTTTTTTAATTTTTTTTAATTTTTTTAGAATTTCTTGGGGTAATTGTTTTTCACCTAAAAATAATCCAATCATTATAAATTTTCTGGTATGGAGATAGGTCTTTTTTTTTCTGAGTTTATAAATTCAATTATTTTATTAACATAAAAGTTATTTTTAATTTCTTGGTTTAAATTTGAAATATTAGATCTAAAGTTTTTTGATTTAAAAATAATTTCATAAGCTTTTTGTAAAATTTTTATATCACTATTAGAAATATTTGCTCTTCTTAAACCTATTAAATTAAGTCCCTCAAGATGGTTTCTATTACCCAATGATAATCCATATGGTATAACGTCACTCAACACTCCTGTCATACCTCCAATCATTGAATATTGTCCTATTCTTGAAAATTGATGGATTGCACAACTTCCTCCAACGATGGCATTGTCTTCAATAGAAACATGTCCTCCAACTTGAACATTATTGGCTAAAACTATGTTATTTGATAAGTTGCAGTCATGTGCAACATGACAATAAACCATTAAAAGGTTATTGTTACCTATTTTAGTAATACTACCTCCTTGTGCAGTACCTGGATTAATATTAACAAACTCCCTAAATTTGTTATTGTTTCCTATTATCAATGAATTTTTTTCACCCTTGTATTTTAAATCTTGAGGAGGAGTGCCTAGTGATGTAAATGAAAAAATTTCATTTTTAGAACCAATTTTGGTATTTCCCACTATACTAACATGTGAATGTAATTTTGTTTCCGTACCTATTTCTACATTAGGCCCAATAACACAGTAAGGACCAACCTCTACTTCTTGAGAAATTTTGGCTGAATTGTCTACAATAGCTGTATTATGTATCACTAATCATAAATAACAAATATATTTATAATTGGTCATCAACAATTACTACTGATTATTTCTTTCTATCGACAATAGTTGCGGCCCATTGAGCATCCGCCATTTTCTTACCTTCTACAAATGCTTCGCCCTTGTATTTCCAAACTCTTCCATGAGATCTTATGGCCTCTATATTTAATTCTAACTTGCAATTTGGAATAACAGGATTTCTAAATCTAGCTTTTTCTATGGTCATTAAAAAAACTAATTTATTTTCGTAGGTTTTTTTATCTATTCCATGAGCGGTCAAAGCTGCAGCTGCCTGACCAAAGGCTTCTACAATTAGAACACCAGGCATAACTGGCTCGTTTGGAAAATGACCTTGGACAAAAAAACTTTCTTTAGTTACATTTAAAATTGCAGTTGCAGAGGTTAATTTTTTGATATTTATTAGTTCATCAATTAACAACATAGGCTCTCTATGAGGTAATAAATCTTTAATTTGTTCTTTTGAGAGTTTTTCCATAATTAAAAATTATCTTTTAAAAATTTTCTAATTTCTTTAGCTGGATAACCCATAACTTTTGAATTGTCAGGTATATCTTTTATAACACCCGAACCTCCAGCAATTTGCACATTATTTCCTATTCTCAGGTGGCCTGAAACTCCAGCTTGACCTCCGATCATTACGTTATTTCCAATATTAGAGCTACCAGCAAATCCAACTTGTCCAGTAATTATACAATTTTTTCCAATTTGAACATTGTGAGCAATATGAACTTGATTATCTAAAAAGGAGTTATCGCCGATAATAGTATTAGAAAGTGAGCCTCTGTCGATTGTATTATTACAACCAATTTCAACATTATTTCCAATTATTACCATTCCAATATGAGGATATCTTAAATTTTTATTTTTAGATGGTAAAAATCCAAAACCTTTTTTACCAATTATAGCTCCATCTAAAATAGAAACATTTTCACCAATTAAAGAATTTCTAATAATTACATTTGAACCAATATTTGAATTTTTACCAATAGTTACATTGCTTTCTATTATAGTATTATGACCAATAAATGAGTCTATGCCAATTTTAACATTTTTACCTATTAAAACATTTTTGCCAAATTTAACTTTTTTATAATTACTTTTATTTTTAATTAATTTAAGGCTTTGATCTATAATGTCTTGGGAAGATTCTGGATAAAAATAATCAGCTATCTTTGATACTGCAAAAAGAACATTGTCAACAATTAATGGTATTGAATTTTTAGGTAGTAAAATTTTATTATTTTTTTTGCATATTATGAATTTTGATTTAGTTTTTTTTAATAATTCTAAATATTTAGAGGAATTAAAAAAAGTTATATCTGTTTTTGTAGCAGTATCTAAAGGTTTAATATCTTTTATTTTGGTATTAGTTAATTTTATATTTTCAGCATTTATAAAATTAATTATTTTATGAATAGAAATAGGTTTAGCTTTTTTAAAAAAGTGATTCATTTATTTAAATTTAATTCAAGTTTTTTTATTTTGCTATCTAAAGATTGAATAATTTTTGGTGTTATATCTAATTCCTTTTTTCCCATTACTAGATTTTTTTTGTTTAATAATAAAGAAATATTATTTTCCTTTACATATTGAGTAAGAATTGGTTGAATTTGCTCTAAAATAAAATTTGTATTTTCAGACCTTAATCTTAAAATTTTGTTTTTTAAATTTTTGTTCTGCAAATTATAATCTTCAACTTTTTTTGATAAAATGTTTAATAAATCATTAAACTCTTCTTTTGTTATAATATTTTTCTTAGATAATAATTTTGCTTCTTCAGTTTTCAAATTATTTTCAATAAACTTCAATTCTTTTTTTTTATCAGTCTCATAGACATTTATTTGATCATTTATTGATTTACCTAAGAGAGAATTTTTAAAAATATTCTCAATATCAATGTATGAGGTTTTTGCATAAGCATTCGAAAATGAAGAAAATAAAAAAAAACAAATTAAAGTTATATATCTAATCATTAATTAAAAAGATGTACCAATCTGAAATCTAAATTTTTCAGTATTATCAGTTGATGCTTCTGAAAGCGGAAAGGCATATGACATTGTAAAAGGTCCTATTGGAGAAAACCAATTGAGTGCTAGACCTGTTGAAGATCTTATTTTATTGGAGTCAATAGAGCTATCATAGTCAACCCCCCATAAATTAGCTATATCTATAAAGAAATTAATATCTATATTTTCGTAACCACTTAGAACATTTGGTAATGTAGAGTTAATATTTAGAGAAGCACCATAATTTCCACCTACATACCTAGAGCCATCTTTAGGACCAATATTTGAGAAACCTCTTAGTCTAGATGTCGGTATATAAACTCTTTTTGAAACCCTAACATCATCATCTAATGAATTTACTGATTGTAAAAGCAATCTCGTAGATAAAATTAAATTATCACTGACAGAATGGTATTTTGAATGCTTGAAAGTATTCTCTATCGATTTATCGTCTGAATAAATTGGCAGTTTTTGTATAAAGTTTAAAAAATATCCGTCAGTAGGTTGATAATTTTGATCAAGTTTATTGATCGAAATGCCATATTCAAATAGGTTTTCTATATAATCACCTTCTTGTTTTTTTACAATTGAGGAAGCAGAGCTATTAGTTTCAAGTTTTTCATAATAGTTACTTACAGTTAAACTTAAATTTGTGTTTTCATATTGCTCAAAAGATGTGCCAATCAGCAATCCTGTTCTTGAAGTTTTGTATCCACTTACAGTAAGAAAATCTGAGTTTGTACTCTCTAAAGTTGTTTTAAGAGATTTATCAGAATTTTTAAAATTTGGATTTTCAACTGAAAATTTTCCTTTTATTTGATCATCTGATAAAGCAATATTTGTATCAACTTTTATACCTCTCCCGAGATAATTATTTTCTTTAATACCAGCACCCAAGGTACTACCAGTAGTACCTGTACCAGCTGCAGCAAAAATTTCGCCAGTAGGTTGTTCCTCTACTGAGATATTAATAATTTTAGTGTCTATCTTGTTATTTGAATCAATAATTTCTGCATTAACACTCTTAAAGAGGCCTCTTGCTTTTATATTATTAATTGATTTATTAAATAATATTTTATTAAAGGGGTCACCTTCATCAACAATTAAAGAATTTCTAATAACTGATTCTTCAGTTAAATAATTTCCAAATATATTTATTCGATCAACAAATTTTTTATCTAGCTCTTCTAAAAAAATATCAATATTTACTTTAAAATCATTTGTAAAATTTTCTGTATACTTTGCATTAACAAAAATAAATTCTTTTCTTAAAGCAATTTTATCAATTTCTTTAATAATTTGTTTTATTGAATTAAGTGAATATCTTTTACCCTTAAGGTTATTAAGAACTTTTCGCATGTCATCAAAATTTTCATCATTATATTCATCTGTTAAATTTAAGTTTACATTACCAAAGAAGAATTTTGGTCCAGAATCAATATTGAAAATTAATTCAAATCCTTTTCTTTCTAGAATTTTAGCAGATGATGATTTGATCTTGACATTATAATAACCTTTATTTTTATAATAGTTTTCTAAAAGATTTTTATCTTTCATTATTAAATTATCATCAAGATATTTTTTATTTGAGATAAATTTCCAAAATTTATTTTCTTCTGACAAAATTATATTTTTTAATCTGCTATCCTTAAATTTTTTGTCACCTATAAATTTTATTTTATAAATTTTAGCTCTTTCACCTAAATCAAAATTATAAATTAAATCAATTGAGTTATTTAAATTGTCTTTTTTTTCAACTTCAACATTGACAAAATAAAAACCAGATTTCTTCAAAACATTTAATAACAAATTTTTTTGTTCAGAAATTTCGTATAATAAGAAAGGTGATTTTTCTTTCTCTTTAACAATTCCGTATAACTGATCCTCGATAGATTTATTTTTGATTCCTTCGATTGAAATTGATTGAATAATAGGATTTTCTACTACATTAATTTGAAGCACATTATTATTAATTGTAAATTTTATGTCTTTAAAATAGTTAGTTTCAAACAAATTTTTATATATATTATTTATTTCACTATCACTTAAACTTTTATTAAATTCTAGTCCAGAGAAGATAATAATAGTTTCTTTAGATATTCGTTCATTTCCATCTATTTTAACTGAATTAATAATTGTAGCTAAAGAAAAATTAGCAAAATAAAGATTAAAGAAAACAAAGAATAAAAAAGGTAGTAATTTATTTTTCATCACAAATTTTTTTATCTAAATAATTTTTAGTAATATTTGACATTTTAGTAATATCATCAATTCTTTTTGGATGATATCTGTAAAATTTTGTTAAAAAAGGGTCTTTTATAAATAAAAGTATTTTTTTTTGTATGGAAAAATAATCTATTTTATTACTTAAAAATTTATTAACTAAATAGTCATTAATTGTTATTAAAATTGTTTCAAAATAGGATTTATTTTTAGGCAATAATTTTAATATATTCAATACAGGAAATTTTTTAGTATCGGGTTTAAAAAAATTTTCACCATTCAACATGGATAAATTTATATTATTATTCATTATTTTTTTATCATAATTTTGATAAATTGAGTTAAGAATTGGTATCTCCATGCTTGTTTTATGTGCTAAAAACTTAACTAATCCACCTTTAAAAATGACAATTGCATGAATAAAAGATTTTGGATGTATAATTATTTTTAACTGATCAATATTCAAATTAAATATCTTTTTAGCCTCAATAAATTCAAATACTTTGTTCATCATTGTAGCTGAGTCTATAGAAATTTTTCTTCCCATTGACCAATTAGGATGTTGTAGTGCCTGGTGGGGTTTTATTTTTTTTTTATCAATTTTTTTTTTAAAAAAGGGTCCTCCTGAGGCTGTAAGATAAATTTTGTCTATGTTATTATTTTTTTTTGAATTTATAAGTGACCAAATTGAAAAATGCTCTGAATCTACAGGTATGAAGTTAGTTTTATATCTATTGAGTTCTTTCTTTATTATATCCCAAGCACATATTATTGATTCTTTGTTTGCAATAGCAATTGTCTTTGTATGTTGGATTATTTTTATTGTAGGAACAAGTCCACTTAAACCACTTATAGCACTTATTGTGTAAGTTGCTCTTTTATTTAATAAAATTTGATTTAAATTATTTAAATTAAAATAAACTTTAATTTTTTTTTTTAAAAACCTTTTTTTATATGAACTCTTAAAAAATTTTTCTTTATCAAAAATTACAACTTTTTTACATTTGTATTTAATTGATTGATTGAATAATAATTTAATATTGTTGTTGGTTGTTAATAATTTTACATTAAAATTCTTATTTGATTTATTTAAAGCATTTAATGTAGCCTTACCAATTGATCCTGTAGAACCTAAAATTATTATATCCATTATTTGATTAACTCAGTTAATATATAACCTATAGGTATTGCAAAAATTAAACCGTCGACTCTATCTAAAAGACCTCCGTGGCCAGGTAGAATATTTCCTGTGTCATTAATTTTTGCTTTTCTTTTTAGAAAAGAAAAAAATAAATCTCCTATTTGTGATACTAAAGAAATTATAAATGCAAATAAAAATATATTTATATTAATAACTAAAATATTTAAAAAAAGTAAAGGCGATGATGTTGCTAAAATAAATGATCCCACCATACCAGAATAGGTTTTATTTGGACTAATAGTTGTTAGTTTTTTGCCCTTAAACAATTTTCCAAAAACATATCCACCAATATCAGTAGATATAGAAATACATAACAAAAATAGTATTAAATTTTTTGATTGATTATCTTTAGTAAACAATAACCATGATATAATTAAAAAAGAAATTAAAAAAAGTATAGCTAACGATAAAAAAATAAACTTTTTAAAATTGTTTTTAAATATTTTGAAACAAATATTTTTTAATTCTGTTAGGCTTATATAAAAAATTAAAAATAGTGAAATAAATAAAATATATTTATTATTGAAAGATAAATATAATATAATCACTAACAAAAAGGATGTTATAATTCTCTTAAATAATTCGTTCACTTCTAAATTGCTCCGAAATTTCTTTTAGTCTTTAAATAGGTTTTAATAATTTTAAGGAAATCTTCTTTTTTAAAATCTGGCCATAATTTATTAATAAAGAAGATTTCTGAATATGATACTTGCCATAATAAAAAGTTACTTAATCGTTTAGTGTTTCCAGTTCTAATTAAAATTTCAGGATCAGGGATATTTTTTGTATACAAATTATCTTCTAAATTTTTTTTAGTTATTTTTAATTTTTTTTTAGTAATTTCATTGATTGATTTTATTATTTCATCTCTTGAACCATAATTTAATGCTATATTTAACTGTATTACACTATTATCTTTAGATAATTTTTCTGCTTTATTTAATTTTTTAACCAATTTAATTGGAAATTTTTTTATATTTCCAATAACTTTGAGTTTAATTCCTTTTTTTAATAGATTTTCTAGTTCTTGGTCTATGTAATTTTCTAATAGTGATAACAAATATTTTATCTCAACAACTGGTCTTTTCCAGTTTTCTGTTGAAAATGTATATAAAGTTAAATATTTAATTTTTTTTTTAATTGAGACTTCTAATATTTTTTGAACTACTTTTACACCTTCTTTATGACCTAAATTTCTTGATTTTTTTTTTTTTAATCCCCATCTACCGTTACCGTCCATTATAATGGCTACATGTTGAGGATGTCTCATATTGTCATTAATTCTTTTTCTTTAGCAACAACCTTTTCATCAATTATTTTTACATTATTATCTGTTAAGTCTTGTATATTTTTTTCAAATTTTTTTTCTTCATCTTCAGATAAATTTTTTTCTTTTAATAATTTTTTTAATTCTTCATTGGCTTCTCTTCTTATGTTCCGTATTGAGACTTTACATTTTTCACCCATTGATTTTACCATTTTTTTCATTTCGTTTCTTCTTTCTTCGCTAAGATCTGGAATTGGTAATCTTATCAGTTGACCATCAATTTGAGGATTTAGACCTAATTCTGATTTTTTAATTGATAAGTCTATTAAATTAACATTATTTAAATCCCATACTTGAATATTAATGCATCTGGGCTCAGGAGTGGTTATAGTTCCTAATTGGTTAATGGGCATTTTTTGCCCATAAACTTCAACTCTAATTAAATCTAACATGCTCGAATTTGCTCTACCTGTTCTAAGAGAACTTAGCTCTTTAGAAAAAATATCTATAGTTTTAGTCATTTTTTCATCATATGAACTTTGATCAAACATTATTCTCCAATTTTGATTCTTGTAAATTCTTTTATTTTTAGACTTGAAATATTCATATCAGACAAAACATCTTGAACTTTTTTTTTTGGTTCCATAACCCAATTTTGTGTCATCAAACTATTTTCTTCTTTAAATTTATTTATTTTACCTAAACTAATTTTTTTTGCAATTTCATCGGGTTTACCTGAGTTTTTTAACTCTTCTGCAATCAATTCCTGCTCCTTTTGTATAATTTCGTTTTGGATACCTTCTGAATTTAAAGCAAGAGGATTTGATGCTGCTATATGCATAGATAATTGTTTTCCAAAAGTATCAATTTGCTTGTTTCTTTCTTGTGTTTCTAAAGCTACAACTACACCTAATTTAGATACATTATCTTTGATTATAGAATGTTGATATGTATAATTAAAAGAATTTTGATTTTCAATTGTTTTAGACTTGCCAACAGTAATTTTTTCTCCAATCTTGGATATAAGAAAAACCAAATTCTCCTCAACACTCTGTCCATTTTTCATATTTGACTCATTTAATTTTTTTAAATCTGAAGAACATGAATGATTTATTTCACTTAGTTCTTTTACAAATTCAATAAAATCGTCATTTTTTGCAACAAAGTCTGTTTCGCAATTTACTTCTAATAATGAAGTTTTTTTTGAGTTACCACTTATAACAATTACACCCTCTTTCGCATCTCTAGACATTTTCTTTGATGCCTTTGCTATTCCTTTAACTCTTAAAATTTCTGCAGCTTTATTTAAATCACCATTTGACTCTTTTAGTGCTGCGTTACAATCTTTAAATCCAGCACCAGTTGATTGTCTTAACTTTTTAACGTTTTCTATATCGCTCATTTTTATTTCCAGTATATTTTAGATTTAATTTAACTTAGTCTCTACCTTACTTTTTAATACATTTTTATTGTCATTAATTTGGTCTGAGGATATCTTGTCTAATTTATCTTCTGATGTATTGGGTATCTCTTTTTTTGCATTATCTATCGTTTCTTTCAATAAAGTACAGTAAAGATCAATTGATCTTCTTGCATCATCATTTCCCGGAATAGGAAAATCAATACCTTCTGGATCCGAGTTAGTATCTAGAATTGCAATTATTGGAATACCTAGTTTTATAGACTCTTTGATTGCTAACGATTCATAATTTGTGTCAATAATAAAAACTAAATCTGGAATTTTTTTCATATCCATTATTCCTCCTAGAGATCTTTGTAGCTTATCTCTTTGACCGCTCATTTTAAGTAGTTCTTTCTTAGTGAAGCCTCTATTTTCGGAAGAAAGATCAATGTTAATCTTATTTAACTTTTTAATAGAATTAGAAATTGTACCCCAATTAGTTAGCATTCCACCTAACCACCTATAATTAACAAAATATTGGTCAGTATTTTTTGCTAATTCAGCAATAGCTTCAGATGCTTGTTTCTTTGTTGAAATAAAAAGAATTTTTCCACCAGAAGAAATAGTATTATAAACTTTTTCAAGAGCTACATTTGTTAATTCAAGAGTTTGTGTTAAGTCAATTATGTGTATTGAATCCCTTTTTCCAAAAATGTATTGTTTCATTTTTGGATTCCATCTAAGTGTTTTATGTCCTAAATGTACTCCAGCTTCTAAAAGTTGTTCGATTGTAAGATTTGGTATTTTCATATTTATTCCCGGTTATGCCACCACAATTGCTGCCCTAAGGGGACCGGAGGTATAAAACCACAAATTGTGTGCGTGTTAATTTTTAAGATACATACTAATAAATTATAAAAAGACAAGTATTTTTTATTCGATTACAACATTTTCTCTTAAATTAAGTGAATTAATCAGCTTATTATCTACATTTCTCTTGTTTTTTAACTTGAAAACAAGATTTTTACCATTCTCAACTAATTGAATCTTAACTTCAGTTTTAGCATCTACTTTACTTAAGGACTTAATTTTATTCATTTCCTCGATACTCTTAAATTTAAAAATTATTTTTTCTATAGGTTTATTAATAACTTCTTTTAAAGAAATAATTTTTTTTACGTTTAATCTAAAGGATATTTTAGTTTCATCTGTATAATTTTTCATCAATGTTATCATGAGTGAATTTCCTTCGGATAATAAATCCCTATTCATTTCGAAAATATCAGAAAATATAAACAATTCAAAAACTGATGATAAGTCAGAAAATTTAACTATTGCATAAGAATTCCCTTTTTGAGTTTTTTTTTCCTGTGTTTTCAAAACGGTGCATGCGATGTTTGATGTAAGAATATTTTTATCCTGATAAAAATCATCGTAATTTAAAATATTATACTGACCAAAAACTGTTTTATATTGATTTAATGGATGATCAGAAATAAAGAAACCTAGAGTTTCAAATTCTTTGGAAAGCTTAGTATCAATATTCCAATCATCACTTTTATTTATAAAATTTTCCTCTTCCTCTTCATCTTCTGTAAATAAGTCTATTTGGTTGATTGATTTATTATCAAAATAATTTTTTGATTTTAAAATTATATTTGGAATTGAATTGTATAAAGATTGTCTATTATTATACAAATTGTCAAAAGCACCTGCTCTAACTAATCCTTCTAATTGAAGCTTATTAATATCTTTAGGATTTACTCTTTTAATAAAGTCTGAAATAGTTTTAAATTTGCCATTTTTATCCCTCTCTTTAATAACATTAGATATAGCTTCATATCCAACATTTTTTATTGCACCAAGGGCATAATAAAAATTTACACCATCAGAATAAAAGTCAGAAAAGCATTTATTGATATCAGGTCGTACAATATTAATGTTTAATCTTTTTAATTCCTCGTAAAATTCACTCAATTTTTTTTGATTTGATAATTCCATAGTCATGGATGCTACAAAAAATTGATGTGCATAATAAGTTTTGAGGAAAGCTGTTTGATAGGCAATAACAGCATAAGCCGCTGCATGACTTTTGTTAAAACCATATTCAGCAAAGGGTTCGATTTTTAAAAAAATTCCAGCAGCAATATCTTTGCTAATACCATTTTTGAAAGCTCCATCTACAAATCTTTGTTTTTGTTTTTCCAATTCCGCACGTTTTTTTTTGCCCATTGCGCGTCTAAGAATATCAGCTTCGCCTGCAGTAAATCCTGACAATACTTGTGCTATTTGCATTACTTGTTCTTGATAAATTATTACTCCATAAGTTGGCTTTAAGATTTCTTCTAATTTTGGATGAAGATATTCGGGTTCTTTTTTTCCATGCTTACAATCATTATAAATTGGTATATTGCTCATAGGGCCAGGCCTGTATAGTGCTACCAAAGCAATAATATCTTCTAGTCTATTAGGTTTCATGTTTAAAAGCGCATCTTTCATTCCTGAACTTTCAAGCTGAAATAGGCCTACTGTTTTTCCACTAGATAAGAGTTCATAAACTTTTGGATCTTCATAATCAATATCGTCAATTTTGAAGTTAGGATCAATTTTATTTATTAACTTTTGAGTTTTATCTATAACTGTTAAGGTTTTTAATCCTAAAAAATCAAACTTTACTAGACCAGCATTTTCAGCAGAGTACATATCAAATTGAGTTGAGGGAAGTAATAATTCAGCTGTACTATCTTTATATAGGGGAACCATATCTGTAAGTTTTTTATCGGCAATAACTACACCAGCAGCGTGTGTGGCGACGTTTCTATTTAATCCCTCTAATTTTAAAGATAGATTTACTAATCGATCAACACGCTTATCTTCCTTAATAAGTTTTTGCAATCTTGGTTCAACATTAATACATTCTTGAAGCTTCATAGGTCTTGATGGATCAAAAGGTATCATTTTACATATGTTATCAATGAAGCCATATGGAAGACCTAGCACGCGCCCAACGTCTCTTATAACCATTCTTGCTTTAAGTTTACCGAAAGTAATTATATGAGCTACGCTACCTTTGTATTTTGATGTTAAATATTCGAATACTAAATCTCTTTTCTCCTCACAAAAATCTATATCAAAGTCAGGCATTGAAATTCTATCAGGATTTAGGAATCTTTCAAAAATTAAATTAAATTTAATTGGATCAATGTCTGTTATAGATAGACACCAGGCTACTAATGATCCGGCACCCGAACCTCTTCCAGGGCCAACTGGTATATTATTTTTTTTTGCCCATTTTATATAATCGGATACTATTAAAAAATAACCAGCATAATTCATTTCAATAATTATTTTTAGCTCATGGTCTAATCTTTTTTTATATATTTTGTACTGATCATTTTTTTCAAGGCTAGATTTATCAATTTTGAAGATTTTTAAAAATTTTTCGAATAACCCCTCTTGGGAGTCTGTTTTTAGCAATTCATTAGCGTTAATATTTTCCTTCGATATATTTGGTAATATAGGTTTTGATGGTAATGGCCTAAATGAACACTTGTAAGGTAAATTATAATTATTTTCTAAGGCTTCAGGCAAATCTCTAAAAAGCTTACTCATTTCCTCTGATGATTTAAAATAATGATGATTTGATAACTTAGATCTATTTGTGTCATTCAAATAAGTCTTTTCACCAATACACATTAGTGCATCATGAGCTTCATGCATATGTGAATCAAGATAGTAGACTTCATTGGTAGCAATAATGGGAATATCAAATTTTTTTGAAAGATTTAAACAAAATTTTTCAAATTCATTTTCATTTAGATCATTATGTCTTTGTATTTCTAAATAAAAATCCTCATTAAATTTTTGTGACAATAAAATAATAATATCTTCAATTTCTTGAAATAAACCTTTATTAAAGAGGTATCCAATTAAACACTTTATAGATCCACTTAATACTATTATGCCTGAACATTTGCTTAAAAGGTCTTCAAATTTACAATGAGGATCAGTTGCTTGATGGTTTTCTAAATAAGATTTAGATGATAATTCTATTATATTTTTATAACCATCAACATTTTTAGCTATGAGGGGCAAAAAACCTAGAAATTTTTTATACTTAAATAAAATCTGAGTTCCTATAATTGGCTGTGTGCCAACTGATGATAAGTTTTCTGAAAACTCTAGCGCCCCAGATAAATTATGAGTATCTGACATGCCGAGAGAACTTATTTTATTTTTTTTACAAAAGTCTTTTAGTTGATCAATTGTGGAGGCTCCTTCACAAATTGAATATTGTGTATGAACTTTTAAGTGGTTAAAAGTTTTGTTAATTGATTCTTTCATCGGTAGATTTCATTTTACCACCAATCATTTTAATTTTACAATCTGCCATATTAGCAAAATATCTATTGTGGGTTGCAAATATAATTATTCTTTTTTCGTTTTTTAAATTAAATAAAATTTTAAAGATTTGTTTAGCATTTTCAAAATCAAGACTACCAGTAGGTTCGTCTGCTAGAATAATATTAGGTGAATTTATAAGAGCTCTTGCTATAGCTACACGTTGATTTTCGCCACCAGAAAGTTCAGAAGGAAAATGATTCATTCGTGATAAAATGCCCATTTTTTTTAACAATAATTTTGCCAAGTTAATAGAGGAATTTATATTCTTTGAAATTAAAAGGTTTGGTAAATAAACATTCTCTAAAGCAGAGAAGTCTGACAATAAATTTTTATCCTGATAAATAATACCAATTTTTTCTGCTCTGATTTTATCATTTTCGATTTTATCATCAAAATTAATTTTAGCTTTGTTAATCTCTAGAGATCCTGATGAGGGAGTATCAATTAGAGATAGTAGGTTTAATAGTGTAGATTTTCCTGAACCAGATGGACCAACAACTGAATATATCTTTCCAGATTCAAATTTAAAGGAAATATCTTTTAATACTTTAATTATTTTATTTTTTTCATATTTTTTACTTATATTTTTGATTTTAATAAAATTACTCATACTTTAATGTTTTAACCATATCTAAGGAAGATGCTTTGGCTGCTGGATACAAGGATACAAATGTTGTTGTTAAAATTGAGCAAAAAGCAATTAATATGATAGAATTTATGTTAATTTCTGTAGGCAATGAGTTTAAAAAATAAATTTCCTCAGGAAATAAAGATATATCAAACGTATTAGAAATAAATTCTCTAATATTTTCTATGTAAAAAGAAAACAAAGTACCAATAATTACACCAAAAAGAGTTGCTGCAGTTCCAATAGAAAATCCTACTAAAAAGAAAATTTTCTTTATAGACTTGTTTGTTACACCAAAAGATTTCAAAATTCCAATTTCTCTCGTTTTGTTTTTAACAAGAATTGTAAGTCCAGAAATAATATTAAAGGCTGCCACAATTATTATTAAAGAAAGAATAATAAACATTACATTTCTTTCAACTTTAAGAGCAGTAAATAATGACTTATTAGTATCAGCCCAAGTATAAACTAGCTCATTTGGAAATATATTTTTTAATTTATTTTTGTGAAGTTCGATATTTTTTGGATTTTTGAAATAAATTTCTAAATATCTCTCATCCTTTTTTTTATTAAAAAAATCTTCTAATATTTCTAAATTTATATATGCCACATTTTCATTATAATTAGACAAGCCGCTATCAAATATCGATATGATTTTAAATGTTTGTTGTTTTGGAAGTGAACCAACCAAAGTTTGAATTCCCGATGGTGACATAATCGTAATAGAATCACCTATGTCTACGTTTAGATTGAAACTTAATTCTCTTCCAATAGATACAGAATTGTCAATTAATTTATTAGATCCAAAATAGTTGTTATTATTTACAATTTCTAGCTTTGAGAAGTTATTAGGTGAATAACCTTTTAATAATACTCCTTTTGTATTTTCCTTATTTAAAATTACAGCTTCTCCATCATTTGAAAAAATATTTATAGCAAAACTACCATCATACATAAAAGTTAAAGGCTTGTCATAAGGTTTAACAATTGCGTGAGCATTAAAACCAACTATTTTATTTATTAATTCTGATCTAAAACCATTCATCACTGACATAACTATAATTAATACAGCCACACCTAACGAAATTCCTATAAAAGAGAAAATAGAAATAATATTTAAAAAACCATCATTTTTTCTGGTTTTTAAAAATCTTAAAGTAATTTCTTTTTCTAATT
>MDSZ01137475.1_pt1 | contig 17099 bp, 15 predicted proteins | sample 811201 | NCBI WGS metagenome assembly MDSZ01 (sample SAMN05326647, study PRJNA326480) | marine metagenome | isolation source: seawater | place: Indian Ocean: North | collected 2010
GAACTACTGCTTGCATAAATTAGATTTTTTACAGGGTATTTTCTACAGCATTCTAAAATGTTATTAAAACCTACTATATTTGAAGATATATAAGCTTTGGGATTCTCCAAAGAATATCTAACACCTGCTTGAGCAGCTAAATGAATAACAATTTCTGGATTATAATTTTTAAAAATTTTGTCAAGTAATTCAGTATCAATTAGATCGCCTTTTATAAATTCCCAAGAGTAAATACTACTTTTAGCTTTTAAATCTAATTCTTTAAGTCGATCTAACTTTAAATTTTTGTTGTAATAAGAATTTAAGTTATCAAATCCTATTAAAAAGTTTGATTTAGACATAAGTTCATTGGCTAGATGATATCCAATAAAACCTGCTGCCCCCGTAATGAGAATTTTCATTGATTATTCATAGTTGATACCTATTCTCCAAATGTTCATTCCACATCTCTTAGCCTCATCCAAATTTGTAATACATCTTGTGTCAAATACCCATGCAGGCTTTTTCATACTATCTGCTATAGGCTGCCATCTTATATCTCTAAATTCATCCCATTCAGTAAGAATTAGAATAGCATCAGAATTTTTAGAAGATTCAATTATTGAACTGGAAAAAGACCAAGAACCTTCTGAAGCTGAAATTGAAATATTTTTATTTTCTATTTGACCTAGATCTGATTCAATTTGTTTTTTATTGACTTGAGGATCGTATATCGCTAAATTAACACCTTCTTCTAAAAGTTCTTTACAAATTTTTATCGCTGGAGATTCTCTAGTATCATTTGTGTTACCTTTAAAAGCAAATCCTAAGATAGCTATCTTTTTACCTGATAATGTACCAAATAATTTTTCTACGATAAGTTTAGAGATCCTGTTTTGTTGCCAATTATTTATTTCAATTACCTTCTGCCAGTATGCAGAGACTTCTTTTAGACCATAAAAATTACAAATGTAAACTAAATTCAATATATCTTTCTTAAAACAACTTCCTCCGAAGCCAGGACCAGAATTAAGAAAATATTTTCCTATCCTTTTATCAGTCCCAACAGCCAAAGCCACCTTATTAACATCAGCCCCCGTGGCTTCGCAGATTGCAGAAACTGAGTTAATTGAACTAATTCTTTGAGCTAGAAAAGCATTTGAAATCAATTTTGAGAGTTCTGAGCTCCATAAATCTGTAGTTAAAATTTTTGTTTTGGGAACCCAATTAAGGTAAATACTTTTTAAAGCATTGATAGCATTTTCATCATCCCCGCCTATTAATACTCTATCTGGATTCTCTAAATTATTTATTGCGGTCCCTTCGGCTAAAAACTCTGGATTTGAAAGAACATAAAAATTATTTCCTGAATCTTTTTTATTTGACAAAAGAATTTTTTTAATTGTTTCAGCGGTTTTTACTGGTAAAGTACTTTTTTCTACAACTATTGTTTCACCTTTTGCATATTTTGATATCTGTCTTGCTGAAGATTCAACCCATTTCAAATCTACGGCTTGCCCAGCTCCAATTCCTTTGTTTTTTGTAGGAGTATTGACCGATATGAAAACCATATCAGCTAAAGATATTTGTTTTTCAATATCAGTTGAGAAAAATAAATTCTTGTTTCTGCAGCGCTTAATTATGCTATCTAATCCAGGTTCAAAAATAGGTAATTTTGAAAAGTCATTATTATTCCAATCTGCAATTCTCTTCTCATTTAAATCAACCACATTGATTTCGATCTGAGGACAACGGTCTGCGATAACAGCCATTGTTGGACCACCAACATAACCAGCTCCTATACAACAAATTTTTTTTATATTTTTTGAAGTCATTTAAAATTGCTTTTTAAAATAGTTGATAGTAATTTCTAGGCCCTCCTTTAAATTTGTTTTCGGTTCCCAATTTAGTTTATTTTTGGCTAGTGAGATGACTGGTTTCCTTTTTAAGTGATCATCTTGCGGTAATGGATGATTTTCAAATTTTATCAGTGGATTTATTTTTTCTTTTATTAGATATGCCAAATCATTAATTGTATATTCTTCATCTGCATTACCAAAATTCATAGGCCCTTTTTCGTCGGAGTTCATGAATTTCATTAAACCATCTACCAAATCTTCTATGAAGCAAAAAGATCTAGTTTGTTCGCCATCGCCATAAATAGTCAAGTTTTTATTATCTAATGCTTGGCATATAAAGTTGCTTATGACTCTGCCATCATTTGGAAGCATATTAGGTCCATATGTATTGAAAATCCTCGCAATTTTTGTATCAACATCATAATATTTGAAGTAATTAAAGAATAATGCTTCAGCTATTCTTTTCCCTTCTACATAGCAGCTTTTGTTACTAGTTGTATTTACTGATCCTGTATAACTTTCTACTTGTGGATGAATTAATCCATCGCCATATACTTCACTTGAGCTTGCTAATAAGATAGTTGAATTATATTTTTTTGCAATTTTCAACATATTAAAGGATCCGTTAAAACTTATATTTAAAGTTTTAATTGGATCACTTTGATAATGTTTCGGAGAGGCTGGACAGGCAAAGTGCCAAATTCTTTCAACATTTAAATCTATTGGTTTAACTATATTGTGTTTTAATAATTTGAAATTTGGATTAGTCATCCATTTTTTAATATTACTTTTTGATCCGGTAATAAAATTATCTAAACACAATACATCTTCTCCTGATTTAATTAATTTATCAATAATATGTGAACCTATGAATCCAGCACCGCCAGTTACTAAATTTCGCAAATTTTTATTAAAAAATCACCTATTTAACCAATAATACTACTTGTAATTATTAGTTAATAAAATAATTTTTAAATTTGTGAAATTTGTAATAAGTAATTTAAAAATAATCAATAAAAAAGTCTTGTTTTTCAAATGTAGTAAAATTAATTATCATATAAATATGCTTAATTTTAATGTTGAGAGTATTAGTTACAGGTGGTGCAGGATTTATTGGAAGCCATACTAGTTTAGTTTTATTAAAAGAAGCTCATGAAATATTGGTAATAGATTCTTTTATAAATAGTAGTTTTAAATCATTAGAAAAAGTACAAGAAATAATTAAAAATGAAAATAAAGATTGGCATGGAAAATTAACAATTATAAAAGGGGATATAAGAGATAAGGATGTACTTGATAATATCTTTCTTAATGCTAGAAATAAAAATAAACCGATAGATGCCGTATTGCATTTCGCTGGATTAAAGTCGGTTGAAGAGTCTTTTGAATTATCACTTGAATATTGGGATGTAAATATAAGCGGAACTATTAATTTACTTAAAGTGATGAAAAAGTATGATTGTAAAACTATTGTATTTAGTAGCTCAGCTTCAATATATAAGAAATCAGATGGGCATTTGATTAAAGAAAATTATGAGATTCATCCATCAAATCCTTACGGCCTAACCAAATATAATGTTGAATTAATTCTTAAAAATATATTTGATGATGATTCTAAAAATTGGCGAATAGCATGTTTAAGGTATTTTAATCCTATTGGGGCGCATAGTTCTGGATTGATTGGAGAATGCTCTAAAAAACTTCCTAATAACATTTTCCCTTTTATAAATTTGGTGGCATTAGGTAAAATTAAAGAATTAAAAATTTTTGGAAATGATTGGCCTACTAAAGATGGTACTGGTATTAGAGACTATATCCATGTTATGGATTTAGCGGAAGGACATTTTGAGGCCTTGAAATATTTGCTAAACGGTGAACCAAGATTCCTAACTTTGAATTTAGGTACTGGACTTGGTACAAGTGTTTTAGAACTTATAAAAACATTTTCAAAAGTGAATAAAGTTAAAATCCCATTTTCTTATTCAAGCAAGAGAAAAGGGGATCAATGCAAAGTTATTGCAGATTGTTCTTTAGTAAAGAAAATTCTAAAATGGGAGGCAAAAAGGAATCTTGAACAGATGTGTAAGGATGGATGGAATTGGCAATTAAATAACCCTAACGGTTATTGATTGAGATTGATAATTATCCTTAAAATATATTTTCATTCTGATAATCTAAAATAGTTTTTTTAATTCCTTTTTCAATACTTATTTTAGCTTTCCATCCTAGATTATTAATTCTAGAAGAATCTAATAACTTTCTTGGTGTGCCATCAGGTTTATTTCTATCCCAAATTATTTCACCTCGGTAATCAATTTCATTTGCAATTTTTTGGGCTAAATTTTTAATTGAGATTTCTTCGCTGCTCCCAATATTTAACCAACTAAGTTCATTCCCTTTAATGTCCTTTGGAGCATATTTATCAGAAGGATCCCAATTGCACAAGCAAAAAATGCATGCTTCTGCTAAGTCATCCACATGTAAGAATTCTCTTAAAGGTTCTCCTGAACCCCAACAAATAACATATGGGAGATTTTTTCTTTTTGCTTCATAAAACTTCCTTATTAAGGCTGGTAAAACATGACTATCATTTAGATCATAATTATCATGTGGTCCATATAAATTAGTTGGCATTAGCGAAATGGCATCAAATTTATATTCCTTCCTTATTGCTTCGATTAATTTTATCCCGGCAATTTTAGCAATCGCATAACATTGATTTGTTTCCTCCAATTGACCTTCTAGAAGGTATTCTTCTTTTATTGGTTGTTTAGAATATTTGGGATAAATGCAGCTGCTTCCCAAGAAAAGCAATCTTTTTACTTCGAAATTTCTTGAAGCATCGATTATATTATTTTGAATTTTTAAATTCTGGATTAGGAATTCATAAGGATAATTTTTATTAGCATTGATACCTCCAACTTTAGCTGCTGCAATAATAACAATATCTGGTCTATTTTTTTTAAACCATAAGTTTACTTGATAAGGATCAGATAAATCTAAATCTTTTCTTGATGGAATTAGTAAATTTTTTTTATTAATTAATTCGAAATCTGTTTTCTTTAAAAATCTAGAAATTGCACTCCCAACCATTCCATTAGCCCCTGAAATAAATAATTTATCTGTTTCGGATATATATTTATTTTTCATTAATTTTTAAAGTAATTTTTTTATTGGGTTCATTTTTTAATATCCGTTTTTATTAAGAAAGTCTTCTTTCTTTGCAGTTTCGAGATCTGAATTTAACATTTCATCAATTAACTCATCAAGACTTATTTGCGGGAACCAATTTAATTCTTCTCTGGCCTTTTTAGCATCTCCTAAAAGTTGCTCGACTTCTGTAGGCCTAAAATATCTCTTGTCGACTTTTATAACTATTTTGCCATTATCACTTCGTCTTCCAATTTCATTAATGCCTTCCCCCTCCCATAAAATTCCAGGTGATTCTTCATTCTTATTCCAGTGTAATTTTTTAGCACAAATATTGATAAACTCTCGAACGCTTTCCATTCTCCCAGTAGCAATAACATAATCTTCAGGTTTATCTTTTTGCAACATCAACCATTGCATTCGAACGTAATCCCTCGCATGTCCCCAATCTCTTTTTGAATCTAAGTTACCTATAAAAAGGCAATTCTCAAGTCCTAAGTGTATTCTTGATAACGCCATTGTAATTTTTCTCGTAACAAAAGTTTCTCCTCTTCTTGGGGATTCATGATTAAATAAAATCCCATTACAAGCATACATTCCATAAGCTTCTCTGTAGTTAACAGTTATCCAATAAGCGTAAAGTTTTGCAGCTGCATAAGGACTTCTAGGATAAAAAGGGGTATTTTCATTTTGAGGTAGTTGCTTAGTTGCACCAAATAACTCGCTTGTACTCGCTTGATATATCCTAGTTGTAGGAATAAGGTTTAAAAGTCTTACAGCATCAAGGATTCTCAAGGGTCCAAGAGCATCACAATTTGCTGTATATTCAGGCGACTCGAAACTTACTGCGACATGACTTTGAGCTGCAAGATTATAAATCTCATCAGGTTTAACTTTTTCTATGATTCTAATTAAATTTGTGCTATCAGTTAAATCTCCATAATGAAGGATAAGATTAGACTCTTCCTCATGAGGATCTTGATATAGGTGATCAATTCTTTGAGTATTAAAACTGCTAGCCCTTCTTTTAATACCATGTACTTCATAACCCTTAGATAGAAGAAATTCTGCTAGATAGCTTCCATCTTGACCAGTAATTCCAGTTATTAATGCCTTTTTTTTATTTAGCATGGTTATTTTCTTATCTATATATTCAATTTGAGTTGTTGCTCATTAATTATGCATTTTAGACCTGCAAGCAAAATCCAAATTATTAAACTAATTTTCCCATCATAATAAGTGATATCGCTAAGTTGTAATAAATATACAACTGTGACAGATGTCAACCAGTGCAGATCTAAAGATAATTTTTTATCGTCGTTAGTTATTAAAGTTTTCCATCCTTTATAAATTAGTAAAATAAAAAAAGAAGATAATATTAAAGAAAGAGGTATACCAAAATTATAAGACAACTCTAAGGGTAAATTATGCGTATGTTGAATCTTATAAAGTCCACCTTTAATTAAGTATAAAGCTGCAAAGCTTGAAGCCCCCCACCCTAATAAAGGTCTTCTAATGATTAAGTTATAAGCCTTATCCCAAATTTCAAATCTAGGAATACTATTTATTGAATTTATATTAAAAGTTGTTATTTTTTCCAATAAAGCAACTGGTATAAATTGGACTAAATTTTGATTATTTATTAATGAATTATTTAAAAGTAATATATAAATTGCTGTTAAGATGATTAAAATAAATATTGAAGTAAAAAATGTCTTTAATCCAAATAGAATCGGTATAATTAATATTAGACCAAGTACTGAGTTTCTAGAATTAGTAAGAATACCAAAATATAAAACAAAAAAATTAATAATAGCTAATAATATTTTTTTAAATTTATTAGTATAATTTCTGCGGAACAAAAATATTGAAAAGGGCCAAAGCATAGCAAACCAAAACCCCGTATAGTTTTGATTACTAAAAAGTCCTGAAATCCCGTCGTTACGTATCAGAGGTTTCTGGAACCAAACAATTAATCCATTAAGAGTCTCAAAAGGCCCAAAAACTTTAAACCAATATTGTAAGATACAGCTAATAATAATAGGTATTGATCCCGCTATTAATACTTTTATAAATAATTCTCTTTGTTTATTATTTTTAAGATAAATTTGTGATCCCCAATAAACAAAAAACATTGGGATCCAATTTAAAGTGCTTATCCATAATGTTGATTTATTAATATCATGAATTTCATTAGGAATATTTAAAATTGAATTACTAGCTGTACTAAATATTATTAATCCAATTGATATAAATAAAGGGTAATTCCATTTATCGTGTATTAGTTCAAATTTATATTTTTTAAATGAAATAATAATAGCTATTAAAAAAAATATTGCACTTATAGGTAAGGCAGAAGAAAGAAAAAAAGTTCCAATCAGAAAGAAAATATTTCCATAGTAAAAAATATTATTTTTATTCTGCTGAGAGAACATATTTTTTTTATTTTGCTTCTTTATAAATATCTTATATAATTTTTATTTAATAAAGTATTATAATTAAATATATTTAAAATTTAATTTGCAATATAATACTGATATCAATTCATTTTTTTATGAAAATAAATACTGCCCTTTATGTCAAAAGAAAAATTACGAACTAAAAAAATCAAATTATAGGAATGTTTATTCAGAATTAATATCTAAATATTTAAAAATTGAAGAAAAAAAACTTTTTGAAATTTCTAAATATTATAAGTGCACTAATTGTTCCACCTTTTATTGGCAGAGAGAAATTTCTAAAAAATTAAGGATTATTCTATATGAGGAAATTTTACCTGACCATCCAAAAGGTCTTGATTCAAGTGGCAAGTTTTTTTCAACAGAAGGATTTAAAGAAAAACTAATAGGATTAGAAAAAGATCCTAATCAGAAATCCAGAATTTTAAATGGCTATATCTCATCATTTAATTTTAAAGATAAAAAAGAAAAAGATTTGATTATTGATTTTTTTGCTGATGTGGATAATAAAGAAAAACCCAATTTGTTATCCGATCTTTTTAAAAGAGGACCTAAAAACTTATCAAGACATGCAGGCTTTAGAAAAACAATATTAAATGATTTTATATGTAAAAAAATTGAAAAAACTAATAGTAAAACTTATGACCATATTGAATATGGCTGCCAATATTGGGGACCAATTAATTCACTCTATCAGGATTATTCCTGTCTAAGCATAATTCCTAATAAAGATGTATTTTGGCATAAATATCCTTATGAAAAAAATAAAAAATTTAAATCTATTTTCGAAAAAGACATAAATCATTTATCAAAAGACTTTAAAGATAGTAATTTGAGTTTAATTTTAGTTTTAGATCATATTGAATATCCTATTGATTTTCTTAAAAGGTTTTTAAATTTAGGAATAAGTTCTATCTCACTAATTGTAGAAAAAATAGATGATTTTAAAGGATTACCTATTCAACATTTAACTGGTTGGTCAAAAAATAATTTGAGGTATATTGCTAGTTACCTAGACCTTGAAGTTGAACTGTTGAATGATGAAGATGATAATTATATTTTTGCTTTTTTCAGTAAGAAAAATAATTAATAATTTTTTTACTATTTATGTTTGGAATTATTTCTTGTAGTATTATGAAAATTTAATTAATGAAAATAATCGTATCTTAAATAATTATTGTGAAGTTACCATCTTGGCCAGTTTTTGATAAAGAACAAATAGATAAAACTCAAGAAATATTGGAGTCAGGCAAGGTTAATTATTGGACGGGCAATGAAGGAAAAGAATTTGAAAAAGAATTTTCAAGAAAATTTGACTCTTTATATTCAGTTGCATTGGCAAATGGATCATTAGCTTTATCTTGTGCGTATTTGGCATTAAATCTTAAAAAGGGAGATGAAATAATTACAACTCCCAGGACATTTATTGCCACCTCATCAAGTGCTGTTTTATTAGGTTTAAAACCTGTTTTCGTCGATGTTGATTTAAATTCTGGTGCCATTACAGCAGAATCAATTCTTAAAGCAATAACTAATAAAACTAAAGCGATAGTAGTTGTTCATTTAGGCGGATGGCCTGCTGATATGGTACAGATATGTTCTATAGCGAAAGAATATTCTATACCTATTATTGAGGACTGTTCACAAGCTCATGGCGCTAAGTTAAATGGGAAAAATGTAGGAACTTATGGAGATATTGCTACATGGAGTTTTTGTCAAGATAAAATAATAACTACTGGCGGTGAAGGAGGGATGTTATCAACAAATAATTTTAATTATTTCAATAAAGTTTGGTCTTTTAAAGATCATGGGAAATCTAGGGAATTAATTTTAAATAAAAGTAATTCAACATCCTTCAAATGGGTTCATAATACCTTTGGATCAAACTTTAGATTAACAGAAATACAATCATCAATTGGAAGAATTCAATTAAAAATGTTAGATGAATGGGTATTTTTAAGAAATAGAAATGCAAAAATACTTATAAATTACTTAAATAAATTTCACCAAATAAGAATTCCTATTCCTAGTAAAGAAATTCAACATGCTTATTATAAATTTTATTGTTATGTTGAAGAGAAAAACTTTAGAGATGGATGGAACAGAGATCGTTTTGTTAATGAATTAAATAAATTGGGCTTCCCCGCTTTTTCTGGAACATGCAGTCAGATATATTTGGAAAAGTGTTTTGAAAATATAGAATTTAAAATAAATGGTTCCCTTAAAAATGCAACCAAATTAGGTTCTACAAGCTTGATGTTTTTAGTACATCCCAACTTAACAACTAATGATATGCATATCTATGCAGATAAAATTTCAAGTTTATTCGAAAAGACTTTGAAATAGAATCTTAAAATAATCTTAATGATAGTATTAAGTAAGATTTATAAAGACTTTGATAAAGTTTGATTGTTTTGGTTTATCTCTAAAGAATCTTTTTAAAACAAGAGTTATTCTGATTTCAATAGAGAATTTTAATAGAGAGTTCGTTGGTAAAAATATTTTGTCATCCTCTTTTGCCAAAAAGGGGTATATTGTTTTGCTGGCTCATAAATCTATAGTTAGAGCATTAGTTTCTTATCTTCCTTTGCGAAATAATATCTACATAGAAAAAGGTAATAGACTTGGATCTATAAAGTACCTTAGTAAAGCAAAGAAAAATAACTTGTTGATTTATACTTTTGATGAGGAAGGTTTAATGCAAACAGATGTTGATACATATTCAAGAAAAAATCATGAAAAAAGAAGTGTAAAACTTATTGATGGAATTTTCTCATGGGGACCTCAACATACTGAATTATTGAAAAAATGTGGTTTTAAAAATTATCAGATACTAAAAACTGGTAATACTCGTTTTGATTATTATTTGATTAATAAAAAAAAAAATAACCTCAAACTCTACTCAAATAATGGTTGTATTTTAATTTGTTCTAGATTCGCTTCCGCAAACCCCAATAAAGAAGTTAAATCTAAGACTGAATTTAGAGATGGAAATGCGAAGTATATAAATGACTCAAAAAAAATGCTTAGATTAATGTTAAATATCCCAAGACTTATAAGAGAAGAAAATATTAAAAATAAAATTATAATTAGACCTCATCCTTCAGAATCTAAAATAATTTGGGAAAAAGCATGTGAAGGTCTAGACAACGTTTTTATATCATGCGAAGCACCAATTCATGAGATGCTATTAGAAACTTCTGTGCTTATTCATAATAGATGCACCACTGCGATTGAAGGGTTTTTGTCAAATGTTAATGTAATTTCTTATGAACCTTTCAACTTGGATTCCCCACCAAGTCCAAATAAAGAATTTATTAATTCATTTGCAAATTGTATTTGTTATTCAGATAAAGAACTTCTAAAAAGATTAAAAGCAAATAATTTGAATAATAATATTCCATCAAAGAATAATGCTAATGAATATCTTTATAATTTAAAATCTTTAAGTTCTTCTAAAATTGTGGAAAAAATATATTCTTTATATCCCTTCAAATTTAAAAAAAATAATTTGAGTTTAATACTAATATTTGCTTTTATTCCAATAATTATTTTGCATCATAAAATTTATAAAATTTTTTATCGAGTTTTTAGATTTAAATATTATTCATATTTAAAACAAAAAAATGGGAATATCAAATTTGCTAAATTTTTAGATTTTAAGGAAGATTATTTAAGAATAAGATTTTTTTCAAAAATTTCTTTGTTTTTACCTTTGAAAAAGTAATTATAAATAAACTAAAAATTATTTAGTTTTTTAAAAATATTTTCATCAAAAGTGGTAATATAAATGAGTTTATTTTTTTATTGATATGAAAGTCAAAATGATTGCTGAAATTTGTCAGAATCATAATGGCGATCCAGGATTAATAAAAGAAATGGTAGTAGCAGCAAAAGAAAGCGGTGCAAGTTTTGTGAAAATGCAGACCATACATTCAAGTCAATTAACTCATAGAAAAAGATTTGATAATGGTTTAGTAGAAGGTAGGAAAATAAAAACTATAAAAAGACCTTATCTGGATGAATTAGATAGACTTTCTAAATTAGATTTATCTGATAAAGCAGTTTCTGTTTTTATGCAGGCTTGTGAGGATAATCAAATATCGCCTATGACTACTATCTTTACGAGAGATGTAATCAAGAAAACTTTTAGTCAAGGATTCAGAAATATAAAGTTAGCCAGTTTTGATTGTATTTCTTCAATTATGGCAGAGGAGATTCTTGAATTTGATCCAAATTTGTTAATTGTATCAACAGGATGCTCTTATAAAAGAGAGATAGAGGAAATGGCTAAGGTCTTAAAACATTCAAAAAATCACTCATTACTTCATTGTGTCTCTATTTATCCAACCCCATTATATGAAGCAAATCTTAGTAGACTAAAGTACTTGAAGAGTCTAGTTAAATCAGTAGGACTTTCTGATCATAGTAATTATGAAGAAAATGGACTTGAAATTTTAAAATGGTCAGTTTGTGAAGATATTGAATTTGTAGAAAGACATTTTACAGTATTGAAAAAAGAGGAAACAAAAGATGGAGTTGTTTCTTTAAATCCTGAACAAATGAAGGAAGCTGTAGAAATATGTAATTGGAGCACTTCTCAAAAAAAGGAATTTCAGAATCAAAATTTTCAAAAAAAAGAACTTGTTATGGGAAATTCCAATAGAGAATTATCAGATGTTGAATTATTGAATAGAGATTATTATCAAGGAAGATTTGCTAGTAAGGATTTAAAAAATAATATTATTTTTAATTGGGATACAGAAATTAATTTTAAAGATATAAATCATATAAAATAAAATGACTTACGCTTCCTGCAGGATTCGAACCTGCGGCCCACTGCTTAGAAGGCAGTTGCTCTATCCAGCTGAGCTAAGGAAGCAGAAAATAATTAAATAAAATTTGATTCAATTTAATTAAGACAATATTTTCTTTTTGAAAAAAAATATTGCCTTTACAATATTACTAGTTGTTTAGTTATCAGTTCAACTTTTTATATTTTTTGTAAATACTTTGAATTTTTTTATTTTTTTCTACCATACTTATCTTCAAATCTTAAAATATCGTCCTCTCCTAAGTAGGAACCATTTTGGATCTCAATTAGTGTTAATGTTTTTTTACCTGGATTAGAAAGTCTATGCTTGGTCCTTAACGGGACATAGATACTTTGATTAACATTAAGAATTGAAATTTTGTTATCAATTTCTACTTTGGCAACGCCAGCAACAACTACCCAATGCTCTGAACGAAATTTATGTAATTGAAGAGACAAACTTTCTCCAGGTTTAATTTCAAGTCTTTTAACCTGCCAAGTTAAGCCTTCCACTATAGAAGTATAATTTCCCCATGGTCGATAGCAGGTATTATTATCTTGCCATTCTTTTATGTTGTTTTTTTCTAATTCTTTAACTATTTTTTTTACTTCTTGACTCGATTCTTTATCGGCTACTAATAAAGCATCATTTGCTTCAATAACTAAAAGATTCTCAATATTAATACCAACTAAAAGTCTTTCTTTAGCCTTGAGGTAACAGTTTTTTGTATCTTTGATGATTACTTTGCCATTGATTGAATTACCATTTTTATCCTTTTCTGAGCTCTCCCAAACTGATTTCCAGCTCCCAATATCACTCCATCCTGCATCTAATAGGAATACAGTTCCTAAACTAGTTTTTTCCATAACAGCAACATCAATTGATATATTTGGACAATCTTTAAAATAATCAGTATTTATTCGCTGGAAATTAAAATCATAATTTTCATCCTTTAAAGATTCTTTGCATAATTTTATAATTTCAGGTTGAAATTTTGAAATTTCACTAATTATTGTTGATGCTTTAAATAAAAATATTCCACTATTCCATGTGTAATGATTATCTTTTATGAGATTCGATGCAATCTCTTTATTTGGTTTTTCTATAAATTTTTTGATAGAACTAAATGGAATATCTTCAGTAAGGAAGTCTTCTGCTTCTATATATCCATAACCACTTTCTGGCGCTTTTGGTTTGCTGCCAAAAGTTACCAACCTTCCTTTTGCAGCAATTTTAATGCTTGCATTTATAGTTTGGATGAACTTTTTATTTTCTTTAATTTCATGATCTGATGAAAGTACTAAAAGTAAAGGGTCATCACCATCATTAACTGCTTTTATAGCTGCTAATGCAATAGCTGGAGCTGTATTTCTTCCTATTTGCTCGAGAAGTATTGATTTGGGTTTAACATTTATTTCTCTCATCTGCTCTGCCACTATAAACCTTTGTTCTTCATTACATATTATGATTGGATTTTCAACATTATTGATTCCTTTAAGTCTTTTATATGTTTTTTGAAGAAGGGTATACTCATCTGTGTCATTAATTTTTAAATATTGTTTAGGGAATGAAGCTCTAGATAGTGGCCAAAGTCGTGTCCCACTTCCGCCAGATAAAATAACTGGTAATATGTTATTTTTTAAATTAATTTGTTCTTTAAATTCCTTCACAATTTTCACAATTAATCAAATATTTTAATATAAATTCATTACATAATTTTAGTTACTTTTTATTATAAAATCACTATATTAAAAGGTAGAAAAGGAAAAATTTTATTTTGGCTAGAAGGCTTACAGAAAAACAAAAAAAAGAAATAATTGAATTATTTATTTCCGGTAGAAGTATTGAGCAATTAGCAAGCAAATTTGACTGTACTAAGCTCACCATATCAAGAAATTTGAAGAAAAATATTGGAGAGAAAAAATATAAGGAATTTATTAATATGGAAAGAGTTCCAGAAGAAGTTTTTGAAAACAAAAAACAAAATAATGTTTATTTAAAGGAAAATAAAATTTCAAATGATATTACTCAAGACAGTGAAGTAAATGAATCCATAACTAATAATATAGAAAATGAAGATTTCTCCTTGACTACTTTTACGGAAATCATTCCTTTAGATTATGAGATAGAAAATTCTCCCCAAAAAGATTTAACATCAGTTCCAATATCAGAAGTTGATTTCCCAAATGTTGTTTATATGATTGTGGATAAGAAAATTGAACTAGAAACTAAATATTTAAAAGATTATCCACAGTGGGATTTCCTTTCTCAAGATGAATTAAGTAGAAAGACAATAGAGATATACACTGATCAGAAAATTGCTAAGAGGTTTTGTAATAAAGATCAGAAAGTTATTAAAGTACCTAATACAAATGTTTTCAAAATTGTGGCTCCAATCTTAATTTCTAGAGGAATTTCTAGAATAGTTAATTCTGAGAATTTAATCGCACTTTAAGATTTATTATTTTTTTAAATAAAATAAGTTTAGAATTCCTCCAGTCAAAGATCCATTAATGAAACTAACTACTGTAATAAAACTGATAGGCAGATTAATTGATTCTTTGTTTAAAAAGTAAACTTTACTTTTATTTGCACTATTTTGGATTCCTATTATTAATATTAAAAAAAATGTGGAGTTGAGTAAAATAATAAAAAATAGTTTTTTAAAAAAGGTACTCATATTTAATTAATTATTAATTTTGTGTGTATATAGATCATATATTAGTTTTTTTGTAAAATTATTCTTTTTTGCTAGAAACTTAGAGGCTGCTGATAAACTTAATCCAGCATCAATTAATTCATAAAGCTCTTTTTTCAATTTACCATGGTTTAATTTAACGTTTTTCTTAGATCTATTAAAACCTTTAATGACAATTGTGAATTCACCTAATATTTCTTTGCCTTCAAGAAATTTAATAACTTCATCAATAGTGTTGCCAATATGTTCTTCAAACTTTTTTGTAAGCTCTCGAGATATTAGGATTTCTCTTTGACCGCCACAAAAATCTTTCAATTCATTTAGTAATTTTTTTAAACGGTGCGGAGATTCAAAGATTATCGCTGTCTTTTCACTCTCGCTTATTTCGTAAAGTATTTTTTCTCTCTCAGTTTTTTTCCTTGGAAGAAACCCTTCAAATGTGAATCTAGAAGAAGGCATCCCACTTGTAACAAGTGCAGTAATTGCAGCACATGGACCTGGGATACAAACAATATTTATGCCATTAGCTCTTACCTCTTTAACAAGTTCCTCTCCAGGATCGCAAATCATTGGCATGCCAGCATCACTTACTAATGCCACTGATCTTTCTGAGTTAAGGTCATTAATTATTCTAGGAATTTTATTCAAAGAATTATGCTTATTGAAACTGATAAGATTATTTTTAAAGTTAAATTTTTGCATAATTTTCTTTGTTTGCCTTGTGTCTTCACAAGCAATTAAAGAAACTTTTTTAAGAATATTTAGAGCTCTAGGAGAAAGATCGTTGAGGTTTCCGATTGGTGTGCCAACAATATATAAAACACTACTTTCAGGTTCTTGACTTCTATGAGAAGATGGAAATTTAGTATTCATTAAGTGATTAAATTACCTTCAGGTGTAGAAATCAAAAATCTTATAGATGATTTAAGAATAGTCTGCTGGGAAGTCTCTGAAACTTTGACTTATTATTCACAAATAGTAAAAGATAAAAACAAGAAAAGCAATATTTTAAAAAATGATAATCTTAACGATCCAGTAACGGTCGCAGATTTGACTGTCAATGAGATGATAATTAATAGAATTAATGAAAAATATCAAGGTGTTAATTGGGAAATCTTAAGTGAAGAAAATGTGAAGTCTTCATCAAGTGATTTCGATTTAAATCGAGATTGGATATGGATTCTTGACCCTCTAGATGGGACTAAAGATTTCTTACAAGGCACCCCTAATTACGCAGTTCATTTAGCCTTGAACTATAAACAGAGACCAATAATTGGAGTTGTATTGATTCCTGAAAAAGATGAATTATGGATAGCTGTTGGTAATGATATTTGGTGTGAAAAAAGAAATGAGAAAATCTTGAAGCCTAATTTATCTAATAATAAAAGTCTTTCAGAAATGGTTTTAGTAACTAGCAAAAATCATAGAAATCAAAACTTAGAAAATCTTATAGAGAAAATTAATTTCAAAGAAGTAATTATTATGGGAAGCATCGGTTGTAAAATCACATCGATTGTTAAAGGAGTAAGTGATATTTATATCTGCCTTAGCTTGCCGGGAAAAAGTTCTCCGAAAGATTGGGATTTTGCTGCTCCAGAAGCAATATTAAAAGCTAGCGGAGGAGCAATTACAACCCTGGATAACAAAGAAATAGTTTATTGTAAATCAAATTTTGAACAGGGTGGAATAATAGTAGCTACCAACAATTCGGCTACACATAAAAACACCTGTCTAGAAATAAAAGAGATAATCAAAAGCTATGATTTGTAGCCTCTTAGAATTTTAATTGAGAGGCGCTACAGGAGTAGGTGTTGGCTCTGGATATGACATCCCACCATTTTGGGCTACCCCTCTAAGAGTTAGGTTAATACGTCCTCTGCTATCAATTTCCCTTACCCTGACAGTTACTTCATCACCTTGTCTCACAACATCTTCTACTCTCTCAACTCTAGCTTCAGATAATTGTGAAATGTGAACCATGCCTTCTTTACCGGGAAGAATTTCCACAAATGCCCCTATAGGAATAATTCTTGTTACTACTCCTGAGAATATTTCGCCTTCATGAACTTTGCGGGTTAATCCTTCTATTATCTTTTGTGCTTCCTCCGCAGCGGCTCCATCATGAGAAGCAATAGTTACA
>MDSZ01234426.1_pt1 | contig 17097 bp, 18 predicted proteins | sample 811201 | NCBI WGS metagenome assembly MDSZ01 (sample SAMN05326647, study PRJNA326480) | marine metagenome | isolation source: seawater | place: Indian Ocean: North | collected 2010
GATGACCAGTTTCTTCTTCTATTCTATTAACAAACTTTGACCATGCCCATAGCAAATCACCTGGTCTTTTTCGACGAGCATTTCTATTAACCCAGAAACCAGTAAACCAATCAAGCCGGTCAGCTCCAATAAGATCGCTTTTCCACTTAAGTTTTTGTTCAGCATCAACTGGAAAAAACAACTCTTTGGGAATTGCATGTGGCACGAAATTTGTTTTATCCGGATAGATCTCACTGACCTGGTCAAAAGTGTGATAACTATGACAGTTGATAAGGTCTGTTGACTGATAAAACGAATCATTAAACTTTGGATAGGGCTTGTTATCCCAAACGTGCCAATACACGATTGGACATATCTGATGTATTTCGTCTTCCATCTCAAACAACCAATAGAAAAACCTAGGGTCTGTAAATATAAAAAGAATGTCTGGTTTTTCTGTTGCTAGCGCAAGCCGGAGTAAATCTCTATTTCCAAAGCCATCGATCGGCTTAATGACAAAATCGTCTGATATTTTAACAACATCATAATTGTCGTGCTTCATTGCAGCGCCAAACTGACGTATGGACCAACATCCTTTATTCAGTAAGCCGTTGATTAAATGCCTAGACTGTGTACCAACGCCACTAGTTGATAGTGCGTGATCACTTAACATTAATATTTTGTACTTTTTACCAACCTTTTCCACTACAGTGCTCCGTTCCTTTGTATGGACAAAATTTACAATTGTCATAATTTTTTAATTTTATGCCGTTATTGACATTTTTAATCATTCTTTTTACAAGCTTGTTTGTTTTTTCAATAAAAACCGGGCCGGCTGAGACTTTGAACAGCTCAATGGTTTTCCCAGGCTTGGCGCCCCTTTTTAAAAAGACATAACCAACTTTAATGTCTTTGACGGGAATGTTAAACTTTGTTGCCCAGTAGTGTTTATAAAGCCCGACCTGTGCCAACGACAGAAATTCGCGTTTCTTTTTCCAAAACCAACCACTCTTACCGGTTGTTTTCCAATCGATAATCCAGTATTCAACTTTGTCTGACCCTGGCTTTTTGGGCTTGGCTATAATACAGTCTATAAAACCTTTAAAATTCATGCCATTTGAGTCTTTTATCTGCTCATATAACTCGAATTCTGCGGAAATAGGTTCCCAGCCAGGAAATTCTGAATCCATGAAAGACTCAAAATCATTGAGAATATTTATGGCTGAAGATTGCATGTCTTGCAATGATTCATGGTCATATTTCCAGCCATTAGATTTTCTTTCTTCAGTTATGAGAGCAATATATTCGTCTGTATCGTAACCCTTTTCATCCCATTTTGCTGCAATCTTTTCTTTTACAGACTCTAGATCAAACTGCTTTGTGTTTAAAAAACCTTCAATAGCGTCGTGCACTATAGTTCCGAAATCAGCCCATGGATTATCAACATATGTGTTGATTCCCTCCACGTACATGAGATAATGACGATATGGACATTCGGCCCATGCTTTTACTTCAGAGTAAGAAACGTGAGACTTGCCAGTTGGAAATTTGTTTGCCATAATATTATTCCTTGTTTCTTATATTATAGCCTAGAATACAAAAATGTATTACAAATCTCCCCTACTATATGCCATCGGATCGATATTCTTCCACTCGTTCAAAGCTGTCTTTTCGATTATGCGAAAATCGGAATCATACATATCTTTAACTAAGTCTTTTATATTGTACTTTGGTACCCATCCAAGCTTTTCTTTTGCTTTTGTAGCATCCCCGAGCAGCAACGGCACTTCATGAGGTCTAAACAGCCTTTTATCAATTTCAACATGCTCATCGATGTCTAAGTTAGCATATTTAAAAACCATTTGCAAAAACTCCCTTACAGAGTATGTGTTACCAGTCGCGATAACAAAGTCTTCTGGCTTGTCCTGCTGTAACATAAGCCACATAGCCTCAACGTAGTCTCGGGCATGCCCCCAATCACGTTTTGCATCCAAATTACCTAAGAAAAGCTTTTCTTGCAGGCCCAATTTAATTTTTGCGGCCGCGATAGTAATTTTTCTAGTTACGAACGTTTCGCCTCTTCTTGGGGACTCGTGATTGAAAAGTATGCCGCAACACGCATACAGACCGTATCCAACTCTATAGTTCCTTACCAGGTTATGACTGAACACTTTGGCGCATGCGTATGGACTAGCAGGCATCAATGCCGTCGTTTCACTCTGAGGTGTTTCTGGATTATCGCCAAACATTTCCGATGAGGAAGCTTGATAGAATCTTGCGTCTGGACAAACATGTCTCATTGCTTCCAAGAGCCGGAGCGTACCCATAGCTGTGATATCTGCTGTTTCTGTGGCATTGTCAAACGAAACTCGTACGTGAGACTGTGCCGCTAGATTGTAAATCTCATCAGGCTTATATAGGCTTAAAATACGATACATCCAGTCCGCAGAGTGTAGTGAGCCATATTCTATTATAAAATTCTTATTATCATACAAATGGTCAATTCTGTGTGTGCTGATGATTGAAGTGCGTCTTTTTATACCAATTACTCGATATCCTTTCTCCAATAGTAGATCTACCAAATATGAGCCATCTTGTCCAGTAACCCCTGTCACTAGTGCTGTTTTTTGTTTAGTCATCTGATACCGCCCGTCCTTTCATTTTTTCCCAGTCTCTTATTCTTCTACATTTGTTGTTGTAATCTTGTACGGCTTGTAAAAAAGTGGTGTCTCCATCGTTTTTAGTGCCAAATGATATCATAGCAGCAAGATCTTTTGGAAAACAGTGGCCACCAAACCCTAAATCGCCATCAGGTCCCGGGACCGCCAAATGACTTTTTCCAATTCTACTATCATATAAAGTGTATTCGCAAACTTTGTCATAATCGATGTTGTTATCTAAGCAAATTTGGAACATTTGGTTTGCAAATGTTACCTTTGTCGCAAGAAAACAATTTGTGAAGTATTTTACCATTTCAGCTGTTTCCGGCTTTGTAACAACAATTGGCGTATTCGGAAATGGTTTTCTGAACATCTGTTTAACTATTTTTGCTCCGTCTCCACCGATTAAAATTCTATTTTGGTTTTTAAAATCATTGAAAGAATTGGCTTCAGTCAAAAATTCTGGACTAAAACATATGTTTATTGCAGTGTATTTATTAGCAAATGAATTTGTCGTTCCAGGTGGCACAGTTGATTTGATTACGATTGTTTTCTTTTGGCGTTGCTTATTGAGGATTCTAGCGTGACGTGGTAATTTTGCATTATCTTCAACGATTTTTGCTATATTTTTTATTGAATCAGCCAATATTCGTGTATCACAGCTTCCATCTTTTCTCATTGGAGTTGGCAAACAAACAAATATAATATCACTGTTGTTGACAGTATACTCTAATCTTTTTTTCTGTGAAACCTTTTCTAGGTTAAAGTTCTTGGATTGATCCAGATCATATCCGAAGACATCATAGTAGTCTTTTAAGCCTTCTCTAATAGCCGAACCTACAAAACCCTGTCCTATAATTCCAATATTCATTTATTCCTTTCCAGCCGTAAAATTAACTTTTCCGTCCAACAATTTATCAACCTTGCTGATGACGTGAGCTAAATCCAATGCAACGTCCTTTGTCTTTACTAGGGAAGAAGGCTCTGATTTTCCAGGCAACCATTGGTAAAGTTTGATCAAATCTGCTCGAATTGCAACTATTTTTCGTAAGTCTTCATTATTCATCGTTACTCCAGTAAGAATACATTCCTTTGTCTATTTCGTATTTCATGTATTTTACCTTCTTTGGTTCCATTTGTACAGCCCAATCCCAAGTTTTTTCAATTAGACGCTTTAAATCAGTAAAATCTGTAAAATTAAGCAATATTTTAGCCTTTTCATGGCTGCACCACATCAAATCGACTTCATCCCTTTTCTCTAGATATACCTTCGAAGGCCTGACGCCCATTCTAGAATGAGCAACATCGATAACGATATCTGCTAACTGATTGATCGACACGTGCTTGTCTGCGCCTATGTTAATGATCTCTTGGTCTGTCATTTTATTTTCCATCAGTTGTAGAAATGGCGCCATATAATAAGATATATCACTGAATGCCCGGCGTTGTTCCCCAGTTCCGTATATAGTAAGAGGATCTCCGGACATAGCTTTTCTAATCCAAATACCAGCTACGTTTCTGTATCTGTCCCAGATATTCTGCCGTGGACCAATGATGTTGTGTGGCCTTATAATCGTGTATTTTAGACCAAATTGTCTGTAAGCGTTGGCCAAATCCATCTCTATAGCGTACTTAGCAATGCCATAGGGATCTTGTGGGTCCGGCTTCATGTCTTCTGTAAAAGGAGGTTTTTGGGAGCCATAGACGTCCATTGAGGATGCGAAAATAAATTTTTTGACATTATGTCTGATAGAGCTATTTATTAGATTTGCGCTGGCGAGAACATTATTTTGATAATTAAAATTTCTAATGAATGGACTAAGTCCAACAGCTGCATACGCAGCAAAATGATAAACATAATCTATGTTATGACGTTCGAAAATAGCGTCGACGGCTTCTGAGTTACATAAATCGTTAGTATATAGTGTGACATTGCTATTAACGTTTTCTCGATATCCGCCCGATAAATTGTCTATTGCAATAACTCTATGGCCAGTGGCAAGTAAATAATCACAAAAATGGCTTCCTAAAAGGCCGGCAGCGCCAGTTACTAATACGTTATACACCTCTGACATTTGGGTAATTCTCCTTAAACCAATCGACCGTTTCTTTTAAACCGTCGTTCATTGAAGTATATTTAAAGCTTGGAAAAATCTTCATAAATTTACTGTTGCAGCTGGGTTTTCTATGCTGGCCTTCGGGTTTTGATTTGTCCCAAAGCTCGTTCGGCTGATCTATGCCTAAAGCATCAGCTACCTTTGATACTAGATCAAAAATGGATATCTCACCAGTGTTGCCAACATTGATGGGTGCTGGATCATCATAATTTTCCACAAGAAGTAGTAAAGCTTTTGCAACATCTTTCGAATAAGTGAATTCTCTAAGCGGTTTTCCTGTGCCCCAAAATACTGGTTGTAATAGCTTGTTTTGTTTAGAGTCCCAAAGCTTTCTGATTATTGCTGGAATGACATGGCCGCAGTTTAAATCAAAGTTATCATTTGGTCCATAAATATTGTTTGGGATAGCTGTTATATAATTTAATCCATATTGTTTTCTTATGGCTCTTGAATGTACTTCTAACATTCTCTTTGCGTACGCATAACCAAAATTACTGGCGTGTGGTTCACCATTATGTATTTGGTCTTCCGTTATTGGGTATACGGCTTGATCCGGATAAACACATGTCGATAGCAATGATAAAACTTTTGGCACTCTATAATTTTTTGCTACATTGAGAAGATTTGTGTTCATTGTTATATTCTCATGAAAGAAATCTGCAACAAAGTCAGAATTACCTTTTACTCCACCAACCCGAGCTGCCAAATGTATAATTGCATCTGGCTGATTTCTGTAAATCATGTCGCAGACTTGGTCTTCATGAAGCAGGTTGTAGGTTTGCGAGCCATATCTAATAATTTCATGATTAGTGTCGATATCTTCAAAAGCAGATCCGACCATTCCTGTTCCACCGGTTATCAAAATTTTCATTATCGTTTATCCAATTACTTCATTGATTAAGTTACATGTAAACTCTATTTCTTCTTCAGTTAGCTTCGAATGGTTCGGAATATACATTCCGTATTTGTCCACGATTTTTGAATTTTTTAATACTTGCTTACCATAAAGTTTGACATAAAATGGCTGCACACCCATGGATCTGCAAATCATCGGCCGGCATTCGATCTTGTTTTGGATTAATGCATTAACAATCTGATTTCTTTTTGGATGTATGATTGGGTAAGCGAAATTAGAACAGAAAGTATTTTCTCTGTATACCGGAGACCAATAGTTATTTTTCAATAATCTTCTATAAATATTAAAGTTGTTTTCTCGTCGTATGTTTACGTTGTCAGCCTTCTCTAGCTGCTCAATGCCAATAAAAGCCTGAAGATCTGTTGACCTTACGTTAAATCCGTGCATATAAAACGTATATAACGAATCAAACTCACTAATGTTATGTTTGTTTCTTAATTTTTTTCTTTTGTCCTCATCATAATCACGATCCCAACCATGGTTCCTAATACATCTTGCATCCGCGGCGATTTCAGTACTATTAGTACACAGTATTCCGCCTTCAATGGTTGAGAGGTGGTGGCCAAAATAAGTTGAAAACATGGACATTGTTCCAAATGTACCTAGTTTTTGGCCATGATACTGAGAACCGAACGACTCGCAAGCATCTTCCAATAAATACACTTTATGTTTGTCACACAGAGAAATAATTTTATCCATCTCTGGAACTAGCCCTAAAACACTTACTAAGAGTAATGCCTGCACATCATGTTCTTCAAAGAGCAGTTTAAGATGATCGATATCAACTGACAAATCCTCCAAATTGCAATCGCAAAGAATCGGCTTGAGTCCAAGCTGGACGACTGGCGATAAATCGGTGGCCCAAGCCAAAGCCGGGACGATTACTCCAGCTCCCTTTTTTATTCTTCCAGTTTCTAGTAAGGTTTGCAACGCAACTAATATTGCTGAGGATCCAGAATTGACGAACACGGAATCTGTTGCGCCTAAATATTTTGCCCATTTCTTTTCAAATTGTATTGTGAGAGGTCCTTTTGTCAGCCGTGGATATGTTTTTAACCAATCGCAGAGCTTGTCAATATCGCTGTTGTCGATTGTGTCATTAACAAGATTTATCACTTTTACTCCAAGATTTTTATTTTATTTTTGTATGCAGCAACGCGGCGGCCCCACCATAATGTTTCTTTACCGTATTCGAAAAAGTCACCATCATAATTTTTGCCGGTAATTTCTAGCGTCTGGTTTTTATTATACAGTTGTTCATCATGATGTATTACAGAATGTATATTATATTTGTAGCTAGCCTTTATAGGGTATTGGACTTTTGGATTACAAATTGCATCACGCTGATATTTTATGAGCTCATCCACCAAATCGTTTTCTATTTCATAGTTTAACGCTAGAAAATGTTTAATTTCGCCGTAAAATACATCAAGGTTTTTCATGATCTCAAGTACAGTTGCTTCCTCGAAATCCCAAGCAAAATTTTCCCTGATTGATGGAACAACCCGGCCCCATGGAGATTCGGCACGCAGTACGCCGGCCAAAGCTTTTTCCGTTGCGATATATTGTTTTCCGATAAAACCACTATCGCCGGACATTTTCATAAATTCCATTAGGCTATAATAGAAATTTCGAAACGATACCCCGACATGCTTGTTGATAAATCTTGCAATGAACTGTACAGTTCCAAGATAATGTCCATACATAAACATCCAACGCCATACAGTACATTCGCCATATTCTTCTTTTGACATTGTTTTAGAGGATACTACCATGTGTTCTCTTTCAAAATCATTAATATCACTAATATCCACGTGACTAAATGCCGGGAACGTATCAATAATTTCTAGATCATATTTCTTAATGTACTCTGGATCTCCAAAGGGCGTGTTTGGTAGTGCAGTAAGTGGATATATACCTATGTAGTTGTGTTGTCCTAGAGATATGACCTTGCATATTCCATCAATAAAGGATTGCTTTGTTTCTTCCGGTAAACCTAAAATTAATTCGACATACGATGGCAAACCAGATCCTTCATACATTGCAATAAATTCTTTTAATTTTCCGCCATCGACGTTTTTTCTTTTTACAGCTTTTAAAGTATCCGGATTTAAAGACTGTAAAGCGATTGTGATACCTTTATCCATTTCGGCTTCCCAAAAAATTTTAGCTAGCTCGATGACTTTGTCGGCTTGATTTTTTGACCAATCACATCGGTGTTTTTGAGGGTACCCTTTTGTTTCTTTTTGTTTGACCAGATATTTTGTGATATCAAGATGCTCTTTCATCATTCCAAAATTTGAGTCGGCATTATACACGAATACAACTTCATTGTCAGCCATCCAATCAATCTCTGCGTAAACCTTGTCTAGTTTATGAGTCTTAATTTTTTGATAGTATTTTGTTCCAATTTCGCAATAAGTACATGCGTATGGACATCCTCTAGTTGTTTCGAAGGTTGCTTCAAGCTGGTGATCACAATCCTTAACCAAGTTATCAAAAACCCCGTCTAGATAAGGGCTTGGCATTGAAGCTAAGTCCTTTATTCTAGGTCTAGGTAAATTTGTATAGGTGTCTAGCAATTTATATCCCGGATTGTCAAACTCTTCTTTTACAACCAATCCGTTTGTAACTGTCCGGTTTTTTAATCGTTTGTTTGACAACATGGTATATGGTATTGAGCATCCAAGTACAGATTCCCACTCTGGATAATCTTTTAGGTTTTCTTGCAGTATTTTTGCAAAAGTTATTTCGCCCTCTCCATGTACAGCGATATCGACATAGGGGTGTTCCTTAAAGAAACCAGCTATTCTGTCTGACATGGGAACTTGCCAGCCACCAAACACGATCAAGCAATCAGGCCATTTCTGTTTAATTAATTTTGCTAGTTCGACATTATTATTCCAATTCCAGACAAAGCAACTAAACCCTATTACAGCAGGGTTTTCAATCTGTGATAATATCTTTTCAGTAGTGTCACGCCACCAAAAAATATTAGCCAATCTATAGGACTCTTGTATTTCTGGAATTGTGCGACAATAAGACCAAATAAGACCAACACTGTAAGGTAGCTTTGCTTGGTTTGCCAATACATCGTTGATTTCAAACAAATATACGTTTTTCATGCATTTTTACCAAAGATCGGGTGTTTACGTAAATCGTGATATGTATAGCTGCCGCCGGCATCTTCGTTATCATCGCCAAGATTTTCGAAAAGAAGTATCGCTTTTGCAGCTTGTTCTGGAGGCATAAACATATTCCATCCAACAATGTCAAAATAATCATCTTTGTATAGCCTGTCGACATGTCTGCCTATTTTAGATGCAGATTGAAACCAATCATATGCGGCCTTGTCGTCAGTCAAAATCATCCCACCCTTACCTAGCTTTAACACTTTCTTCAAATGGAAAGATATACAATGCAAAGTACCTGGCTCATACATGCCTTTTTTAAATCTAGTTGCTCCATCAACAATATTTGTTGGCTGTAACTTGTATTTTCCGGACCATTCTTTGTCGACAAACACTGGTTTGCAGCCGGCATGGATTATAGAGAAGGGAACAGATATATATGTGTTTGCTGGAATTGTAATATCACCCTGCGCCTTAATGTAAGTAAGACACAGGAACAAAGCATTAGAACAATTATGAAGTGCAATTGCATATTTAGAACCCGCATAAGTTGCAACTTTATCTTCAAAAGCTTTTACAACGTCCCACGGGTTGTTTATTTCATATCCCTGTTTTTCTAGTAATGGCGTGACTTCTTTAAGATCTGCCCACATGTTGTCTCCTATTTTTTAAAAAGTTTATAATACTCACCGACGACAAATTTCTTAGTTGATGTTGCCGATGTTAGTCCACTGTTTGGATCATATTTAGATATCGGAATAACACGAAAATCAAAACTTAATCTTGTAACTCCAGTATCGTTTGTTTTATTCCCATGAATGCATTTATTTCCATTAAAAACAGCAAACTCTCCCTGTTTCAGCTCTATTGGCTGAAAATCTTTGAATCCAGGCACTGACTCTATCCAAGTCGCATTATTACCGTATATGTCAGTTATTGCAATCTGAAAGTTTATTTCTCCTTCTGGATGGCCGTGATCATTATCTGAGTCACAATGCCACTTTGTTACTGCTTTTGACATTGGTAAACATTTTCTGAAAGATGGAAAGCGTTGATACACAAACGATTCGGTAAATAAATTTGAAATTTCTAATTTTATAAATCTATCAAATTCTTCATACAAGCTGCAGCCTTTATCTGAATTTAAAAAACCATAAAATTCCTTATGAAAAAGCGTGTCAGCTTCATTATAAGGCCACTGCATAGTGAGAGCTGGATCATTTGCAAACAAGTCAGGTCTAAGATGATGCAAATTTTGCAAATCATCTTGATCGACTTTAAACGCCTCAGCCATTAATTCAGCAAACTTATACTGTGAAAAATCATATGAAAACTTTCTCATATCTTCCTCGAAATCATATATGAATTATATCGGTACTCTGGTAGATTTGATAAATTAAATTTTGTATTGTCTAGGTTGCACAATCTTGTGTTTTTAAAACCAGCTTCAGTCATTAATCCCTCAATGTCAAATCCTATGCTGTTTTCATTACTATTTCCTAAAAACACTCCGCCCTGCACAACGTTTTTTAAAGCCCATTTTTGACCATGTATTTTTAATTCTGGAGTATGTTGAAATCCTCCAAAGTCATTGTGGCAAAATGCAATGGGAATATTGTCGGCGTCGCCTAACTCTATTCCATTCTTTATTCTAACTCTTGGATGATTGGATGGGTTGTGTAAATCGAATCCGATGCATCTCTCTGGTCCAAAATGATTACAAAGCTTTTCAAACGAAACACATTTATACGTACCAAGAACAACTATGAACCCATTTTTAGGTATGTCCAAATTTAATATTATGTCCTCGTAGAACCGGTTAACATAATAATTCTCGTCACCATTATTCCAGGATTTGTGAAATTCGTTTTCGAACCAATATTTATATGAATAGTTTTTCTTTTCACTCATTGTTTTTCCATTGTTCTGCAATAAAGTTATCAATTTCTTGTTCTGATTTTAATAATCCTAGCTCGTCAAAACTTACTGGTGGTCGATCATCTCCAAAAACAGGAAGCACATATGTCTGTGATTTGTTAAATTTAGCATTTTCTATTTCTGGAAACCAAATCTCTTCCCATCTTGGAGGATAAAAATCAGTCATCGGTTTAAAATTTAGGGCCTGGCCGAACCATCTAGATCTGATTGGCGCATATATCTTGGCGTTCTTTGCTAGCCAGGCGCCCCACCAGCTGAAAGTACTGTTTGCCATAATTAAAGTTTCTGCTTTCGACATGATGCATAGATCTACCGGTGCCGAAAAATACGACTTCAAATCTTGTTCTGTTCTGTGACCACTAATTTCTTTTTCCATAATGTCGTTTTGATAAATAAACTGCGGACCTTGATATATTTTCTTGCAGTCTTCTGGCTCATCTGAAATTATGAGAAACTTTGTATTAGGGTTTGAATCCAAACATTTTTTAAAAGCAATGTCGTAATACTCTTTTGTCAGAACAGGGTGGTTAACCTCGTCGTCCTTTTGGTCACCAAGTCTCACGTGTACAAAAGCTACCGGGTCTTTGTATTTTGACTTCAGCGCCTTAATAAAATCTTCTGCTCTTTGTTCATGCTCTTCTTTAAATGTTAAGAGCTTTCGGAGATCATCATCCAAATAGTCAGCTATCATGTAGTTTTGAAAAAACCCGAAGATATCTATGTTGCAATTTTTTGGAAGTATTCCTAGATAGTGAGCCGTACAATAAAACATTGATAATGTTTCGTCTCTTAAGTTAAATGATTTTTCTGACAGGTTGACCGTATTTTCCGTAAGAGGAATATCGTGAAGTAAATGCTCTGGAATATCAAAACAATTTAATTTTACTCCCTTTTCTTTGTAGTATGGCGAATTTCCATTAGGGATCTTAAAAGAAGTTTTGTTAACTTTAGCCATACCAACGAGAAACGCTAATTGAAACAGCTGATTGCCTAAATCTCCCATGTCACGACCCATGTTGTTATAACATATAGTAACATTTTTCCGATCATGGTTTTCGGAAAACTGTCTTCTGTTCATGAGGTTGATAGTGTTTTCAGCTGCCTGAACCCAGACTGGGTTTGCTGTATTAAGCATCTCTGGCAATGTCAGGCCACCTATGTATTTGATCTGGGATGCTACGTCTCTAGTACTCATTTATTTACTCCTAACGCGTGATTAATCTTTTCGACACCAATTTTGCCAAGAAAAATAATAGTCTAAAGTTGGTGCATGCGTCTTCAATAGATTGTTCCGGATTGAGTTGTATCTATTGTACCAGTTTGGTACTGGATATTGCCTATGGAATTCAACCTGTATATTCCTACAAAGCATATGCAAGTTGTTTTCAATCATGTTTTCGAGTAGATCGTATTCTGAACCTTCGATGTTTATTTTACAAATGTCAATTTCTTTGATGTTGTTTTGTTCCACAAAATCTTTAAATGACTTAAGTTCGACTTTGTTTGAGATTCCAACGGATTTTGATTTCGATAAACTAAAACCTTCTCCATCATCGTACGATCCAACATCAATTAATTCGTTTTTTGGTGCTAATCCATAGTCATGAACTGTATATCGCATATCGTCGCCTAGGTCATCTTTGAGTCTTTTAACTAGATTAGGCTGCACCTCAAACAGATGCGCGCAACCACCGTATCTAGTCACCATTTCTTTTGACCAATTCCCTTTAAAAGCGCCTAAATCTAGGAAAACTGGATCTTTTGAAATTAGCCCTGTATATACGTTTCCATAGTTGCTATCGACTGTTTGACCATAATCAAATCTTCTATATTCCTGTCCCAGGAATCTCCATAAATAAGATTCATTTGCTCTTCGTTGCTCATCATACATCGTTTACCTCTCGACGCTAGTGTTAGTCGACCAATAATACAGTCTTTCTGGGATATTATAGAACCTGTAGCCGTTTTGTATAGCTCGTTTCCATAAATCCCAATCCTCCCACATTCTTCGATTATATTCAGGCCAAACATCGCCTGGCTTATATTTTTCAACATATCCACCAAGCTGTAAGAACGCATTTCGTTTAAACATGATTGAACCATGACACATTATGTTTTGCAAAAGCAATCCTCGAGATATCTGCATATGGGTTTGAAATTGACCCGGGTCAAAAATTGAAGCTCTAATATCGTCTGGTCCGTAATAGTCCGCTGCCAAAGTGCCGACAAAGTCGTAGCTACTGTTATTTTTAAAAAACTCATATTGTATTTTTAACTTGTCTTCATGGTATTGATCGTCGGCATCTAGCTGCGCAATGTACTTAGCTTTTGAGTGGTTGATGCCAAAATTACGAGCAATAGCACCCGATGCTTTTCCGTCTATTGTCAGCCAAGTAATTCTAAGCGGAGAATCAACAGATTCTATTATCGTGTTATATTCTGTATAACATCCATTCAAAACGACGATAACAGAAAAATCTTTATATGTTTGTTTTTCCAAAGATTTAATAGCGCGCAACAGCATGTCATGGTGACTTTTGGTCGGTAGATATGCTGGCATGATTACGTCAATCATTTTGATCTCCTTAGTATGTGTTCTGGAATATTAATATTTCCCATACCCATAGAATGCTCGTACTTTGCAGCTGGATTTGCATGATTAAACTTTATGCCTAGTTGGTCACGTACATCTCTTTCTAATTCATCTCTCGCCGTAACCAAATCTTTTGCACTTATATGATCAGTCCAAACGTATGAAACGTATCCTCCGTCCGGGTCACCTTTATAATAGTCAAGTTCTGATAAGTAGTCAATGCTAGATTGATACAGCTTGTCACCAGTCAAGTCTGATGTATACACATACGTTCCGTCTTTTCTTTTTACGGCGTCATCAAAATATGGTGAGCCTGGATAAGTTGTAATTATTGTGCAATCAAACTCCTCTGGCTCAACGTCGAGCAGCCACTGTTTTGTGTTTTGAATTGTTTCATAGCTTTCTCCAGCGTGACCTATTGACATCAGTGCCTTGACCTTTAAATTATGCTTTTTAGCAATCTCAACTGCGCGAGTGTTGTCGTCTTTCTTTGCCATTTTTTTAATATTTTTTAAGATACGCTCATCGCCTGACTCAAATCCCGTAAGTAACCATCGGAATCCGGCTCTATACATTGCAGCTGCTTGTTCCTCTTTAAATAGTTCGGCTTTCACAAATCCACGCAGTCGAAATTCTTCTCCGAGATCCATTTGTAAATCTGTTATTTTATTTAGCAACTCAATTAAACCTTTGTTTACGTTCAACTCATCATCGTAAAACATAAAACCGGTGTATCCGTAGTTATGATAAAGATGCTTCATTTCTTCGATTATTGAATCTGAACTTCTTTGCCTAATTTTTCTTAAAAATGGCGAGTTTCTTCCTGAGCAAAACGAACACTTGAAAGGACAGCCAAGTTGAGCAATTAAACTAGTTGATTTTTTGCCTTCAATTGCATACTTGTATGACTCAACGTCAACTAGATGACGCGCTGGTAATGGCAGGTCAGAAAAATCTTGATTTGACAGAAAATATTTGGATTTTCTATCATCTGCATCGATAATCCCCTTGTCAATTTCTAACGCTTCAAATATAGAAAGTTCACCGTCACCGCAAACTAGTACGTCAAACAAGTTAATTAAATTACTAATTTCAACCGACGCTCGATCAGACTTGTCTAGTCCTCTCTTTGCCTCTCTTTTAGCGGCCGTATGCATTAAAGTAACATGCGGGCCGCCAAGTATTACTTTGGAATCTGTCATGCAAAGCTTTATTTGTCTTGATACATTAACAGCAAAGGGCACTTGTGGAGTTGTGGCTGTGATACCAAATGTAACGCCGGACTTTGATTTGCAATAATCTGTGATAACATCCATATAATTGTCGATGCCGGAGAGGTCCAGAAAATCTACTTTATGCCCGCGGGCTTCTAATGATGATGCGACCTTTAAAATGCCCAAATGCATAAATACGCGTTCATCTAGAAGAAATGGCGAAGGTGGAGTTATTAGGCAAATTGTCATGTGTCTCTCTCAAATCGATTTTATATGCTCATAGACTTGTTGGCATCTATTTTTATAAGTATGGTCCCTTAATGTACGCTTATACCCGTTTTGAGCAATTTGTTGTCTTGCTGCATGATCAGAAGTCAGCCACTGGCAGACTCCAATCATTTCTTTCAGTGACCTATATATCATAATGTCACTATCGAAATTGTACATTTTTTCTAACCCTGGAGTAACGTTTGTAATTAGCGGTACATTACATGCTGTTGTTTCGACTGTTCTCATGTTGATGTCGTTTGATATTGTTTTGTTAAAACCAATCTTAAATCGATTTGTAAGATCTACCATTTCTTGGCCTAGAACGTTTGTAAAACTTTGAAGACCAACACACTGATGCAACAATTTTGTTATTTGCGGTCGATCGGCGATCATTGAACCGACAAAACCTATTTCGATGTCTTTCGAAAGATCCATTGGCTTGAACCAGCGCGGGTCGACAGCGGTTGGCCACCACATGTGATGCTCGGCAAAATCTTTAAAATGCTCGATATACGGCAGTTGAGCATTTAGATGCAAATTGATTCCAGATTTTTGACAAAATTTTAAATGATTTTGCAGTTCCATGTGACTGTCGATCGACCAAAACACTTTATATTTTTTTATGCTAGATAGATCTGGCAGCCATCCATCATCATAATTTTCTAGACAAAATATAACATCGTAATCCTTTTGAAATTGCTCAAATGGAATATGAAACGTGTCATGACCTTTGCCCCAACAAGCTGTTTCTGCGCCAAGCTGTTCGAACCAATATGCCAGCGAATGGCATTCGCGCATATGCCTATTAGCGTCGTTTCTACCGTTCTCTTGAATGATTAATATTTTCACGATACCACCTGCATCCCAGGAAAATTTGCTTTCAATCGATTGAAAAACTCTGAATGTTTTTCTTTTCTGCAAAAAAGCGCATTTCCGCCGGTTTTTGAGATTATCTCATAGTTTTTTTCTTTCATAAACTCTATTAATGGATCTAGACCCATTGAAACTTCAATACAAAATAGCTCAACTGCGTAATCGTCCCACGGCCAAGCATTTAAGATTTTCATGTCAGAACCCTCAGCATCGATATCAACGAAATTAATTAACTTTGGCGCATTAAACTTGTCAAGTAAAGCTGCTGGTTTTAGTACATCAACAACATATTGATCAGTAAATGAACCCTGCGATTTCCAAAACTCGTCATTGAGAATTGTCTGGTATTGTTCATCTTCAATTGTTGAAAGCTGTGAATCCTCTTTTTCTGACCAGACGTAAAATTTAGATTCTCCGTTGTAGTCTGAAACTGCTCCTGCAAATACGTGCACGTTTGGATTATCTGAGTTGTTCTTGTTTAACGTAGATAAAAAATGTTTGCAAGGTTCAACCAAAATACCACTCCATCCATTTTCAACCAAATTGATTGTATTCGAATATCTTATTCCATCAGCGGCCCCTATGTCGACAAAATATCGAAACATTGGGAGTTGATCTTTAAATAACGCGTGTAATATTTTGCATTCACCGTATTGACTTGTCTGTTTATACTGCATTGTTTTGTCTCTCGATTGCGATTTTTAAAAGTTGCTGATGTTCTGCCACTGTTTCTTCGTTTTCGTTCCATACTTGACCAACAAATTCTAATCCGTTTCTCGGACTGGGAAATGGAATTTTTGCAAAAAACGGATCATGAGTAAAGGTTGTATAGGCTACCCGAGGCCAAACGACTTGTCTTAGAAAGTTTTGATCAACTTGCCAAAAGTCACCTTTTTCATAAGAATTCATAAGATGTATCATGTCTTGTAGAATAGGTTTTTTTGCTCCCCACATACCACCTAGTATTTCAGTGTTATGTTCAGGATGATCTCTCATGACATGAAACAGCTTGTCTGACTGTAACCATTGATTCACTGCTAAAGCTTCTCTGTTGGTTAACCTGGAGTCTGTATCGCGTGACAACATTACTTCAACGTCAGGCTCAGCTATAGCAGCAAAACGCCAAAACATTCCAGACCAATTTCCTTCTTCTGGCATAAGAGTTACTTCGGCACCTAAATCGAGAAGTTGAGATGTTATGTCATCCGGAACTGATGTTCCACAGTAGAACCTGGCAATCCAGCCTGGATATACATTTTTGATTTGCTCTGCGTTTCTGATTGCGCCTATTGTGTATTTTGGGTCCTTTCCCCAGAGACTATAACATATTAGCTTTTTCATTGGTTTCAATCTCCTCGTATATCTCGAAATCTTTGGCGTAAATTCTTTTTATTTGATCTACTATA
>MDSZ01143948.1_pt1 | contig 17096 bp, 6 predicted proteins | sample 811201 | NCBI WGS metagenome assembly MDSZ01 (sample SAMN05326647, study PRJNA326480) | marine metagenome | isolation source: seawater | place: Indian Ocean: North | collected 2010
CTCAGTAGGATTAGGCAATCCAATGAAAGAATAATATGCGTTAGCAGTTGAAGTTACACCAGCAACGAAATTCTTTGCATTTAATATTCTAATCTGATCAGTTATAATGGCGGCCATTTTGATAGTATTTTTTTAGTTATTTATCAATGATATAGATACTAAATTTGTTTATATCTCTTAGATTTAAGAGGAGCACTTCTTTCTACAATTGTAGAGGTAGTAATTCCCACTACACCACCCTCAGTGTATGCAGTGTAAGAGTTTAATCCAGACCTTGAAGAAAGATCTATTCTTCCCCAACTATAAGTTCCATAAGAATTGGATGTTTCAATTCCAGTTCCACCCCATGAGAAATCACTTGTTATGGTTGCAAATACTCTCGCACAATAAGTAGTTCCTATTCCTACTCCTTCACTATTAATACCAGAGGTAGTATTAACGATTTCAAAGTTAGCAACTGAGTATACATTATCTATAAATGATTTTCCTACCCCAACAGTATTACTACCAGAATCAACTGATGTAATAGAAGTAGTAGCATCACCCACATTAGAACCAGTAACAACAAATATATCATTAGTTCCAATTCCACTCATAGTAATAGCAGTTCCTGTTAAACCAGATATTCTTAGGAATGAATCTTCTGGAATAAAGAGATCAAATATCATCTGATCCTTAGAAGCAATGGTTGTAGTACCAAACCCAACAATAACTCCTTGATCTCCACTATAAGTGCTAACTGTATTTTCTTCTTCCACATAAGTAGGTGGACTAATAAGAACAGAAGGAACATTTGTATGAGTGTATCCGACACCAGGACTTGTAATAGCGATACCAGTTACGGTTCCTGCTGCACCAATTATTACAGAACCAAATGCCTGTGTAGTAGTACCAATACCTGTGGTAGATCCAAAACTTACCGTAGCAGTTGTATAACCAACTCCTCCGTCCGTGATATCCACAGAAGAAATTGTTCCTGCTATCGATACTATCGCAGTTCCAGCAGCACCTGTTTTTGCTCCTTGATTGAAGAACATAACCTTCTTCTGGAATCCAAGATCATTAGTATCTTCTCTCTCGTTTTGTGTATTAAATAAAGGTCTCAGTGAATCAACGTAAATTGTGGTAGATCCAATACCAACAGTTTTAGTGATATATCCAAATGGAGAGATTTGAGGTTCATATAATTCTCTATCTTTTCCAACTGGTTTTTCATTGATAATCTTATCTTCAGTTTGTCTACACCATACGACAGGTCTTTGAAGAGTTTCATCTGCACTATTACCAGGACCATAATATGGGTTAGTGCTAACCATATCAGTAGAATCAACACTAAGAACTTGTCTCTTATCTTCTTGTAGATATGATTCTTGTGGATAGTTGCTTTCAATAGTTAAATTATCACCAGTCTTAACTGTCTCAATAATTTCTCTTTCAACAACATCCGAATCTCCACTTCCTTTATAGAAAATTACTTTAGACTTATCATCTTTCTTAGGAGCCTCAGTAAAGGTAACTACACTACCACCAGTAAAGGTATAACCTTTGCCAGGAACTTGTAATATATCATTAATAAAGATTAGAATAATATCCTGAACGTCAATTTCAGATCCTTTACCTGCTCTAATAGAAATTAAATCTCCATTCTCTTGTAATTGGAAAGTTTTAGTTGATCCATCAAAATCAGCATCCCAATTATCAAGCATCTTAAGAATACCCAATGACCATCCAGTAAATTCATCACTGAATGTTTCATTAATTTCAAGTAAAAACTCTTTATATGAAGCAGTAGTTGGTATACCTGTTGTTCCACCAATAGGTACAGTTAAATTTTCACCTTGCCCATAACCATATCCAGTTTCATCAACTCTAAATGAAACAATACTAGATCCTTGTCCTACTACCACATCAATGGTTGCAGCAGTTCCAATTCCAGAAGAATTAGAAGCATATTCTAATGCAAGATTTGAATATGACTCTGGATCATCAAATATAACATCTAGTGGTTTTTCAAGTCTTCCACCTCTATTATAATAATGTGCGAGAGAAGAAACACCAGTATTAGTAATAAAGGTCTTATCATCTATAACATCTAATACTGTGGCACTATTTGCTGCGGGATCAGTCTTACTAGAAGAATTATTATTTGCTCTAGGAGCAACAATTGCTGCTTGAACAGAACCTAATCCAACATAGAAAGTAGGTACAGTAGAAACACCAATATTAACTTCAAATTGGGTTGCACTATTAACTGCACTAACTGCTACTCCACCATAATAAGGATCAGGTTTTCTTGGATATTTGTGCTGAGTAGAGTTACCATCCTTAGCACAAGTAAAGATTAATGATTCAGTTGCTATCTTAATACTTTCTCCAGTAGTTACACTATGTCCAGCACCAATAGTTAACACCATTTCTCCTGTTGATGCATTATAAGTAGCAGCACTAGGAGTGTAATTAATAAGAGTTGAGATACCAACATTAATAGTAAATGAATTAGCAGTTGTACTAGCAATTCCCACTGTTGTGCTTCCTGCAATAGGATCAGTAGAACGTGGATAGGTATGTAATGAAGCATAATCATCCATTGAACATCTGAAAGTTAATCCATCTGTAGAAACTCCTACTGTGTTACTGGTCGTTAAACCATGATTTGCTGCTGTGAAAGTTACCAGTCCACTAGAAGCATGATAAGTAGCATTTGTTGGAGTAATAGCAGTTGTCCATCCCGTAACACTGATAGCACTAGTAGCAGCACTTACAAACTGATGAGCATAATCACCACCAGTAATAATAGAACTAGTAGCAGCACTTACAAATGAGTGAGAGTATTGGTCTGCGGGTCCACCATAACCAACATTAACCGTAATAGTAGTATTACTAGTAGCAGCAACTGATACCGCAGTATTATATGCTAAGTCTTGTCCTCTTGGATAGTAATGTGTAGTAGCACCACCATCTATACCACAGGTAAATGCCAATCCAGTAAATACTACAACACTGGTTTTGCCACTTGTTTTGTAACCATGAGCCGATGGAGTAGTAACTGTCATAATACCTGTGACAGAATTATAGGCAGCAGTCGTGATACCTAAACGTGGAGAATAATCACAAGTAAAGGCAATACCAGAAAGACTTACTTCATTACCTAATTCCAATCCATGAGCAGTTGCAGTTGTTACTGTAGTAACACCTGTCATTGAGTTATATCCTACATTAGCAATAGTTCTTGGTTTATAGAATACATGAGGATTAGTTACTGCTGTTCCTGTAATATAACCACCTTCAATTGTGGCAGTACCAATAGCTACAATATTTGTTCCTGTTAAATCTTCTTGTTGAATAGAAACATTAACTGTTTGAATTCCTGATCTATAACCAGAACCAGTGTTACCAATACTAATAGAAGTAACAGTTCCAGAAGCACCTACAATTGCTGTACCACCAGCAGAAATTAATGGTTGATATCCAAATCCTTCACTGGATCCTACGGAAACAATTATTCCACCGAGAGGAAGATTTGAACCATTTGGATCAGATGTTATTGATGTAGCAGTTCCAGTGAAACTAATTGAAGAAATTCCAGAAGTTTCAGAAATAGTATATTCATAAGTACTACCATTTCCTTGATATACATCATTAACTAAAATAACTGAATCTGTCTGAATACCTGTTACATTTGCACCATCAGATTTCAATCTAAATGTTCTTTCAATTCCATTAAACTGGTTAGATATACTATCAAAAACATAATTCTCTGAATATGTCTCATTTACACCATCTGTTTCACCAGAACGCATAAATGTCCTTCCTTGGAAACTAGATCCAGTTGCTATTCCAACCCAGTCCCTAGAATCGGGTGGATTAGTAGTGCTACTTAAAGGAACATTACCATAAGGTGCTTCTGCAAAAGTAAGTAGATTATTTACAATATTATAATTACCAATAACCTTAGTAACCTTATCTCCTGTGCTATGACCTGCTAGTACCGTTCCTAACCATTCTCTACGTACTCTTATGAAGTTGGTGCTACCGATACCTACACCTTCAATCTTCATAATCTCATCGTTAATCTTAATTAGATCTGCACCAAAGAATGAAGTGATTCCACTAAACTCAATAACATTATCAGTTTCGTGAATCATATTATCCAATGTCGTTGTAACAGCAGTTGATACAACAGGTGATTGGATGATATTATCCAATGCTAGTAATGCTTTGGCATTTTGATTTGTTGAAACAAATCTATGAGAAGTACCTATACCAACACTAGTAATATTCAAAGGATTTGGAACTACCTTCAAAGCATCTTCTGCACTTCTTGCTAACTTGATAGCATCAGAACTTATCTTAACAACAAACACATCAGAAGGAACTCTATCTGTGGTTCCTATACCAGCAAAAGAAGTAGAAGCAATTCCTATTGCCATAGTAGAACCACTACCAGCATGACTATATGTAATTTGCTCCCCAGTTACAAAGAAGTGATTTGGAATTGTAATAGTATCAGCAGAAACACTTACAATATTTGCATCATTACAAAGAACATATCTTTCAAAGATATTGTTATTATCATGTGTTAAATTAAATGATCTCTTAATATCTCTTTCAGTTCCATAGTATTCACCAAACCCACTATTGATAGTAGCATTGGTAAAGTTAACAGAATCCTTAGCAGCAACAACATGTTTTAGAGCATTACCATATACCGCAACATCAACAGCAATACTTGCTAATGGTGTAAAGGTTAATGATACAATACCATCACTATCAATCATACTACCAATAGTGCCTAATCCTGCCCCCACAGACTCTATAACGCCCCATTCGGTGTCATAGGTGGTAATAGTCGCCGCAGGGTCTGATACAAAATTATCAGCAACTAAGACCTCAGAAACTTGATATCTATCGTTTGTAGTATCGGTTACCTGAACGAAGAAATATCCTGCATCATAGTCATTATCATATTGAGCAACCGTGGTGAATCCAGGAGTTCCAGAAGCAGAAATACTTGTTGCTCTTGCATCAAGTTTTGCATGATTCATAAAGATGGTTCCAATACCTGATGATGTTGCAGCCAGTGCTACTTGAATAGTATTAACAACACATGTTGTACCTATACTTGAATTAGGAACAAAATCAACTTTTAAATCTGTGCCAGAAATATATGGATAGAAAGTTCCAAATCCAGGATCTGAATAACTACCTGGTGTTGTAATTAACTCTCCATACTCCATCAAATCTACATTTGTACCATCATGCAATACTGTAAATTCAGTCGATTCAAATTCACTCATATCATCAATATCTGGTGTGATTTCAACCAAGACTCTAAGTGATCTATAAGTGCTTGCTATTCCAACAACATTGGTAGTAGTTCCACTAGGAACCTTAGTACTAGAAGTATTAATAATAGCAACGTCACTTAAAGCAGTACTTCCTATTCCAAGATAAGTATCATCTAAATTGTAGGAAATAGCAGTAATATCATAATCATTTACAGTTGCCTTAGTTGGATAGAATAATAACTGACCATCAGATCCACTTGCTGCAAAATCAAAAGTTCCTTGATCATAGGAAGTTTCAACTCTTCCATATTGATTAATATAACCAATCGATTTATCATGTAAAAGAGATACCATCATTAATTGACGTTCTTGAGTATATCTCTTATCAGTAATAAAAGTAATATACTTAAGTGATCTATTATCATCTAAAACAAAAGTATCAACAACACTGAATTTTGTTGCTCGTGGATTACTATTAAATGATCCACTCATATCATCAATAGACAGAACTCTGTTACCCACAGATTCTGTATAATCCATTAAAATTCTACTTGAAAATATTATTTCATCAGAGAAGAATGTAGATCCAATATCACGAGAATTTTCTGTAACTAAGTCAAAATCATATACACAATTTAAATCTCCAACTCCAACTAAATCACTTACTATATCAACTGAAGTTTGATTAGTGGATACACCAACTGACATTAATGGTGAAGTAGATTCTAATTGATAATCAGAGAACTTTTTAAATCCTAAGGTATGATTTAAAGTACTTACAACATCATTCCATGTATCTTCTACAACTCTGGATCTTATAGCATAGGAGAAGTTTTGATAATATAAACTATCCTGCAATCTTTGCATATTATAGTTAAGAACGCCTGAATCATTTTGCCATCCTTTAAGTACCTTAGAAGTTGCTTCTAATTCTAGATCAGAATCAAATGTTTTTATAGAAGATGCTATTCCTTGTGTATCAGAAGTAAATCCTTTGATAATATCACCAACTTCAAAGTTATCATTGGCAGATACTTTTAATATTCCAATATCAGAGTTCCAAGATTCTACAGTACCAGAAGCAGATGATGAAGATACAATTTCACCTTCTAAGTAATCGTTAGTTCCTAATTCTATATCAAACTGAGGGAAATATTTTTCAGGTATAATTCTTCCTGCGGAATTATTTGGATCAAAAGTACCAGGGAAAGTTCCATCATCAGGGAACTCAGCAGACATACTATATGTGATTGTTGCACCAATTCCACCTAAATTAGCATCAACTGCATTAACAGTAAACAATTTATAATCATGATCAGCAGAATTATATCCCTTACCAGTAGATCCAATTCCAATACTGACATTTTCAATCATAACAGTATCACCCACTACAAATGGGAATACATCTGCGGTGCTAAATCCTACTGATAATGAAACAAATGCATCCTTAGTAATAGTATTGAAACCAACAGTGCTAATTCCAACTCCATTACTATTTTCAAATGGTATTAAGGTAGGAGCATATGATTTAGTCATCCCTGTAGGATTCTTTAATATGGTTACATTTGTATCACCCAAGGAGTATTTTAAGTCAGCATCAGTAATAATTTTTTTAGTTTTACCATCACGGATAAGAAGTTTAGGTGCAACTCCATATCCACGACCACCTGAGGTTATTCCTATGAACTTGAAACTTGCCAAAGATTCAATATCAATAATTTGAGGTAATAAAGCACTTGGTTCTAAGGTAGAATCTGATGGGAAAGTATATCCAATATCTTCAATCTCAGTAGTTTTAATTTTCCCTACTGAAGAACTTGATGGTTCAACAACAGCTCCACTACCAACAGTGGAAGTGATTGTAGTAATACCAGGAATGGAATAGTAATTTACACCACCATTTTTTATTTCAAATTGAGTAATAGATCCATATGCACTTGTTGATGTTGTTGTATACTCAATATCAGAAGTAGTTCCTGCATAAGATACTTGTTCAGGAGTAGATGCTAACGTATAAGTGAAAGCAGTTGTAGATGCCGTAGTAATAGTGTGTGTTCCATTATAAATTGAAACTTTGGAAATAATTTCATTATTAGAAACAACTTCATCATCTACGGCAACTTCTTTTTTAACTACGGGAGTATTTGATTCAAAAACAGGATCAAGACGATAATATAAAACCTCAGGAATATTCTTAGTTACCTCTAAGGTTACTTTTGCATCAGCAGTGATTCCTACTGTGCCTGTATGAGTAACATTAAATGCTGCTGATTCAGAATCATTGTCCCAGATATTAGTATAATTTCTATCAGTATAGAAATTTAACTCAAAAGCAGAATATTGAGTTCCTTGAACTGTGTAAGATAATGAAGAATCTGAAAGATCAAAAGAAACAGTAGAGTTTTTATAAACATCAAGTGAAGGATTAATAGGATTAATTACCCCTGCCGATGCACTAGTGATACCAATAATAATTGGTTTAGATAATGTGGAATTATAGTAACTATCTGATAGGTTAAAACTGTTATCATCAATTCTTACAACATAATACATTCCATCATCTACTAACCCTTCTATTGGACTATCGGATGTATAGATTACTTTTTGACCTGTTACGAAACCATGATCAGTTAAAGTAAATGTATTGGTGGTTGTATTAACTCCTGATGAAATAAACGATTTTGGAGTTACGATAACTCTTCTATTATAATCATTATACTTAACAATAAATGATGTAGATATAGATGGATTAACATCAACAGTTACTTCATCATTATTAGTTAATCCATGAGAACTAGCAGCAGATACTGTTATAAGATTTCTAGTAACTTCTGCTGTAATAGGAGAATAATTTGTTTTAAAACTATGGTAAACTCCAGTACCAATACCAGCACCTACAGGATCACTAGCAAAGAATAAAGTGCTAGAACTTTGGTGCGTACTTGCTATTCCAACAAAAGTACCAGTTGTACCTAGTCCAACCCTAACTGTTGATAATCCAATTAAACTGTCAGATATTCTTGCAACAAATAATGTATCTCCGTCTGTTAAGGTAGATATTCCACTAGGATAGGATGCACCTTCTTCTAATACAACAATACCAGATCCATTATTAGGTGAATATGTTAATTCATCACCAGTATTTAAATCATGTCCTGGAATATAAAGTGCTTTTGTTTGTATAAAAATTTCACTAATTCCAGCACCTGGATTTGAGAAATATAATGTCGATCCAATACCAACACCAGCAGTTGTACCCAATCCTACTGTTTCTGATGGATTGAAATAAATCTGTCTATTTCTATTGGAAGAATATGTAGTATTAAATCCTGCATTAATAGTTAATCTACGTTGATCTTGGAAGAAGAATGAAGTAACAGTATGAGCCGCAGCAACTGTTCCATCCACTGCTCTTAGAACTCTAATTCTTGAACGATTTTTTTCTACATTTAGAACTTTTACTCTTTCAGTACCAATACCTAAAATATCATTAGAATCTATATTAGGATATGTCAAATTACCTAAAACATTAATATGAGTAACTAATCCAGTAACTCCATCAGTTCCTATACCTGTTGAATCAGTTCCTACACCAGTCACTACAAAGCGACTAGTTGTTATTCCACTAATGTAACTACCTTCTATTTGTGATGAAGTTGTAGATAATCCACTTACTGTAATAATATCCTTATTCGTCAAGTTATGAGGATTGTCCGCAACTAATAGATATTCACCTTGAGCAGTACCAGGATAAACTTCAACACCTGTGATTGAACTTGTAGCAAAACTTATACTATCAACCGTCTTACCACCAATAACAGATACCTTAGCGGATGCACCTGTTCCAGAAGTATCTGTATTATCAAAAACTGCTGTATCTCCAACTTGATATAAAATTCCTCCCGTTTCAATACCTATTTTTTCAACTGATCCTGGAGTTACCGACTTAATATCAATAGTTTGAGAAAGTTTATTTGGAATATAAACATAATCATACTCAGTATCTCCCTCAATCAAATTATATGGTTGAGTATTTCTCTGCCATCCAGAATTTTGTAAATCATAAGAATCTTGATTTGAATCATATTTAAAATTGAAATCATTAGGTATTGATCTATAATTGTCACCGATTAAATATGGGAATACTGGTTTCTTAAATCCTACAAAAGGACCAGAACTTTCAGTAGCACCAGAATCAATGGTAGCGAAATAAGCATAAGTTCCATCGGGGAATTCTGGGGTTATACAGTATCTTCCATTGTTTTCATCGAGAATGGTTTCATCTGCAACATTTTTATAAGTAAAGTCTTCTACAAAGAATCCATCGGGGAATAATGTAGTAGGAGGTCTATTTACATCTAGATCTAAGGAATACCCAGATTTCATCTGAGTTATAATTCCACCTGATTGTGTTACATATCCATAAGGACCATAGATGGGATGACCATCATAAGCCCATCCTATAATAGGAGAATGTTGATTAGATGCTACTTCAAGTCCATTGACTATTTGTAAATCTTTATCACCATATAATGGATTTCCCTCTTGACTATTAGCAAATACAGATTCTCTAAGAACTCTAGGTGCATATAAATGAGAATATTGAAGACCAAGATTAGGTCTAAATTCATGTGCAATATATCCATCATCACCACTAACATTTGCAAGATTTCTTTCAAATAGATTAATTCTCCAACTTTGAAGAATTGGTTTTACATTAACCCCTGAACCAGGAAAATCAACTGAAATACTAGTTGATGCTGATGTGTATCCATTACCTCCATGAATAACTTTAACTTCGGTAATTTCATTATTTTCAAATACTGGCGTAATAACTGCCCCAATACCATCTCCATTAATTGTTAATGTAGGAGCAGCATTATATTTCTGCCCTGCACTCATTACAACTACTTCTGTAATGGATCCATTTACAACAACAGGTTGTAATTGTGCTTCGGTTCCACCAATTAGTTTAACTTGTGGTTCTCTTAGGAAATTAATAATTTCAGAAGATCCATACCCAACACCTTGATTGGAAAGATGTATTGAAGTAACTTCTCCTCTGAATATTGGTTGAACTTTACATTCAAATGTCTCTGTTCCTGTGGATGCTATTCCTACGGTTCCAACTACACTTACAGTTATATCAGGATAATTAAAAGTTTGAGTTCCTACACCAGCAGAGGTAAAATCAATATATTGTTTAGTATTATAATAAAAATCCTTTGCAGTGCTTCCAACTCCAACTGCTGATAACTTAAATTCATCAGAATCTATTGCAGTAACATAATATTCCGTATCAGCAGATAAACCACCAATAACAGTGTCAGAAGTCTCTACATAATTGATTATATCGCCAGATTGATAATCATGGGTATTAATTTTGATTTGATTTAATGCTGTATTGATTCCACTTGAACTTAAGGCAGTTCTTTTCTTATTTTGATATCCAGATCCACTATCAATTACATTAATAGAATCTACAACTGTTTTTTTGTTAAATGAATTTATAAATTGCTTACCAATACCAAATGAAGTTAATTCGACAGTATTAATTCCTGAAATAGCATCATTTTGAGTAGGGAAAAGTTTAATAGTAGTTAATCCAACAGAAGATACAAAATATGAAGAATCTGTGCTCAATCCACCAACATTTTTTTGTCCAGCATTCTTATAAACGACTTCTTCAAAATCACTAAATTTATGAAAGGTTCCAAACCCTATTTCATAAGAATTATAGTTATCAGTGCTTAAACCTATGTCAGATTGTGAATTAAAGGAAACTGAATGTACTGCTTTCTTCATATTAGCAGTAGCAACAGCACCTTTTCCATTTCCTCCGTTTATAGAGATGATAGGTGTATCTTGATAGTCAAATCCAGAATCTAAAAGTCTAATTTCTTTAAGATTACCAGAAACTGCCACATATCCAGTAGCACCTGTTCCAACACTATCACTAATGTTCAAAAGAGGTGGATTGATTACATCATAATTCGATCCTTTGGCATTTACATCAATTTGATTGATTTTTCCATAATATACAAATTCTTTTGATTTATAATTACATACTTCAACACCATTTATCAATACTCCTGTAAATCCTGGTTCAGTAGGAGTTACTTTACCATCATCATCTACTTCTGATATCTCTCTTACTATTTTTTGAGATTCTAGAGTTTTAAATCTAAAATTATAAGGTTTAAACTCACAATTAGTTGCATCGATAGAATTATCAAGAGAAATAAAGATTGAATTGAAAATATTAGTTCTGCTCTTAGATAATTTTATTATATTTGCATCAACCCTTGTTACGAAGTATAATCCTTCATTTGGGGGTATTCTATTCTCTACTGTTTGACCATCAGCAGATCCTGTAACAATATATCCAACATCTCCAGCAAATAAAGATGAATTTACCTTTACACCAACTTTTTTATTTCCAAATGAATCAAAAAACTCATAATTAATTTTTTCTGGTTTATAATAAACCGCATCACCAGTATAAAACCCATGATCTCCTACTGGTTTTATATTAAATTCCGATCCTACGAATGAACCACTAAATTTAACTGTTTGACTATAAACATTAAGTGGTTGAGAGTTGTAAGTTGGAAGAGAGGATGAAGAAACTAAAAGAGTATCATCTTTTTTATATACATTCTGTACGTTAGTAACATAAAGGTTTGTTTTAGGAAAAGTATTGGATTGTGCGGTTAAAATATCACGTTTAATAGTATAAGTATCAGTAAGATCTAAATTTCCCTGTCCTCTAACCACTATAGACGTAGCAGAATCAATATTAACGATATTTGTATTTTTTTGGGATTCATCGCTGGCAATTATAACAGCAGAATCTCCAAATCTAAAACAATGATCTACACCTAAGATTAATTTGTATGTTTTATCAGAAGCATCAATTAATTCAATACTTTTTACATTATATGTTGGCGAAATATTATAAAACCAATTTTTTGCTTTATACCCACTGTCGGATACACCCAAAGTTTTTAATTTAACAGTATCTCCTTTTGAATAGTAGTAGGTTTTGTCTGAAAAATTAAATTTACTTAATACTGAGTTAATTCTAACCGTTACTGTTTCATCTTGATCAAGATTAGATTGTCCATAAGCAAAAGTGTTAATTCCGATGGTTGTTCCATCATCAATATCAACTAATACACCAGTATTTCCTAAACCAACACCAAAAAACTGAGTTAAGGATTTAGAACGATAAGAAACTATACCTGTGGTTCCATCAGCATATGGAATATATAAATCTCCACCAGTAGCGGCAAATCCTACTGTCGAATCAACATTTAAGACAGTGGTTCCAGCAGATACAGCACCAATTACCCTAGTAGTAGGTTGTACTTCAAAAGATCCATAAATTGCACCGTCAACCCTTATATCTCTGTTATAACCCGAATCTATACTTAACTTATAGAATGTCTGTCCATACCCTATTTGAAGCGGTTCTACGGCGGTTACAGGAGCATATGCTTTATTAATACTATCACTATAAGATTGTTGAAATAAAGTAGAATTTTCGAGAGATTCGGGATTTCCAGTAATTGGTTCTACTACAAGATCGTTAGTAACTCTCCATTGTGCATTGGAAGGAGTAAATAGAAAATCTTTTGGTCTTACAATTCTTACATCTTCATTATATAAAGATTTAAATAATATTTCAAAGGATTTATCGCTACCTTTACTTAGATAAAAATCTTTTGCATGTTTTATAAAAATATTTTGATCTAATTCAGAATCAAAAGTTCTATCATCTAATCCAGGAATAAATTGACGTTTTACTTTTAATAAAAACTCTTTTAAAAATAAAACACTTAAATTAGTAATTGTAGATCCTGAAACATGAGTCGCACTCTTAGTTGTTTCAAAAACTAATGTATCAGAAGTTGCTTTGGCATTATATGACGTTACTCCACTAAACCCTCTTACACATCCTGTAAAAGATGAACTAGTTTTTGCTGTATATGTAATAATCTCATCATCAATTTGCAATAAACCATAAGAATCTGGAAACCCTTTGGTTCCAGAAGGAGATTTTACTAAATCAACACTAACAGTATCATCTCCAAGATCTAATGATGTGTCTAAGATGACAGAATCAGTAAGATTAGTTAATTTACCAACTTTAATATACTGATCAATATTTTCAATTAGGTCAATAGGACCACTCTGGTACTCTTGACCCTCATAATATGTTTTTAAAAATTCCGCAACTAATGGAAACTCATCCTGCACATAAGCAGGAAGTTGGTTTTGAACAATGTTGCTAAACTTAACTCTATTTTGTGGCATCTTATGGTCTTACTAAGTTCCCGTTATGATAACTTGAAGTTACGGTATAATTTGAAGCGGCTGGATCTAATCCAGAAGCAATGTCGTCTACTACCATTTCAAAATTACTATTACTAATATCTAGTTGTAAATAAAGATCCTGTAATCCAATCACATCATTGGACTTAGGACATGCTGATAACTCAATGATAGTTTGACCATCTTTTAACTTACCAGATATAATATTTACAGGATTTAAAGTAATAACTCCACTCTTATAATTTATAGTTCCAACATTCCTTCTAATAATAGTAGGTGATGTGGAATTTACTGATGGAAGAGTAAAGAAGAAGATAGATCCTGTTTCTCTATTAGAATTTGGAATGTCGGAAAGATAAATTTCCTGAGATATTCCACTTATTCTAAATGCAGTGGATTTAATGTTATATCCACCCATATTCTTAATATAAAATTCATTACCAAATCCAATTTGGTACTCTGCAAAACTATTTAATACTGCTCTCATATCCCGTCTTATCTGTAAAGTCGTAATATTGGATGTAACAGCAGCATCACTCTCATCAATCACTTTTAAGAATTTACTATACTTAAATCTCGCACCATATCTATTTAATTCAGTTGATTCTGCATAACTTTCAGCATTTTGTTGAACTAAAGTAGAAACATACTCCCCAGAAGGTGCTAAATTGGAATTATAATATATTTTTGAGTCAACTTCGATGTAAAGATACTTCAAATCAAGAATTTCAGGTACAATTCCTGCTACTGCATACTTTTTTAGTTTAGTTTTTATATTTTCTTTGATTAAATTAGGTAAAAAGTCACCAGTTCTCGGTTTTATGCTAATAAAGACCTTTCCATACTGAGGAGGAACTAATTCTTCACCTCCAAACACAGAAATTGACTCAGTTTCAGGATAAATCTTCGCTGGAATGAGTGTTTCATAATCATTTGCACTTACTGCTCTATTTTGAGAGGCGTAAATACGTGGAGCAAACTTTTTAATAGAATCAACAGTCTCAATTCTCTCTCCACCAGTAGATTTAAGGTCTGTACTGAGTAAAGAAACACCTGTTGTAACAGAATATGACTGAGCATTTCTAATATATGATAATCTACCAGCAAAAGTAAAATTACTGATGCCATTTGCAGCATCACCACTAGAAACTATGTACTCAACTGTAACATAATTGCCTTCTTCTAGTTTTTTACCAAAAATATCATCACCAAAGAAGATTTCATATCGCTCATCCTCTATTTCTTGAAGAAAATATACTTTTGAAGAAGAATCAATGTCAAAAATACTATTTTGAGAACTATATTTAGCACCTGTTGTCTCTGATGCGTTACTTCTAACAGTTACAGTCATCAAAGAAGTGTCAATTCCAGAGTTTGGAAGAATAAATTTCTGATCTGGGTTAATTGAAGTAGATGTAAAGGCATTTGTTATTAATGTTCCCTCAGAAATCTTAACATTATCGAAGGTAGCAACCGCAGTTCCATTAGAATCAGTGAAAACTGGAACTGTAATGTCTTCTAAGATTGAAAAAACATATGAATTTACTCCTGTTTGCCCCGCAGAAGACGCTACAGGACCTTTGTTTAGCGTTATGGTGGCAGGAGCAGGTGTTACACCCGTTACATCCACAAAGAAGCTTATAGTGGCAGTAGATGCAGTTCTAGAACGAGGTAAATATCCTATATTTCTTGCTAACGAAACTACATTTTCCCTTAAAGTAGCACTATCAATGAATACCTCATTGGTAACCATGTTAGCATTATAAGAAGTAATGTAAGTATTATATGCTAATACATCCAAAATGGATGATAAGTTAGATCCCTCAAAGTCATAATCCGTAAAATCAGAGTTTGACCTAAGATAATCTTTAAGAGAAGTCTTAACCTGATCAAAATCAAGGTTAGAAAAATTGACTAACGGCATCTTATCTTGTTGATTGTAAGGCGAATTGTAATTCTTGCGGAGCTACGTCTGCTCCTATAATTTCATATACAATAACAGCATCAAAAGAAGCATTATCATTATCTGGATGTACAGTTATACTCAATACTTTCACTCTTGGTTCATAATTAACGATTGAATATTCAATTTCTTCTTGAATTTGAGACGCAGTTATATCATCTACATTCTCAAAAAGCAATTTTGAAACTTTAGATCCAAAATCTGGTTGAAAAAACTTTTCACCAGGTGTTGTCATGACAATATTCCTTACTGAACGAGCAATTGCATTCTCATTTTTAAGCCCAATGAGGTCATCATTCAGAGGATTACTCTGAAATGTCATGCTAAGGTCTTTAAAACCCCTACTTACCCGTTCTAAAGGCATAGGATTGTCTAATATTTAGAATTATATTTTATTTATTAAAGATATTAAAGAACATCTGTATCATAATCGAGTCCTTCCCAAAACTCATCATCATTTATATTCTCCCAAAGGTCATTTTGCACCTTAGAATCACGTTTTTTAGGAGTTTGAGTGTCATTTGCTATCTCACGAAGCATTTTTTTGTTCTTGTCCGTCATTGTTTTGCCTTTCTTTGGTAGTTTTCCAGAAATAATTCTCATCATTACCTAAACCATCACGATCATGACCATTTTCAACTTGATAATAAACGGTTGATACCTTAAAATCAGGGGTATTAGGTGGTTCAGGTGTTAAACTGTTGTCATAGATACGCATTCTATTGTTAGGATAGAGTGCAAACTGTCCATTATCTAGTTCAAGTAGATTATGTGACTTATGTTCACTAGGATTTTCACTTGTAGAATAGTCAATTGAGTCTACATCTTGATGATAATTATCTAAAGTACAAATATATGTACCTGATTGGGTTCCATAGTCTCTTGTATATATCTCATAGTGCATAGAACCTATGAATTGTTTTTGAACTGCTACAACACCATAGTCCATACAATTCCAGAACTGTAAGTTATGCAGTTCCATATCGGGTGTTGGTTTCTCTGGTGATGATACAAAGGCACTGATTGGTAATTTATCATAAATTGCAGCATACTCTGGTAAATATGTTTCAAAATAAAAAGCACGTCCAGGTATCGATTTTGCCGATACCCAAACGCCTTTTACATATTCACCATGACCGCTTTTATGATCTGTAAGATACTCTTTACGTACCCATACCTCATAGGAGGGTAGATTACAGATTAATGCTGGCATGAATTAATTTCCTTGTCCTCTACTACGTTTTTTTGCTGCATTACGAGAGGAAGCGGCATACTTAGTATGTTTACCTCTTCCTTGACGAGTTTTTTTCGGTCTTGATTCAACCGTTACATCCCCTGATGCACTATACATTCTTGGCATTTAACATCCCTCCGAATCGTGTGTTAGTTCAACTATATCTTCTGTGACTCTATACTTAATCGAGTCACGCCCCGATAATTCCATTAGAATCTCTTCAGACAGATACCATAGATCTTCTGATGACTTCTCCTTCATGTGGTGTTCTACC
>MDSZ01090366.1_pt1 | contig 17094 bp, 13 predicted proteins | sample 811201 | NCBI WGS metagenome assembly MDSZ01 (sample SAMN05326647, study PRJNA326480) | marine metagenome | isolation source: seawater | place: Indian Ocean: North | collected 2010
AATTTAGGTGAGTTTAAAGCTCCAGTTGAAAAAGATAATAGTAAAAAATATAGAATGCTTTGTTTAAAACATGTCAAAGAGTTTAATAAAAATTGGAACTATTTCTCAGGGATGAATGATGAGCAAATAATTGAATTTATAAAGTCAGACATGATATGGCATAAACCAACGCAAAGTTTTAGTTCATCTGATAATTTTTTTAAAATTCTTTGGAATAATGCATTAAAAGATGACGCACAAAAATTAAAAAATTTTGAAGATCTTGATCATATGAAAAAATTTAGGTTTAGTAGTCAAGATTTCCAGGCTTTTACTATTTTAAATATACCTGCTGGACTTGAATGGAAAAAAATTCAGGAAAAATTTAAAAAGCTTGTGAAAAAATTTCACCCTGATATGAATTCAGGAAATAAAAAATTTGAGGAAAAGCTTAAGATAATTACTTTAGCTTATACTCAACTTAAGAATACTTATAGAGGAAAAATTGATACCAAATATTAACTTAACACCAGATATTAAGCTTTCAGTAAAACAAACTTTTGGAATTGAAAGTGATATGGAAATAGAGGGATTTTCAAAAAAAGGAGAATTTGTTCCAGAAATAGATAAAGGTTATAAATTTGATAGAGACACTACCCTTGCTGTCTTATCGGGATTTTCTTTCAACAAAAGAGTTCTTATTCAGGGATATCATGGAACAGGAAAGTCTACACATATAGAACAAATTGCTGCTAGGTTGAATTGGCCGTGTATAAGAGTTAATCTTGATAGCCATATAAGTCGAATAGATTTAATAGGAAAAGATGCAATTGTTATAAAAGAGGGTAAGCAAGTTACAGAGTTTAAGGAAGGAATCTTGCCATGGTCAATACAAAACCCTGTAGCTTTAGTATTTGACGAGTATGATGCAGGTAGACCAGATGTAATGTTTGTAATTCAAAGAGTATTAGAATCTGAAGGTAGTTTTACATTACTTGATAAAAATAAAGTTTTAAAACAAAATAAATATTTTAGATTATTTGCAACTTCTAATACAATTGGACTGGGAGATACAAGTGGTCTTTATCATGGCACACAACAAATCAATCAAGGCCAAATGGATAGATGGAATATTGTAACTACTCTTAATTATCTGGAATTAGAAAAAGAGATGGAAATTATTTTATCAAAAAATAAAAATATGAATAATTCAAAAGGTAAAGAAATAATTTCAAATATGATTAAAGTTGCATCCTTAACTAGAAAAGGATTTATAGCTGGGGATATATCAACAGTAATGAGTCCAAGGACTGTTATTCATTGGGCAGAAAATAGTCAAATTTTCAAAGATATAGGATATTCTTTCAGAGTTACTTTTTTAAATAAATGTGACGACGTTGAAAAGAATACTATAGCTGAATATTATCAAAGATGCTTTGGTGAGGATTTACCTGAATCCTTAGTAAATATTCAGATCTAAATGAAAAAAGACGAAAATTTAAAAGAAAAATTTAAACAGGCTTTAATCTCAACGGTTAAGGCAATTTCAGAGGATTTTGCAAATAATCCAGAATTAGAAAAGAAAAATAATAGTTCCAAAAATTATAGTTTTTTCGAATTAGACAATTTAAATAATAAGTATGATTTTTTAAGATTTAGAGCTGAGACAGACTCTGAAGCACTAAAAAGAAAATTTTCGAATAAACAAATATATTTAAAAAATCTGCCAAAAAAACCAACATTAAAAAATTTATACGATGTATCTGAAAAAATAAGATATGAAAAACTTGGAACTAAAATGCTTCAAGGTGTAAGTAAGAATATCATTGAAAATTATAATTATAAAATAAATCTAAAAAGAAAAGATCAGCTTAAGTCTAAGGAAGATACATCTATTACTGAAGCATTTGAGATTTATATGTTAAAAAATTTTTTTAGTGTAAAAACAAATACTTTATGCGACAAAATTTTAAGTTTTTGGGAAGATGAATTTAGAAAAACTTTTGGGGTTCATTTAAATTACTTAAAACAGAACATGGAAAACCAAGAATTATATAGCTCCAAATTTATTGAGATTTTAAAAGAGTTAGACTTTTTAGAAAAAGATGAAGAAGAAAAAAACCAAGAAAACCAACAAGAAAATGATCAAAATAATCAACAAAGTTCTGAGTCAAATAATGAAAAAAATGAAAATCAAGACCAAAACGAAACAGATAATCAAGCAATGTCCGATAGTAATCTAGATGTTAATGAATTCAGAATGGAAGAGCAGCTTTTTGATACAGAAAGTGATCAACAAAGTGCCGAAAATGTAATTCAAAAACTGAATACTGCAAAAAGTCAAAATGATTATAAAATATTTACACGAGAATATGATGAAATAGAAAAGGCAGAAAATTTGGAAGAAGTAGATGAAATACTAAAACTAAGAAAAAATCTTGATCAACAGTTAATACATTTTAAAGATTTAATTATAAAGTTAGCAAATAAATTACAAAGACAACTTATGGCAAAACAAAATCGTTCTTGGGATTTTGATTTAGAGGAAGGCTTATTAGATAGCTCAAAATTACCTAGAATTATAATTGATCCATATAATTCTTTATCTTTCAAAAAGGAAAAGGATTTAGAATTTAAAGATACTGTTGTAAGTCTTCTAATCGATAATTCAGGTTCCATGCGAGGTAGACCAATTACAATTGCGGCCCTTTGTGCAGATATATTATCAAGAACACTAGAAAGATGTTCTGTCAAAGTTGAAGTTCTAGGATTTACAACAAAAAACTGGAAGGGGGGAAAATCTAGAGAGTCTTGGAACAAAAATGGAAAAATTAAAAATCCTGGAAGGTTAAATGATTTAAGACATATAATTTATAAAAGTGCAGATAGCCAATGGCGACAATCAAAAAAAAATTTAGGCCTTATGTTAAAAGAAGGAATACTTAAAGAGAATATAGACGGCGAAGCAATTATGTGGGCGTACAGCAGATTAAAAAAAAGGAAAGAAGAAAGAAAAATTCTTATGGTTATATCGGATGGTGCTCCTGTGGACGACTCTACTCTATCAGTCAATTCCGGTGATTATTTAGAAAAACATTTAAAAAAAGTAGTTAAATTTGTTGAAAGCAAAGAGGACATTGAAATTTTAGCAATAGGTATTGGCCACGATGTTTCAAGATATTACAACAAAGCTATTAAAATTACTGATGTCCAAGAGTTAGGAGATGTGATGATATCTGAATTGAGTAATTTATTTAAAAGTAAAAGACTACTAAATTAGAAACCTTGCAAATCTTTATTATTCCATTTTATAATAACCTCAGCTCCGTTTCTTGTTATTGAGTTTCTACAAGTTACTTTTGCAAAATTTCTTTCGAGCAAAGTACCACCTATGAATATTCCAAGACCTAATCCTGGTTTGTTATCGAATTTTTTCTCTTTTGATCTTATATATGGTTCACCAATTTTATCTAGAATATCTTTGGGAAAGCCTTCTCCATCATCTTCAATAATTACCTCTGTAAATTCACTATCTGAGTTAATAGTTATGAAAATTTTTTCTTTAGCAAATTTATTTGCATTCCCTATAAAATTTCTTAAACCATAAATAATCTCAATAGATCGTTTAAATTTTATTGGATTTGTATTTTGATTATTTTGAAAAAAAAACTTTTTTTTACTAATACTTTCAAATGATTTTATAATTTCATTTATATAATTCGATAGAGTAAGTTCATAATCTATAAATTCATCGTTAATGTCAGGATTGATTGAAAGTTTTTTTAAAATTTGATTACACCTTTCAACTTGTTCACTTAATAACATTATATCTTTTTCAATATCTTTGTTGCCTTTTAGTGATTTAGACATTTCTTGAGTAATTAGTTTAATTGTTGATAATGGTGTTGCTAACGAATGAGCTGCTGCTGCAGCTTGACCTCCAAGTGAAACAAGTTCATGTTCTTTTGCTATTAATTGTTGAATTTTATCTAAAGCATCTTTTCTTAAACTAGACTCTTGTGCAAATAAAATAGCAAAAAAATTAAGAAAAAATAGTGCAATTATTAAAGAAATAGAAATAGAGAAATAGAAATAGTCATCTACTGAAGTTCTTTTAGGAATTGGCAAGGATGTTTCTTGGTAAACAAAAGTTAATACTAAAATGCAAATTATTGTAATTAGAATTAAAATATAATTTGTTTTTTTTTCTAGGCTTAAAGATGCAAATACACTAGGAATAATCAAAAAAACTATAAAAGGATTTAAAATACCCCCCGTGAAATAAAAAAGTATTGTTAATTGTAAAATATCAATAATTAAATAATTAAATGCCGTTCGGTTTGATAATAAATTTTTTACATAAAAACTTATTAGATAAATATTACTTATCGCCCCAACTAGTACTACTATATTTGATTTAATAAATGAAAAATCATATTTAAAAACAAAGGCGGCTAAATTTATTGCTATTAACTGACCTATGATAGCTATCCATCTTAAATTAATATAAGTTTTTCTATTTAGAGAGTAATTTTTAGAATTATTTAGGAACTCCATTTAAATATCTAAATTTGAGACATTTATTGCATTTTCAACAATAAAATCCTTTCTGAGTGATACATCGTTTCCCATTAATGTATAAATTAAATCTTGGTCTTTTTTTTGATTTTTTGAGTATTGAACTTGAAGTAAATTTCTTGTTTCTGGATTTAAAGTAGTGTTCCATAATTCTATGGGATTCATTTCACCTAAACCCTTGAATCTTTGTATGCTCAATTTTGATTTTTCTTCACTTAATATATTTTGATAATCTTTATTTTTTTTATTTAATTTTTTTAATTCTTTTGAACTATTTAAAATATATTTTTCTAATTCATTTTCATCTTTTATGTACATACTTTTAGTTCCCTTATTTATTTTAAATAAAGGTGGTTGTGCTAAATAAACATTTCCATTTTCAATTAACTTATTAAATGGTTTATTGTTAAAAAAGGTTAAAAGAAGGGCTCTTATATGGGAGCCATCTACATCTGCATCGGTCATAATTATAATTTTTCCATATCTTAAATCTTTAATATCGATCTCCTCAGATTTAGGATCCAAACCAAGTGCATTTATGAGCGTTACAATTTCATTTGAGGACATCATTTTTGACAATGATTTAGTTTTATAGTCTATAAATTTTCCATTTTTTCCATTCAATTCAGTAAATGTATTTAATATTTTACCTCTAAGGGGCAATACAGCTTGAAATTCTCTATTTCTTCCTTGCTTTGCAGATCCACCTGCTGAGTCTCCCTCTACAATAAATAACTCTGTCCCATCTTGCTTTGAATTTTGACAGTCAGCAAGTTTTCCGGGAAGACCTGTTAATTCCAATGCTCCTTTTCTTCTTACGTTTTCTCTAGCTTTTCTAGCTACATCTCTGGCTACAGCAGCTTGAATAATTTTTGCTAATACGATTTTTGCAACTGAAGGATTTTGATCAAACCATATAGACAATTTTTCATTTATAAAATTTTCTACAATGTTTCTAACCTCTGAGGATACTAATTTGTCTTTAGTTTGAGATGAAAATTTTGGATCTGGTATTTTTATTGATAAAACACAAGTTAATCCCTCTTTAATATCATCACCTGATAAACTAACTTTATTTTTTTTTAATAAATTTTGATCATTTGCATATTTATTTATTACTCTAGTTAGTGCACTCCTAAATCCTAATAAATGAGTTCCACCATCTTTTTGATATATATTATTTGTAAATGGATATACATCCTCGCTATAACCTGCATTCCACTGGATTGAACATTGAATATCGATTTTATTTTTCGATCCTTCCATATATATAGGTTTTTTAAATAGATTATTGTCATTTTTATTTTTTAAACTTTCTCTTTTACTGTCTAGATGCTCAACAAATTCTATTATTCCACCATCGTACTTGAATTCATTAATTTTAGTTTTTTTAAGAGTAAAATCTTTAAGAGTTATTTTTATTCCTTTATTTAAAAAGGCTAATTCTTTAAGTCTTTTCTCTAATATAGAGAAGCTAAATTTTGTTGAAGAAAATATCTCTTTGGATGGAGAAAAGTTAATTTCTGTACCGCTCATTTTTGATTTACTTATTTGTTTAAGAGCAGATTTCGCATCTCCATTCTTAAATTCCATAAAATATTTTTTTCCATCTCTTTCTATCGTAAGTTTTAAAGTTTCAGAAAGTGCGTTTACAACAGAAACACCAACACCATGTAATCCTCCAGATACTTTATATGAGTCATGGTCAAATTTTCCACCTGCGTGTAATTGAGTCATAATTACTTCGGCAGCAGATTTTTTTTCTCCTTTATGTAAATCTACAGGTATTCCTCTACCGTCATCTTTTACCGTTATTGAACCATTAGAGTTAATACTTACTTCTATATTTTTACAATATCCAGCAAGCGCCTCATCAATTGAATTATCAACAACTTCATAAACCATATGATGTAAGCCGGTTCCATCGTCAGTATCACCTATATACATACCAGGTCTTTTTCTCACGGCTTCTAAACCTTTTAGAACTTTGATTGAGTCTGCTTGATAATTATTATTTTGAGAAGACATGGATTTATGTTTTTTTTTTATAACATCTTTTAAATTTTTCACAAACTAGTACAAGTAATCACCCTCTATTTGCATTGATATTCAATATTAATTTGATGAAAAAAAAAAAAATTAACTACTTTTAATTTTAACCCTGTATTTTAAAAATTTTAGCTGTTTTTTGGCGGAGAGAGTGGGATTCGAACCCACGAAAGAGTTTCCCCTTTACACGCTCTCCAAGCGTGCGCCTTAAACCGCTCGGCCATCTCTCCGTTTATAAAATAAAGTGTTTATAAATATTTTTATTATCAAGCAAATATTTTGGAAAAGTGTCATCTAATTCAATTTTCTCATATATGTATCCTCTATTGAACAAATCTTTCCTTTCCTCTATTTTTTTTTGTATTACTTTTATTGATGAATATTTATCATCACTATACTCTGTATGTGCGAAAGTCTTTAGCTTTTTCGAAATATTTTCAGGGGTCATTATATTATTAAAATGCCATCCACCATTTTGGAAAATCTCTATATTTTTTTCTTTATCAAATCTAAAAAACTTATACTTAAGATTTTTGGCCCAAACTTTCTGTCGCATATAATCTATTGATTTAAGATTTTTTTTTTTACAAACTCTCGGTCCATCCCAGGGCGTTTCATACCTATTAAAAAGGTTAAATTTATAATTAAAACTTTTTTGTAAAAATATCCCATATTTTTTTTCAAGTTTAAAATTTTGAAATAGGGACACATTTGGAATTTCATCTGGATCTGAAAAAAAAATATAATCATCATCATTTACAAAGTTTAAATTTTTCAACAAGAATTCTCTTTGAATTGCTTGATTAATCCATGGATTATTATTTTTAGGAAAAGGCTCCTTAAGTATGAAATACTTTAATTTTTTGTCGCTAGAGTATTTTGCATAATTGAAATTTAATTTTTTTTCATTTCCTCTGTGATCATATTGAGACTCGCAAACTACAATAAAATCAACAAATTCCTTTATTATATTATATCTTAAATCAAATATAAAATTTTCGTTAAAAAAAGTTATGCAATCTATAATTTTATTCTTCATTTATTTTTAACCATTTGTTTAAAATATTCATATTTAGCTCTGTATCTTTTCTATTTATCGCAGGGTATTTTGGTTCTTTTTCACTTTTTAATAAAGAATTGCTTATAGATTCAATTTCATAAGAGAAAATATTAGAATATTTGTTTTCAATATCATAATCTTTGCCATTAACAATAATTTTTGGATTTTCACAGTGCCAAGTATCAGGAATTATTATCTCTCCCTTAGAGCCTGTTATTTTTGTAATCTTACCCAAATTTGTTTTAAATGAAGACCCAATGTACGAATTAAATCCGTTTTTAAATTTTATGTTTGCATATGCCTCAAGATCTACTCTTGTAGGACCAATTATTTTTTTTATATCGCTTATTTCAATATCTTCATTATAATCTTCCGATTTTAAACTAGCAATTAATATACTTAGAGACGATGGATAGCATCCCAAATCTAAAATTGACCCCCCACCTAAATCCTTTTTAAAAAGTCTGTTTTCATGATTTATTTTTATTTTTTTAAAACCAAATAAATTTTTTTTCTCTATTATATTGCTTCCAAAGAAAGATTGCATTTTTTGTAATTCACCTATCTTATTTTGATTTATCATTTCTACTAAAGTCAAAGTTTGCGGATGAAAACGATACATAAATCCTTCAGCAAAAAAAATCTTGCCTACATTTAATTTAGTATTTATTTTATTCATTTCTTGAAAACTAATGGTAGCTGGTTTTTCTGTTAAAACATTTTTATTATAATCAATACAATTATTTATCCACTCAAAATGGAATTTATGTGGCAAAGCAATATAAATAATATCTATGTCTTTATTTGACAGCATCTGCTCATACTGATTGTAACAATAACTATTTTTCAAATTATATTGTTTTTTAAAATTTTCGATTTTTTCCTGATTATTGCTTGCTACAGATATTAATTTTGAATTTTTTAAATTTTTAAAAGCTGACGCAAACTTGTTGGCAATATTTCCTAATCCAATAATTCCCCAATTGATTACTGACATTTAATCTTTATTAATTTTTAAAACTCCTATAAAGGCTTCTTGTGGTATTTCTACTCTTCCAAATTGTTTTGCTCTAGCTTTGCCTTTTTTTTGTTTCTCTAATAATTTTCTCTTCCTATCAAGTGCTCCGCCCCCATGAATTTTTGTAAGGACGTCTTTTTTAAAACCTTTTATGGTTTCTCTAGCAATTATTTTTCCTCCAATTGCCGCCTGAAGCGGTATCATGAAATTGTGTCTTGGGATTAAATCCTTTAATTTTTCACAAACCTCACGTCCAATACTTTGGGCAAATTCTTTATGTACCATCATTGCTAAAGCATCTACCGGCTCAGCATTTACAAGTATTGATAGTTTAACGAGATCACCTTCTCTATGACCTAATATTTCGTAGTCAAAACTTGCATATCCACTAGTCATAGATTTCAATCTATCATTAAAATCAAATACAACTTCATTTAATGGTATTTCATAATTCAAAACTGCTCTATTCCCTGAATAACTAAGATTAGTTTGAACCCCTCTTTTATTTTGGCATAATTTAATAATTGACCCTAGATACTCATCTGGAGTAATTATTGTCGCTTTAATCCATGGCTCCTCAATAAATTTTATTAAAGTAGGATCGGGCAAACTAGACGGGTTTTGTAATTCTAATACATTCGAATTATTCAGATGAACTTTATATACAACTCCAGGAGTTGTTGTTATAAGATTTATATCAAATTCTCTCTCTAGTCTTTCAGTAATAATTTCCAAGTGTAACAATCCTAAAAAGCCACATCTAAATCCAAGACCCAATGCAGAAGATGACTCAGCCTCATAAGAAAAGCTAGCGTCATTTAATTGAAGTTTTGCAAGACCATCCTTCAATTTCTGATAGTCTGAGCTATCAACTGGAAATAATCCACAAAATACGACTGGTTTGCTCGGTTTAAATCCCGGCAATGCTTCTTTTAAAGGTTTGCTTGAATCGTAAATCGTATCTCCAACTTTTGTATCAGAAAGATTTTTAATTCCTGTAATTATAAATCCAATTTCGCCCGAATTTAATTCATTTACATCTTTAGCTTTAGGTGTAAAGACTCCTACTTTTTCAACTGTATATTCTTGCTTTGTTGACATCATTTTTATTTTCATATTTTTAGTAATTTTACCATCTATAACTCTAACTAGAATAACAACTCCTAAATAAGTATCATACCAACTATCCACCAATAAACATTTAAGAAAATTCTCCTTCTTTCCACTTGGAGGTGGGAGATAATTTACAATACTTTCTAATATATCATCTATTCCTTCACCTGTTTTTCCAGAGCAAGGTATTGCATTATTTGTTTCAATACCTATTACATCTTCTATTTGCTTTGAAGTTCTATCTATATCAGAAGCTGGTAAATCGATTTTATTCAAAACTGGTATTATTTCATGATTCATATCAAGAGCTTGATATACATTTGCAAGAGTTTGTGCTTCAACACCTTGTGTGCTATCAACTATTAGTATAGATCCTTCGCATGCATATAGTGATCTACTTACCTCGTAGCTAAAATCAACGTGCCCTGGAGTATCAATTATATTTAATATGTACTCTTTTCCATTTTTGGATTTATAATTTAGTTTTACTGTCTGCGCCTTTATTGTAATACCTCGCTCACGCTCAATATCCATAGAGTCTAAAACTTGAGCCTTCATTTCTCTATCTGTTAAACCACCACACTTATGAATAATTCTGTCAGCGATAGTTGATTTACCGTGATCTATATGTGCAATTATCGCAAAATTTCTAATATTATCAATTTTGTCCATCAGGATCTTAATTTAGCTTTAGCTTTTTCTTCTACTGATTTGATAATTCTATTTGAAATATCTGACAAATCTGTTTCATTAAGAGTTTTATAATCAGATTGAATTGTAACTTTAACTGCAATTGATTTTTTATCTAAAGGAATATTTTCACCCTCATATACATCAAAGATTTTTATATTTTTAATTAATGACTTATCTATGTTTTGAATTGCATCTACAACTAATTGGGCTTTTGTATCCTTATTAACCAAGAAAGCGAAATCTCTCTCAGATTTTTGATAGTCAGATAATATTAAACTTTCTTTTTTCTTGTGAGTATTACTTTTAAAATTAACAAGATTTTCCAAGAAAATTTCAAAACCATAAGTTTCAAGTGTTATTTTCGGATGGATTTGACCAAAGAACCCAAATAAATATTTGCCATCTTTAGAGGAAATTGCACCTGAAATACCTGGATGATAAAAAGAGGGTGATTTGTCCTCCACTAAAATTTCATCCTTATTAATACCAAGCTCAAAAAGTGTTTGAATAATATCTTTCTTTATCTCAAATACATCTAAATGATTATCTTTTTTAACATCTTCATTATTATTAAGTTGTTTTTTAATTCCACAAACAACTGTAATTTGATCTCCTGGTTTGTTTCCTGTAAAAACTGGACCAATCTCAAATAAGGATTGATCGTCAAAACCTCTATTTAAGTTTTTCTCCATGTAATAGATCAAATTAGGATATAACGAATTTCTTAATACCCCTAAATCTGAGCTTATAGGATTAATAATTCTTGTAGTTTCAAAATTTTCTTTAAACTTATCATTAATTTTTTCTTCGCTAAAAGACCAAGTAATAGTTTCATAATAACCTTTGGATGCAACTGAACGTTGGGCTAAATGAAAATGTTTTTGATAATAATTTAATGTTGGTTTTATTCTAACTTTTTCTGGCTCAATAGATTTAACATTATCAAAACCTAATATTCTTATTATTTCTTCAACTAAATCTATCTCACCAAATATATCTGGTCTCCATGATGGAATTTTTACTTCAATACGTTTATTTTTTTTATTAATTTCAAAACCCAACTTCTTTAGAATTTTAGAAATATCTTTTTCTTTTACATTAATACCAATAGTTTTTGATACTAATTTTGGATCAAACTTAATTGATTTTGTTTTAAATTTTATTATCTCTTGAATATCATAATTTGATACTTCGCCACCACATATCTCTAAAATTAATTTAGCAGCCATCATAAGTCCTTGTTTAACTGATCGAGGGTCTATTCCTCTTTCAAATCTAAATTTTGCATCACTGTTTATCTCTAATATTTTTGCCGTTTTTCTTGTAATAACAGGATCGAAATACGCAGCTTCAATTAATATATTTTTAGTATTTAATTCAGTTCCTGATCTTACACCACCAATTATACCTCCTAGGCCTAAAGGGCCCTCATCATCAGATATGACACACATATTTTCTTCAAGTGAATAAGTTTTGTTATCAAGAGCTTTAAGCGTTTCACCTTTTTTTTGAATTTCTAACTGTAATTGAATTTTTTATTTTGTCTAAGTCGTATGCATGGAGAGGCCTATTTAAATCGAACATTACATAGTTCGTAATATCAACAACTGCTGAGATTGGTCTTAAGCCTAATGCTGAAATTCTTTCTTTTAGCCAATTTGGACTTTCTTTATTTGATATATTTTTAATTAAACAACTACCAAAGATAGAGCAAGCTTGATTTTTATTTTTTTCTATTTTTACTTTTAAATTATGTTTAAAAGTTTTCTTAAATTTAACATGTTTTATTTCTTTTAGATTCCCATATCCACTAGCAAATAAATCTCTGGCAATTCCTCTAATACCTAAACAATCAGGTCTATTTGGAGTAATAGATAATTCTATAACATTTTTATTGGCTTTGTTGCTAAAATATGGCTTTCCAATACTATTATTAAATTTTTGACCTAGTTCAATAATTCCCTCAGAATTATTAGATAAATTTAATTCAGACTCAGAACAGAGCATGCCATATGAAGTCTCACCTCTAATTTTTGATACTTCTAATTTCATTCCATTTTTTGGAATTATTGAACCTGGTGGTGCATAAATAGTTAATAAACCATCGTGTGCATTAGGAGCTCCACAAACAACTTTTATAGTTGCCGTTCCACCTATATCAACTTCACATAATTTTAGTCTATCAGCATTAGGATGCTTGTTCGTTTTAATGATTTTAGCGACCAAAAAATCACTTAATTCATTCTTTATGGGATCAACTTTTTCAACTTCAAGACCAATCCCATTGAGTTTTTCCACAATTTGTTGCTCACTTTTTTTTGTCTTTAAGTGATCATTTAACCAGTCTTTTGTAAACTTCATCTACTCAGACCTCGATAGTTAGTTGGAACATCTAATGGATCAAAGCCATAATGATTTAACCATCTATAATCACACTCAAAAAAAGATCTTAAATCATTAATCCCATATTTTAACATAGCTAATCTATCAATACCGATACCAAAAGCAAAACCCTGAAATTTGTTTGTATCAACTTTACAATTTTTTAAAACATTTGGATGAACCATTCCACATCCTAGAATTTCTAGCCATTTATCACCTTCACCAATTATGATTTTATTATTTTCAAGTCTATAACCTATATCTACCTCTGCTGATGGCTCCGTAAATGGGAAATGACTTGGTCTAAATCTCATTTTAATTTTGTCTACTTCAAAAAATTCTTTAATAAAATAATTAAGGCAACCTTTGAGGTGGCCCATATTAATTCCTTTATCAATATGAAGTCCTTCTAATTGATGAAACATTGGAGTGTGGGTTTGATCACTATCACTTCTGTAAGTTCGTCCTGGAGCAATAATTTTAAATGGTGGCTTACCTTTCAGCATTGTACGTACTTGAACTGGTGAAGTATGAGTTCTCAATAATGTTTTCATATCTTTGTCTAAGTAAAATGTATCATGCATATCTTTTGCGGGATGATTTTCAGGAGTATTAAGTGCTGTGAAATTGTTGTATTCATTTTCTACATCGGGTCCTTCTTCAACAGAGAAGCCAATTTCTGAGAAAATACATGAAATTTCATCAATTACTTGTGAAACTGGATGGACTCTTCCGATCTTAAATTCTTTTTCAGGTAAAGTTATATCGATTTTTTCGTTTTGAATTTTATCTAATATATTTTTATTTATTATCTCGCTATTCCTTAATTTATAAACATCTGATAGTTCTTGCTTTACTTTATTAATATTTGCAGCAAAATTTTTTTTTTTTCCATCTGATATAGAGCTCAGTTTTTTAAATTCTAAATTTATTATTCCATTTTTCCCAAAAATTTCGGTGTTAACTGAAAGTAGATCTTTCAAATTATTAGAACTTTTTATCTTTTCTTTATATTCAATAATTTTTTTTTCAAATTCTGACATTTGTACAGACTATTTCTTAAACGAAGAAAAACAATAGTGAAGTTATTTAATTAAGTGCAGCTTGAGCTTTTTTAACAATTGTTTTAAAGGCCTGCGGATTTTCATAGGCAATTTCAGCTAAAATTTTTCTGTCTAATTTAATGCCTGATTTACTTAGTCCATTTATAAATTTTGAATAAGTTAGGCCTTCGTTTCTAACTCCTGCATTGATTCTTTGAATCCATAAAGATTTAAAATCTCTTTTTTTATTTCTTCTATCTCTATAGGCATATTGCATTGCCTTTTCCATTGCTTGCCTGGCAACTCTAATAGTATTTTTTCTTCTTCCGAATTGACCTTTTACAGCCTTGAAAACTTTCTTGTGTTTAGATTTACTAGTAACTCCTCTTTTGACCCTAGACATATTATCCTCTTAAACTGTAAGGCATATATGATTTGACAATTTTACTGTCTTGTTTAGACATTATTGTTGTGCCTCTCTGTTTTCTTATTTGTGAATTGGTTCTTTTGATCATACCGTGTCTTTTTCCTGCTTGAGGCATAATTACCTTGCCTCTTGAGGTAATTTTAAATCTTTTTTTAGCTGAGCTTTTAGTTTTTAGTTTTGGCATAAATCAAAGGGGTTATACAAAATACTAACTTTTTTACAACCAGAATAATTATGCTGGTTGTACCACCATTATCATTTGTTTTCCGTCAAATTTAGGCTGTAGTTCTATTTTTCCTTTATTTTCCATATCAAGCTTTATCTTATCCATTAATTCGTGTCCTAAATTTACATGTTGAAGTTCTCTACCCTTAAATTTAATTGTAAATTTTACCTTGTCGCCCTTTGAAAGGAACTTTTGCGCATTTTTGATTTTGAACATATAATCATGTTCCTCTGTTACAGGTCGTAATTTAATCTCTTTTAGTTCAACTTTTTTTTGATTTTTTTTTGCCTTACTTGCTTTCTTTTGTTGATCATATTTATATTTTCCAATATCCATAATTTTACATACTGGTGGCTTAGCATTTGGTGCAATTTCAATTAGATCTAGTCCTTCGTTTTTTGCTTTACTGATAGCCTCTTGAGTATTTAACACACCTAAGTTTTCACCATCGCTGTCAATAACCTGAACCTCTGAGGAATTTATTCTGTTATTATACTTTGGTCCAAAAGATTTATTTCTTCTTTGAAAAAAGTTTTGTTTGAAATCTGGCACTAAATTGATGGAGCTTTGTTTAAAGCAGTGTATTTTTTTATAAATTCTTCAATTAACATATTTTCTTGTTTATTTGAATCCAATCTTCTAATAGTTACAGCATTAGAGTCAACTTCTTTTTTTCCACAAATTAACAGCATTGGTACCTTTGAGTTTGAATGTTCGCGAATTTTATAATTTAAATTATGATTTTTTAAATCCACATCACATGAAATTCCTGCATTTTTTATTTTTTTGTGAATTGATAAAGCATATTCATTAAAATCTTCTGATATTGGGATTATAACACTTTGAAGAGGTGAAATCCAAAAAGGTAATTTGCCTGCATAGTTTTCTATAAGTATGCCTATGAATCTTTCTAGAGAACCAAATAAAGCTCTATGAAGCATTACAGGAATTTTTTTTGATCCATCTTTATCAACATAGCTTGCACCTAATCTTCCAGGTAAGTTTAAATCTACTTGTAGAGTTCCACACTGCCAATCCCTTCCGATTGCATCTCTTAAAACAAATTCTATTTTGGGTCCATAAAAAGCACCTTCTCCCTTATTAATACTATATTCTAACTTTGAAGCTTCAACCGCTTTAATTAATGCTGCCTCAGATTTATCCCATACTGAGTCATCGCCTACTCTTAAATCTGGTCTATCTGAATATTTTAATATTACATTTTCAAATCCTAGATCTTTATAAATTTCTAATATTAAGTTTGTAATTGACAAACACTCGTCAGTAATTTGATCTTCAGTACAAAAAATATGAGCATCATCTTGAGTAAATGCTCTCACTCTTAAAAGTCCATGTAAAGCTCCGGATGGTTCGTATCTATGAACCTTTCCAAATTCTGACATTTTAAAGGGTAAATCTCTATAACTCTTTAAACCTTGATTAAATACCTGAACACAGCCTGGGCAATTCATTGGTTTGATTGCAAATATTTTTTGATCTGGTGTTTCAGAAGTATACATATTTGCGCCAAACTTTTCCCAATGTCCTGATTTTTCCCAAAGAGATCTATCTAATATTTCTGGAGTATTTATTTCTTTATAGCCTGCAAGATCTTGTTTGTGTCTCATGTATGAAACAAGTTTTTGAAATAATGCCCATCCTTTCTCATGCCAAAATACAGCTCCTGGACTTTCTTCTCGAAAGTGAAAAAGATCCATTAATTTTCCTAATTTTCTATGATCACGTTTTTCAGCTTCTTCTATTCGTTTAAGATAATCATCTAAATCTTTTTGAGTTGACCAACTTGTGCCATACACTCTCTGTAACATCTCGTTATTTGAGTCTCCTCTCCAGTAGGCTCCTGAAACTTTAGTAAGTTTAAAAAATTTCCCAATTTTACCTGTTGATAACAAATGTGGTCCTCTACACAAATCATGCCATTTTCCATGAAAATAAATTGAAACTTCTTCTTCTTCAGGAATACTTTTAATAATTTCAGCTTTATAAAGTTCTCCGATTTTTTTAAAATGATCTATAGCTTTTTTTCTTGGCCAAACTTCTCTTTTTGTTTGTTCGTCCCTCTCTACTATTTCTTTCATTCTATTCTCAATTTTCATTAAATCTTCATCTGTAAATGGTTCTTTTCTTGCGAAGTCATAATAAAAACCATCATCAATTACAGGACCAATTGTAACTTGGGTTCCAGGAAATAGTTCTTGAACAGCCATAGCTAAAATATGTGCAGTATCATGTCTAATAGTCTCAAGTCCTTCTTTATCTTTTGAGGTAAAAATTTTTATTGAACAATCTTTTTCTATAATTGTGTTAAGATCTTTTAACTTACCATCAATACTTATTATAAGGGCGCTTTTTAAAAGAGATTTGCTTATCTTTTCAGCAATTTGTAAGCCTGTAACTTTTTTTTCAAAGTTAAGTTTATTTCCATCTGGTAAAGTTATATTTAACATTAATTAATTAGCTTTTTATACTCTGAATAAGTAGAAAAACACATTTTTTCAACATTAA
>MDSZ01178815.1_pt1 | contig 17093 bp, 14 predicted proteins | sample 811201 | NCBI WGS metagenome assembly MDSZ01 (sample SAMN05326647, study PRJNA326480) | marine metagenome | isolation source: seawater | place: Indian Ocean: North | collected 2010
TATTTGCTTTGTATATTTAGGTATAAATTACTATCACTCGAGATTTCAATATTCTGTAAACTAATTTTGGAAAAATTTTTTGATAAGTAATTTTCGATATTGAGTTGATATAAATTATTTTCAAAATAAAAAGTATCAAAATTTTCAATTCCTTTAGAATTTGATTTTAATAAACTAATAGAATTTAAAAATTTTTCATTATTTTCATTTTTTTTAACAACCAATTGAATTTCTTCTATATGAAAATGTGATAGTTTTTCATCTGATTTTTTTTTTACAATGTCAAAATGTTTTGCTTTATTAACTGTATCTTCAATAACTGAAAAAAACTGCAAATTTCCATCAGTAAGAATTTTTTTATTGAAATAAGCATAGTGTTTTTCATCTTTTCTTTTAAACTTAATAAAAATCTCTTTAATATTTTCATTAGTTTCTATTAAAATTAAATTATGTTCATAAAATTTAAATGGTATTTGTAAATTTCTTATTTTTATTTTTTTTCTAAAATTATCATAATCACTAGATAAAAGATGTTTTTTATTTAGCAAATTAACAAAGTTTGAAAAAATATTTTTATTTTTAATTTTATAATTTTTTTTTATTAAATATATTTGATCATTTTTTAAAATATATGGAAAATTAATCTTATCTATTAGACTACCATCATTAAAAATAGTAATTGACTTATCTTTTTCTAAAGATTTTATATCTAAATAGATTTTATTTTCAGCATTCTTATCTAATCTATATTTTATATTTTTTTTTAAATTTAAAGTTTTATCTTTATTAAATTCTTTTTTTGTAAAGTATTTAATATCAAATTTGGAATTTGATAAAGAATATCTATTTTTAAGCTTATAAAATGAATTTTTCTCTTTATTTATATTATTTTTTTTATAGGCAAAAATATTATTATCATCAAAATACAAATATTTTTCTTCAGCGCTACAAAAGCTTATAATAGACAATAATAATATAAAAATTTTAATTATCATTTTTTTTTCTCAAAATTAAAATTAATAAAAAACTTAAAAATAATATAATAATTTCTATAGCAATAATTATTTGTAAATATTTTTGAGGTATATATTCAAGAGTTAAATTTAAATTTTTATCTTGAGTTTTAATTGTATAACAATTGGCATAACCGTTGCACTTAAAGTGTTTTGCTAATTCAAAATTGTTTCCATCATTAGAAATTATTTTCCAAAATGGACTAAATGACTGAAGAAAACTTATTGTGAAGTGATTACTGTTTAGATTTTTTAGCTCTATAAAATACTTATAACTGCTATCTTTTTCATAATTAATATTAAATTTCTGACTGTTGTAGCTTTCAATTGAATTTTTGAAAATTAATTCTTCAAAAAAAAGATTTATATTTTTAATTTTTTTATTTTTTAAAAGCTCTTCATAATTATAATAATTAATTTCTCCAAACTCTATGATGTATTCTTTATTAGTTACATTTTGATTTTTATTTAGATAATTTGAAAACTTATTATATGATTTAAAATGAGTTTTAATTTTAAAATTTGGAATGTTTATTATTTCACTTAAATATTTACTATTTAATTCAAATAAAACTAGCTGCTCGCCACTATAAATTCTTTCTAAAATCAATTCTTTTTCTAGCAATTCAATTTTTTCAATTGTTTCATCATATATAAATTTATGAGTATCTTTATGAAAAATTACATATTTACAGGGAAACAATTTAAAAATATTTTTGTACCAATCATCATTAATATTGGATTGATTCCATGCCCTTCCAATAAAATCCATGTCCTTAGTTGCCCAGTCATTAAAACTAAAAACCTTATGATTAAAAAATTGTAAGTACGGATCAAAACCCACATGTTGATTTTTTTGATAATTTGACCAATTTCCTGAAGTGAAACCTGTAAAAGGTATATTTAATAAACCATATTTTTTAAAGTCATCTTTTCTATTTAGAATATTAATTATTTCTTCATAATCTTTAGAATATTTTTTAATCATTGAATACTCCGACTCAGTAAAATTTTTATTTTCTCCAACTGTTAAATCATAATTTGTTTTAAGATTTCCAATAATTAAAGGGAAAGAAATTAAAGAGTTAAATATAAGAATAGCTAAAAATATATAAGAACGATTTTTAAATTTTAATGAAAAAACTATTATTAATACTGTAATAACAAATGGATAATAAATAACTACTTTGTCTGAACTTCTGAAAATATAAAAAATACTATTTACAAATAAATTGTATATTTGTTTTTCATTTAAAAAATCTATTCCCTTATTATGAATAAACAATAATAAAATTAAAAAAAAAAGAAAAAAAAATTTTTTTTCTTTATAAAATTTTTTATTTTTTTGGATATATTTTTTAAAATCTAAAAATATTAAAAGTATTAAAAAAACAAAAATTAAATACTGATATGAAATAAAAAAATTTTTTTTAACATTTCCATATCCTTCAAATAGAAAAAATGGATTTGGGAAGGTTGCTGCTTGATTTTTTACCCATTGTAATGGATCCCAAACTTGATCTCTAACTCCAAGAATAATTTCGTTGATATATAATAAAATACCAAAGAATGATGGTAACAATGTTAATAAAAACAAAAAATTTATTATAAATAATTTTATAATTTTTATTTTATTTGGCTTAAAAAAAATTTTAAATACGATGTATAGATTAATAAATAATAAAATTGATAATAAAAATGCTGGATTTCTAAAACAAATATTAGATAAGATTAAAATAGGTATTATTTTTATAGAGAATAGAATTATATTTTTAAATTTTGTTAATTTAAAAAATATATCTACATAAGCAAAATATAAAGGAATAAATATATAAATAAAATAAAAGGGAGTGTAACCCCAGGTATAAAAATATGTATAAAAAACAATAATATTAATTATGTAAGATAGCGAAATAAGTAATATTTCAAAATTTGATAAAAATTTAAATGAATTCTTTAAATAAAATGAAATTGAATAATAAGAGCCCAAATAAAAAATTAAATGATTTAATACTGAATAATGATTAATTTTAAGATTAAAAATTTTTGAAATTGAATAAGTTAGTAAATAATAAGGTATTTCAACAAATTGACTATTATGTATACCTGCACCTCCAGCTGCAATATGATTATCAGACCATGATGAATAATTATTTGAAAACCATGATTTAAATGAAACAATTTGAACTGCATCACCACTAGAAAAAAAATAGCCTTGGGGAAACAATTGAACTAAAGATAAAACAAAAATTAATATTATTACAAAAATATTAATTAAATATGTTGAATTATAAATTTTTTCGTTAATTTTCATTTCTTAAATTGTATAAAAGCACATTCACATTAAAAATATTTTCTTGTTAAAGCAAATGTAATTAATTATTAAATATATATGATTTATAGCCCAATAATTATAATAGGCAGTGGACCTTCAGGAACTACTGCCGCATACTCTTTGATTGAGGAAAAAAAAGACGTACTTTTAATTGATAATGGTTACAATAAAGACACAATAATTAAAGATGTAAATGAAAATTTAAATATTTTTCATCCTAAAATTGAAAATAAAGATTTCAAATTTGTAATACATGATTTTATTAAAAAAAACAAAATTTCACAAACTAATTTCTCAGCTACAGGATCTTTGGCAATTGGAGGATTGTCAAATATTTGGGGCGGAGGTTATTGGAACTATTTAGATAAAATTTATGATAATAATTTTAATAATTTTCTAAAAGAAAATTTTGATGTATTAAATTTCGAAAAAAGTAGCTCTGATAATTTAACAGATTTTCTAAATCAAAATAGTAGTTTCTCAAAATATAAAAGTGCCCAATTACTATCATTTAAAAACAGTAAAGAAATTTTTAATTCTGCAGAACTTATTAATAAGTTAAAAACTTCAAAAAATTTTAAGTATGTTAAAGGAAGTTTTATTAAAGAAGTAATTCAAGAAGATAAGTTCTATATATTAATAGATGAAAATGAAAAAAAATTTAAGTGTGAGAAATTAATACTTGCATGTGGAACTATTGGCTCAACAAGATTAGTAATGAAACTTAATAAATTAGTTAATATGAAACAAAAACTACTCCACAACATATCATACGGTTTTGTAGGTAAATTAAATGAAAAAAAAATTTATGGTCAAGTTGAAAAACATACGCCTGGCTCAATATTTATTTTTAACGATTCTGAAACTAAAAAAACAGTTTGTGGTTCAATTGGTAGATACAGCAATGAGTTAGGAACTTTAATTAATACTAATTTTTCATTTCCACTTAATATGCTTGTTAAGAATACTGTAAAAATACTTAAAAACTATTTGATATTTGGAAAAATTTTTATGCCAGTTGAGTTTAGTAATACGAAAATATATTTAACTAACGATGATAAAATTATGATAGAAGGTTCAAAAAATATAAATCTTAAAAAAGAAGAAGCTGAAATAATAAATAGATTTTTTATTGGAAATAAAAAAGTTTATAAAATTTTATATAATAAAGAATTACCACTAGGATCAGACTCCCATTATACTTCAACAATGTCATCAAATAATGATATTGAGGATTTAAAGACCAATGAAAATGGAGAGTTATTAAAAAGAAAAAATTTATTTGTAGTAGATGCTTCAATTATTGGAAAAAAAGGATCACATTTTCCAACTTTCGAAATAATGGAAAATGCATACAAAATCGGAAAAGATATATCTAAACATGATTTTAAATAATTCAAAATATTATGTGGCTAATTCTTTAAAAGATATAATTAGATCATTATTTAAAAGAAAAAAAAATAAAAAAATTTTAGAAAAAATAAAAAAATTAGTAAAAAGTAAAAATATAATCTTAACTAATTTTGGAAGATCAGCTTTATATTTAATTCTCATGAATTTAAAAAAAGAAACAAATAAAAATGAAGTACTTGTTTGCAGCTATAATTATAATGAAGTAATTAATATGATAATTTATGCAAACCTTAAGCCTGTTTTTTATGATTTAAATGAGAATTCTCTTGATGCTTCCATAATTAACATAAAAAAAAATATCAGTAAAAAAACATTAGCAGTCATAATTACTCATTTCAATGGATTTAATAAATCTACAAAAGATATAAAAAATATTACAAAAAATAAAAAAATTACTTTGATAGAAGATTGCGCAATTTCACTAAATACTCAAAATAAAATTACAAAAGTTTCAAATTATGGAGATTATTCTTTTTATAGTATGAATTTTACTAAAAATTTAAGTAGCATAACTGGTGGAATAATTAAATCAAATAAAAAAAATATTTTTAATATTAAAAAAAAAAATTTTTTTACAGAAAAAATATTTTTAGATAACTTTAAAAACTATTTGACTTTATTTGTTCTGAAAATTTTATTATATAAATATCTTTATTTTATAATTTATTATTTAACTAAATCTGAATATAAACCACTAAGATTTATTCTTAGCCCATTTTATAAACAAAATATTCATCATAGAATACCTGGTTATTATTTAAACAATTTAACAGGAATAAATTTGAACTTATTATCAACAAGTTTTAAATATTTGAAAAAGGACAATATCTTAAGAATAAAAAATAATAAATATTATAATAAATTATTAATAAAAAAAAAAACAATTTTAAAATTAATACCTGAAAATAATCTAAATCTCATTACACTTGAGTTTCCAATTCTATTTAAAAAAGAATTATACAAAAAAGAATTTTTAAGAAATGTTAAAAAAAACAAATTAGATATTCGTAAAAATTATTATGTAAACTGTTCAAATTTAAGTTATTTAAAAAAATATAAAAAACTCAATATGAAAAACAGTAAATTAATTGAAAAAAACTTGGTTTGTTTACCAAATAATCCAACAATTAATAAATTTATTATAGAAAAATTCGATAGTTTAATAAAATAATTTTTATATTTTATAATTATATTTTTAAATCTAGGTTTAATGATTTTTTCTTATTTGAAAAAAAAAATTTAATCAATTTTTTAAAATTTAAAATATAAAAAAGAATTATTTTTTTTAAATCTAAATAACTTAGTCCATTGCAGTAAATACAATGTTTATCTTCACATAAAAAATATTTATTATTTTTTTTTAACAGTTTTTTTTCAAATTCTAGTATTTTTTTAAAGTCAGTGAAAAATATATGTATTTTATTTATTTTAATAACTTTGACGATACCTTTTGTAATGTAAAATTGACCAAAATTTTTTATGTGTTTAATTGAACAGCCATGAACATGTTTTGATTTAAACCAAAAAAAATCATTTTTTTTTTTATAATATGATCCAAGAAAAAATTTCCCTATATTTTTTTTTGAAATTTTACTTTGGTACTCTGCTACATGAAAACTAACACTTCCTTTGTAATTTATTCCTAATGTAATTATATTATTCAATCCTATAGTCTCAAAAATTTTATGTGGACTTGACTTATAATCTTCAATTTTAGAATATTTTTTAGCATTTTTTCCAATAAAAATATAAGAGTTAGTTGGATGTAAACTTCTATGAACATTTTTTTTTTTTAATAAATAGTTGGGAAAATAGCCCAAATTACTTTTTCTTTTTCTATAATAAAACTTTTCCTTACCATTTTTAAAACTATAAATATTTGTAAAAGCAGGAATTATAAATGTAAAATCTTTTTTGCTTGAAATAAATTTAAATAGCTGTTCACCAATAAATTTTACATCATATTTTTTTTGATACAAATTAGAGTAAATTATTATATTATCTTTTACTAAATGTTTTTCTAAATTAGAAAATATATTTAATTTCATAGCTATGAAAAAAATTTTTATAAAATCATATTCTATTGCAACTTATTTATATATGCAAAAATAATTTAATTACTATCTGTACAATGAATAAAGAATATAAAAAAACAATATTAATTGAATTTCTTAAAAAAAAAATAGGTAAGAAAAAATTCGAAAAAATTTTACCGAATGAAAATTTGTTAGAAGAAAATACAATAGACTCTCTTGACCTAGCAGAAATTCATTTATTTTTTGAAAAAAAATTAAAAAATAAAATTAATTATAGAAAACTTTTAAGTAAAAATAATAAAATCACTTTAAATAATATTTATAAATGCTTATAAAAAAAGAAGATTGAACAAATGCTTACCACTTTTAAATTCTATAAAAAAATTTTTTCAAACTTAAACAAAAATAAAGAATTCATGACTCAGGGCAATAAAAAATTTCATTATAAAGATATAAAAAAATTTTTTATAAGCTTCAATAAGTCATTATTATTTACTAATGGTAAACAACTTAGAATTTGTACTTTATCTAAAAAATCTTTTTTTCTTTACTCAAGTATAATTTCAATTCTTATTTCAAAAAATGTATGGATACCTTTAGACGAAAATTTATCTAAAGAAATAATTACTTATATTTTGAAAACTACAAAATGCGATATTATTTTAATTGATAAAGAAAATGAAAAAAAATTTAAAAGCTTATTATTAAAATTAAAAGTAAAATATGTGAACATAGAAAATATTAAAATTAATTATAAAAAAATTTATAATTTTAAATTCAATAAAAATTATAAAGATAATGACTTAGCAATGATATTTTTTACATCTGGTTCCACTGGCATGCCAAAGGGTGTTGAGATAACAAATAGAAATTTTATATCTTGTTTTAGTGGTCAAATAAAACATATTTACAAAAAAACTTCTTCAAATAATTTAGTTTTTGGCGATTATCACAATACATCATTTATAATTAGTATTACAATTTTAATACCATGTATATTTAATTGTAATAAAATTACTGCTACAAATAAATACGAAGAAAATTTATATTTACTTGATCATATAAAAGTAAATAAGGTTAATTGCATAATTACAACACCTTCTACAATTAAAAGGCTTAAAATTTTTTATAATAAATTTCCAAAAATAAATCTTAAAATACTTATACTTTGTGGAGAGATTTTCCATTCAAATGATTTAAAATTTATAAAAAAATACTTAAAGCCTAAATATATTTTTAATTGCTACGGTAGCACAGAAGTTTCACCATGGGTTTTTGCATACCAATTCAATAATAAAGATATAAAAGAAATTGAGAATACGGGCTTGGTGCCAATTGGTAGAAATTTTTTTAATACAAAATTTAAGATTAATAAAAAAAAAATATTATTAGTTAAGGGAGATATGACCGCAAAATATATAAATAGTAAAAAAAATTATGGAAATAAATTTTGGTACAACACAAAAGATAAAGTAAAAATAGTAAATAAACTTTTTTATGTAACTGGCAGATCAGACTCGGTGATAAAATTAAGAGGATTTAGAATAGATATTAAATCTATAGAAACTCAAATAAGAAAATTTGATTTGATTAAAGATTGTCATGTTTTTATATCTAATGAAAAAATAGTTGCTGCTGTAATTATAAAAAAAAGAAATATTAATCAACTGAAAGATTATTTGATTAAAAATTTACCTTATTACATGGTGCCAAAAGAATTTAAAATTTATAATGATTTTCCATTAAATAAAAGTCATAAGATTAACTATAAATTTATTAAAGAGGATTATATAAGAACTCAATGAATTTTCTATTTAACATATTTAATAAAATTGAATATTTATTATCAGTTTTGCAAGGAAAAGGTTTTGGTGCTTATAAAATTAGCTTAAATATAGAAACAAAAAAAGCTTTAAGTTTTTTTGATAATTCAAAAAAGTTAATAGTTTTTGATATTGGAGGAAATATTGGAGAATATACAGAAAAAATTCTTAATTTAAACTATAATTCTAAAATTACAATTTTTGAGCCCTCAAAAAAAAACTCCAAGTTATTATTTAGAAAATTTGAAAAACTTGAAAACGTCAAAGTTCAAAATTTTGGATTCAATTCAAAAAGTGGTAACTATAAACTTTATCACGATAAGCCAGGCTCACCATTAGCCAGTCTCTCAAAAAGGTCTTTACTTGGTTCTAAAATAAAATTTAAAGGATATGAAATAGTTAAATTTACAACATTAAAAAATTATATTAAAAAAAATAAATTAAAAAAAATTGATCTCATGAAACTAGATGTTGAAGGATATGAGCTAAACTGTCTTGTAGGAGCAGGAAAATTTATAAAAAAAATAAGTGTTATACAATTTGAGTTTGGAGGTTGTAATATAGATACCAAAACATATTTTAAAGATTTTTGGAATTTTTTTAACAAAAATAGCTTCAATTTATTCATAATTACACCTTTTTCTTTGTATAAAATTAATGAATACTCAGAAAAATATGAAAACTTTTTAACTACTAATTTTTTAGCAATTAATAAAAAATTTAAGCATAGAAGATAAAATGTATCTAGAAGAATTATTACGTAAAAAAATTAATTTTAAAAAGAAAGTTAAAAAAATTCTTTTAATTTCAACAATTCAAATTCACGAAAGTAAAATCAATGTTGGAGTTGCTAAAAAAAAAAGATATTATTCATATCCACCATATGGTTTAGGTATATTAAATAAAATATTAAAGAATAATAATTTTGACTCAAAAATATTAGATTTAAACATTGATACTTTCTTATACTTGCAAAATAATGATGTTAAAAATAATAATGAAATAACTAAATTCTGGAAAGAAAGATTGCATTATATCTTAAACAAATTTAATCCAGATCTTGTTGGAATTACTTGCACTTTCACAATGAATTTGCCTCCAATGAAAGATACATTAAAAGAAGTTAAAAAATTCAATAATGATATTTATACTATAGCAGGAGGGGTTCACGTAACAAATGATACAGAAAATATTTTAAAAGAATGTCCTGAAATTGACTTTGCGAACACTCATGAAGGTGAAAAAAGTTTTTTGAATTTTTTGAATTTTTTAAATACAGGTGAAAATTATAATAATATTAGTCAACTTAGCTGGTTAGAAAATAGTAAATTTCATAAAATTGAAAAAATGGATATTCCATCTGAACATTTTATTGATATTACGCCAGATATGAGTGATTTGCCATTAGATAAACTTTCATCAATTGGAGAAATTGGTACTTTTAGGTTTTACAGAGAGAAAAATTCTATTGGATCAGCAATTCTATCAAACAAAGGTTGTAGAGCAAGATGTTCTTTTTGCTCTGTAAGACAATTTAATGGTAAGGGTGTAAGATTAAAAAGTAATGAAACTGTTGTTGATGAAATTAAATATTTAAAAAATAATTATGGAGTAAATCATATTACTTGGTTAGATGATGACTTATTTTTTGATACTGAAAGAACAATAGATCTTTACAAAAAAATTTCAAATTTAAATTTTAAAATTACTTGGGATGCTTCGAATGGAATAATTGCTTCGGCAGCTGTTGCACATCCTGAAATCATGAGGTATGCGGAAGAAAGTGGATGTATTGGTACATATTTTGGTTTAGAGTCAGGATCAAAAAAAATCTTAGCATCAATACATAAACCCAGTGGATTAAAACATTACTATAGACTTGGAGAACTAATGAATGAAAAACATCCAAAAATATTCACAAGGGGTTTTTTAATTGTTGGATTTCCAAAAGAAAGTATTGGAGATATATTCCAAACAATTGAAATGGCAAAAAAGGTTCAATTAGATTGGTATACAACAGCAGTTTTGCTTCCATTGCCTAACACAGAGATATTCAACGAAATGCAAGAGACGAATATTTTTGAAGAGGATGAAAAGAATAGACCAGGATTCATTGGAAATAGAAAAAGTGATGAAAATTCCAATTTACTTAATCAGAAAGAGCAAAAGGACTATTTCAAAATGGCAAAAGAAAATCCAGATACTATTCCAACTGATGAAGATATAGTTAATTTGTGGTATTTATCAGATTATGAAATGAACTATAAACCAATTTTTAATATTTCAGATGAAAAAAAATTAAAGAAGAAAATAAAATTTTTGAAAGATGTTTCAACAAGAATTACAGAAAATAATCCTTTAGCTTATTATTTTTGGGGACTGTCAATGAAAAAAATTGGTCAAAATGAAGGATTAAAATATATTGATAAGGCTAAAGACTTGCTATCAAATAGCAAAGGTTGGCAAAAGAGATTTGAAACTTTTAATCTAGAAATTTAAAATTTTTAGATAATCAATTTTGATTTAAAATTATTTGTTGTTTTAATTAAAGCTTCTATTAATAGTGAGTATATTAAGGTAGAAAATAAAGATTGCCACATAAATGGAATTGCTAAAATATAACAATTTATAAGTCCATTTAAATCATATCCATAAAAACCTTTAATCCATACTCCAAAATTTGTAATTAAATAAAATAAAAATACACAAAAAATTGCACCACCAAGTCTTTTAATAAACTTGTTTGCGAAATAAATTGAGATTAATCCAAATATTGTTACTGATGAGTAAGTAAAAAAAAGTAAGGAATGTAAACCCAATATTAAATCAGTAAAGAAATAACTAATCAATATTGCTGGAATAAATTTTCTTCCAAAGATTATTGGAACGTATAAACTTAAAGCAATTAATGGTGTAAAGTTTGGAGGGTGTGGAATAAGTCTGCTAGCTGAAAGAATAACTAAAATCGTGACAGTTGATTTAAAATAACTCACATTTTAAGATTATCACTAAAATTTTTTATTTCAATATTTTTAATATCTTAAACCAAATCTGAAAAATCTACCTTCTTGATTATATCCGTGTGGTCTCTGATAATTTTCATTAAATAAATTTGTTACTTTTAAAAAAAATTCGTTTTCATTAATTTTTTTTGAAACTTTTAAATTAATAATATCTGTACTATCCATTTCTATTGTATTGTAATTTACTGAATGAGTATCAAAATGTTTTCCATAATGATTATAAGAAATATTTAAATTAATTTCCTTTAGAAATTTGTTATAAATTTTATTATTAAAGTTAAATCCATATGTTTTTTCAGGTCTTCTTAATTGGGTAGAACCATCTTCTTTTTCGCTCGAAAGCAAAGATCCAAATAAGCCTAAATAATAATTATTATTTCTATAACTAATATTACTATTGATACCAGATTGATTTAAATCTACATTATCGCTATCATTTACATATCTATTAGATAAATACTCAATATTATTTTTAATACCAGTTCGAAAAATATTGGTTACAAATTTTATATTACTTTTATAATTATATTTAAAATAAATTTCATCTGAAATACTTTTTTCAGCTTTCAAATTTTTATTTCCAGAATAACCATAATTATCTGTTCCATATAATTCGTATAAAGTTGGATTTCTAAGTCCAGTCATCCTTGTTAGACCAATATCTATATTTTTAATTTTTTGACTAAGATTTATTTTATATGATGAGTTATTTCCTGCTTGTTTATGCTCATCATTTCTTAAGAATAAAGATATATTTGTACTTGGAAAAATATTCATTCCAATATTTGAATATACTGAAATATTATCAACATTTCCTTTTGTAGATGCCGTGTATGATCCCTGGTTATCAAAATATCCCCAGTCGTACTTATACTCCGATCCAAAACCATATGATATTTCTTGACCGAGAGTTTTAGTAAAATCATATTTTATTCCTAAAACTTCACTTTCATATTTATCAATTGTTCCATTTTCATCATATTGTCTGTTGTAAATAGTATAATAAATTCCATAATTTTCATTATGATTTTTTTTAAAATTGTCTATCCCTAATTGGAATGTTGCCATTCTATTATCGCTATCAAAACCAATTTGATTTGTTGAAGACCCATCATACTCTGATAAAGTCTGTCTAATATAATTTGTGTTATAAAATCTTAAGTTTGGTTTAAGAAAATTTTCATAGTTTATGTTAGTTGAATAATTTATTACTTTATCTTTTTCATCACTTTTATTACCTGTTACACTAATTGTCTCATCTTTAATTGTGCCAAATTTAATATTTAGTGATGAATTGTCATAAATATATGACTTGTTGCTAGAAATTTGATAATTTTTTTCTTTATCACCTTCAAATGAAATTTTATCTACATAATCAGGGGTTAGAACTAGATTTATAGCTCCACCAATTGCATTGGTTCCAAAGTTTGACGCATTGGGACCTGGAAATATTTCAATTTGCTGAACAGTTTGAATAAAATCTACACCAAAATCATGAAGACCTTGAGTTGTTGATTGATCATTAATTGGGATGCCATTTATCATCACTAATACATGATTTGAGCCAGTTCCTTGCATAAATAACGATGCTTGCTGACCCCTTGGGCCTGATTGTGTAATATTTATATTAGGTATAGTTTTTAAAACATCAATCAAGTCTATTGCACCCATATCATCAATCTGTTTTTTTGTTATTATAATTTTATTTATTTTTTCTTTTGTGAATTCTGATGTGTTTGGTATTTGTTTTGTAATTTGAATACATGGAAACTTATTATTACCCCAGTTACAATTATCACTATCAAAAAGAGTTTCTGAAAAAACAAAGTTTTGAATATTTAATATAAAAAATATAACAATTACTTTTATAGCATTCTGCACAATCATTTAATCTTACATGAGTAAGATCTCCTTTTAATGCCTCTGCTAATATGATTAGTAGAAATAAAACTTTTCCTGGCCTTAATTCAACAAAGGACTATACCGGGTGGCGCTCCGACTTTACGGTTGCAGGAACAGCCAATGAATTTCACAAAGATTCCCCACCATGCATTTCGGTATAAGATTATTTAATATAATTAATGTTGAAGATCAATCTAATTTTATTTTTTTTCTATTAGCTGTTTTGCCAGCATAAAATTTTTTTTTATCTTTTAAGTATGTAAAACTCAATATGTATCTCTTGGAGCTAGAAGAATTATGTCCACCTTTATGAAAAATATGATTATTTATAAAAACAACGTCACCAATATTACAAATCATTTTTTTAGTTTTATATTTCTTTAATTCTTTAATACTTTTAGCATTTGATGAATTTAATGCTAAAAAGTTTAATTTTTTATTTACTCCATTTTTGTGGCTATTCATATAAAAGTATAATGTTCCATTTCTTGGACCTATCTTAATTAAAGGGATCCATATATTCATTGTATTATTAAAACCCGATTTTAAAAAAAAATCATCTTGATGGGGAGGAAAGCCATCGCCTTTTTTTGGTGTTGAAAAAAAAGCTGTCTGAATACCACTAAGCTTTTTAGTTTTAAAAAGTTCTTTTGCAACAATTTTAATAGAATTATTATTGATAGTATTATAAACTGAAATAATATTTCTATGTAAATCAAAAATTAAATCTTTCTTAATTTTTGTTTTTTTTTTAAAATTTATGCATTCTTTTTTTATGTTAATTAATTCTTTTTTTGGTAAAAAATTTTTCAAATGAAGATACCCATTCTTTAAAAAAAATTTCCTGTGATCAGAAAGATTTTCTAATACAATATTATTTTGTATTTTTTTTAATCTTTTCATATTTAATATTCTAATATACTTTAATTTTTAAAAACAAAATATTTAATTAATATTTTGAAAGAAATTTAAACAAATTATTATTGAAAATAATATAAATTTTTAAAGGAATTAATCTAATAATAGTTCTTACAATTTCCTTTATTAAACTTCTTTTATCTAAAATTGCATAGTTTTTTTTCATTAATGAAAAATAATTTAAATTTAACTTCTTTGATCCAAATAATATTTTGAAATTGTTTAGACCTAAATCTTTTTTACTGACCTTTCCTAAATTAAATATTTTGAATTTATTTTCAAAGCATAATTTCATTGAGTAATTAATTAAAAATTTATCAACACTTAAGCCACGTCCTACTTTTGTCTTAGATGAACAAAAATATATTGCTTCTTTTTTTTTGTTGTCAAGTAAAACTAAATGTCCACCGATAAACTCATCATCTTTATAAGCATTTACTATATAAAAATCATTTTTACATTCAGCAAATAAATTTTTAAAAAAAATTTTTGGGTAAAAAAAAGTCTGAAGTTCTTTTGACGATTTTAAATAACTCTCAAAAAAATTTTCAAACTCTTGAGATCGAAAGTTTTTTACAAATCTATAAATTAAATTATGACTTTTCTTTAGCGATCTTTTTATATTATTAGAATATTTTTTTTGGAAATCTTTTTTTAATTCTACAATGTAATAATTAAATTTTGATTTAAAGTAATCATCAAAATTCTTTGAATAAAATCTATTAAAAGTAGATTTAACTAATATTTCTTTATTTTGTAATAAATGTTTTTTCCCTTGAAGCAAATTTTGAATTATAATTTTTTCATCATGCTCGCTTAAATTTAAGTTAAAACTAAATGGTAAGCATATTAAATTTTCATTTTTTAAGTGCTTTGTTTCGAAGGATGGAATTACTACTTTTTGACCATTGTAATCAAAATAAATATATTTTTTACTAAAATTAAAAGATTTTTGAATTACTGTTAGCCAATTTTTATTTGTAAAAAAAGATGATGGTATAAACTTTGAATCTTTGTTTGAAATATTATATTTAAGTTCAATAGTCATTACATCTTATGAAAAAACCTATTCTATTAATTATATCCAATAATAGTTACTTTCAACCCTCCTTCTTAAATAATGTTTGTAGAGTCATATCCAAAACCAATTATTATGTAGAAAGAGTACTGGTGTTAAATACAGTACGAAAACTTACAATTCAAAAATACTTATTAAACAATTTTTTTCGATTATACCCTTCAGAAATTTTTAAACTAACATTATTAAAAATTTATCCTAATTTAATAAATTTTTTTCTAAGAGAAAAAATAAAAAATTTCTCAATTTTAGATATTATTAAAAAAAATAAATTAATACATAATTTTAATTTAAATATTTCAGACGGAAAAATTTTAAAATTAATTAAAAAAAAAAATTACGCATTTATAATAAATACTGGAGATCAGATTTTTAATGAAAAAATTATAAAAGCCTCCAAAAATAAAATATTTAATATACACTTATCATTATTACCTAAATACGCTGGAATATGGACAATGTTTCAGCAAATGTCCGGTAATGAAAAATATATAGGAGTTACAATACATAAGATAAACAAAGATTTAGATAGTGGAGAAATTATAATTCAAAAAAAAATAATTTTAAATAAAAAACATACACTTTTTGAAAATCAATTAAAATGCTACAAACTTATTCCAGATATGATTTTTAAATGTATAAATAAAAATTTTAAATCAATAGGAAAAATTAAAAAAAAAAAATTATATAAATATCCAAATATTAATGATTGGAAAAAATTTAGATCGAAAAATGGCAAAATTATATAAAATAAAAAAACAAAGTGAAAAACAAAGAATAGCTTATAATATAATTTCTAAAAATTATAGTTGGGTTCAAAATAAAACTTTTATAGGAAAACTTAAATTCCATAATTATAGACAAGTAAAAAAAAAATTAGTTAATGGTTCGTTGTTAGATATTGGAACTGGAAATGGAGATTTTTTTAAAACTAAAGGAATTACAAACAGACCAATAAAAGCTTTTGACGTTTCAGATAAAATGATTGAAATAGCAAAGAAAAATGTAAAAAAAAAAGTTCATTTTTTTCGTGCTGATTTAGAAACACTTAGACTAAAAAAAAAGTTTGATAATATTATTAGTATTAATGTTTTGCACAGAGCTGAAGAAAAGAAATTTATAAAATTAGTAAAAAATTGCTCAAACAAAAAAACAAAAATAATCATTGTAACTATAAATTTTTATTCTCCTCAATTCTTAATTATCAGATTTATTCAAAAATTATTTAGCATATTTGGTTATAATTTTGGCGATCAAGTTGCAAAAAAAGGATATTCAGACAATGATATTATAAAAAATTTTAAGGATTTCAAAATTATAAAAATTGAAAATCATGGATATTTTCATAATTTTTTAAGATTGGAATGCGGCTTTTTTTTAGATAAAATTTTTTCCTTTTTAGATGATCATTTATCTAAAATACCTATTATAAATTTATTCGGAGTATGTAAGTTGATTGTTCTTAAAAAAAACTAACTTTTTTGAAGTAAATAAAAATTAAAATTTAAATGTTTAGATATTAAATTTTTTTTAAAACCACATTCTTTAAAAA
>MDSZ01272395.1_pt1 | contig 17092 bp, 15 predicted proteins | sample 811201 | NCBI WGS metagenome assembly MDSZ01 (sample SAMN05326647, study PRJNA326480) | marine metagenome | isolation source: seawater | place: Indian Ocean: North | collected 2010
AAATAAGGCATTTGATAAAAAACTTATCATGTATTGTGCTAATCCAGATTTTGAAACAATTGAAAATAATAATAATCAAAATATTTTTTGTATGGGGGCTATTGCTGAAATATATAAAAAAATGGGTGGAGTTGTAATTATTCAAGGTAAACCTGAAAAAGATATATATATTGAAACAACTAAAGGAATTAAACTAGATAAAAATAAAACTATTGCAATAGGAGACTCCATTTTTCACGATATAAAGGGAGCTAATAACTTTTCTATTGATAGCATTTTGGTAAGATCTGGAATTCACAAAAAGTTAGATACTATTAATTTGCTATGCAAAAATCATCAAATATCCCCAACATATTTAATAGATGATTTTTGTATTTAAGAATACTTGACAAAGTAATATATATATTTACTAGCATCAAAATTATGGCTATGAGATGCGAGTTAACTGGAAAATCTTTTCAAACGGGAAATAATGTTAGTCATGCAAAAAATAGAACTAAAAGAAGGTTTAAGCCTAATCTCCAAAATATATCTTTTACTAGTGAAGTTTTAGGTCAGACATTTCAAATGAAGGTTGCTGTGAGTACGATTAGAACAGTTGAAAAGAAAGGCGGTATTGATGAATTTTTAATTCAAACACCAAGTTCAAAATTACCTCTTAAAGCCAAAAAATTAAAAAAAATAATTATCCAAAAATCAGTTTAAAATTCTATTAATGGGTTTTTTCTTCGATCTTACTATAATTCTTAATTCACTAAGCACTGAGCTTTTATGGGTAGTAATGCTTTTATTTTGCTTCATTTCAATTTTAATTTTTTTAAGATTATTTGGTTATATTGGAATATTCATTTATTCTGCTTTGGCAGTAATTGTTGGTAATATCCAGGTTCTAAAAACAGTTGATTTTTTTTATTCTCCTGAACCTGTAGCCTTAGGCACAATATTATTTGCATCAACATTTTTATGTACTGATATTTTATCTGAATATTTTGGAAAAGAAAAAGCGAGAATGAATATTTTAATTGGTTTCACTGCTTTTCTTTTCATTACATTACTAATGATAATTACAATAGGCTTTAAGCCTTCTTCGAAAGATTGGGTTCAAGAAAGTTTGCAAAATGTATTTACACCAATGACTAGATTTTTTATTGCAAGTATGTTTGCTTATCTTGTTAGTCAGTATTTTGACGTTTGGTTGTTTAATTACATAAGAAAAACTACATCACAAAAATACCTTTGGTTTAGAAATAACATTTCAACAGTAGCTTCTTCTTTAGTTGATAATACTGTCTTTAGTGTCTTTGCATGGATACTTCTAAATCCAGAACCAGTAAGTATTTATAATGTAATAATGATATATATTTTAGGTACATATTTATTGAGAATTATAATAGCTATATTGGATACGCCATTTATTTATATTGCAAAGTTTTTTATAAAAAAAACTGATGTCTAATTTTTCATGGAAAATAAAAAAAAAACTAAAAAGTAATAAAGCAAGGTTAGGTATAATTTCTACTCCTCATGGAGATATTGAAACACCTGCATTTATATTTTGTGCAACAAAGGCTGCTTTAAAATCATTTACTACACAGGATGCAAAAAAAAATAACACCCAAATTATACTATCAAACACTTATCACTTAATGCTTCAACCAGGCAGTGAATTAATCGCACATCATGGAGGTTTACATAAATTCATTGGATGGAATGGTCCAATGTTAACAGATAGTGGTGGATTTCAAATATTTTCTCTAGGTCATGGATCAGTTGCAGATGAGATTAAAGGAAGAAAAACAAATTCAAAAAATAAAAAAACTCTCCTGAATATTAGTGAAGAAGGAGCAATTTTTAAGTCCTATATTGATGGTTCAAATTATCTACTTTCTCCTGAAAAATCAATTCAGATTCAAAGAAATCTTGGCGCAGATCTAATTGTAGTTTTTGATGAATGTACACCTTTTAATGTTGATAAGGATTATACTTACCAATCTATGCTAAGAAGTCATAGGTGGGCAAAAAGATCATTAAATGCATTTAATTCTAAGATTCAATACAATCCTAAACAAGGTTCTTCAGGGTTTCAAGAAATTTATAGTATAATTCAGGGAGGTGTTCATGAAGATCTAAGAGAGGAAAGTTTAGATTTTAATCAAAATGCAATTGACTCATTTGGAATTGCCATTGGTGGTAGCCTTGGTTCAACTAAAGAAGAAATGAAAAAAGTTGTAAATTTTACTTCTTCAAAACTAAATGATTATAGACCTATTCATTTATTAGGAATAGGTGATCCAGTTGATATATGGACATTTGTTGAAAGTGGTATTGACACTTTTGATTGTGTAAGTCCAACTCGACTAGCTAGACATGGTTCTGCTCTTGTTAAAGGTGTTCAAGGGAAAATCAATTTGAAAAATACAAAGTATAAAGAAACATTAAGTCCTATTGATAAAAATTGTCCTTGTTATACATGTAAAAATTTTACATTGTCTTATTTATATCATTTATTTGCCTCTCGTGAGCTTCTTAGCCTGCAATTAATTACAAATCATAATATTTATTTTATGAATGACTTAATGAAAACTATCAGATCTGCAATAAAGGAAGATAATTTTGATAAGGTAAAAAAAGATTGGTTTAGTTATACAATTACTTAGTTGAAAATATGTTTGATAATTGATTAAGTAATACTTCACCAAGTTGATCTACATCCATTATTGTTATAGCTTTACTATAATATCTTGAAACATCATGACCTATTCCTATTGCTATAAGTTCAACATTTTTACTTACTTCAATATCTGATATAACATCTCTCAAATTTTTTTCTAAATAATTACCAGGATTAACTGATAGTGTCGAATCATCTACTGGTGCTCCATCGCTAATTACTACTAGTACTTTTCTTTTTTCTTGTCTAAACAATAATCTTTTATAAGCCCAAGATAATGCCTCACCATCTACATTTTCTTTTAAAATACCCTCTTTAAGTAATAAACCTAGATTTTTCTTTGACCTCCTCCATGGTGCATCAGCAGACTTGTAAATAATATGTCTCAAATCATTTAACCTACCTGGATTTGAAGGTTTGCCATTCTTTATCCATTTTGCTCTTGAATTTCCACCTTTCCATGCTTTTGTTGTAAAACCAAGAATTTCAGATTTTATTAAACATCGTTCAAGAGTTTTAGCTAATATATCTGAGCATAATGCAGCAACTGTTATAGGTCTACCTCTCATTGAACCTGAGTTATCAATCAAAAGAGAAACTATAGTATCTTTAAATTCAATCTCTCTTTCAACTTTGTAACTTAATTTATTGTTAGGGTTTGCTATAATTTTTGCTAATCTAGATGTATCTAAATAACCTTCCTCCATATTAAAATCCCAATGTCTATTTTGTTGTGCTAGAAGTTTTCTTTGTAGTCGATTAGCAATTTTAACAATTAGTGGTTGAAAAGAAAATACTTGTTGGTCAAGGTTATGTCTTAATTTTTCCAATTCTTTTAAATCACATAGCTCATCTGCATTTATTATTTCATCAAAATCATAGTCATAGACTTTATATGTTTCTATTTTATCCAAAGACTCAATTTTTGGGAAATAATCTGAATCAGTTTCACTATTTTCCTCTCCCATCTCATCATTTTGTTCTAAAGATACCGATTGATCCAATTGTGTATCACTAGACTGCATTTCAATATTTGCTTGAGTATCTTCTTCATTACTTTGATTTTGATTCTTATCTTCATCTATATCTTGGTTTTCATCAATATCATTTTCATCTTGTTCGTTATTTTGTGAATTGATATCTGTATTTAATAATCCCAATTCTTCTAATTTTTCTATAATAGTTGTAGAATATTTTTTTTGATCATTAATATTATTTTTTAATTCATCAAAAAATTCATTATAATTTTTTTTTAATTTTTCTTTAATTATTTTTTTATATTTATCATTTTCAATACATAGTTTTTCTCCAATTAATTCTTCATAAGAAACGTATCGAAAAGCTTGAATTAATTTATCTTTAGTTTTTTCATCAGATGATTTACTTAAATCTTCATTATGTTTTATATTTAAATTACTTCTAATACCTTTAAATTGTTGTGAACCTTTTACTTCTATTCTAGTTTGTTCAAGGGCATTTAAAATTTCATTTGACAATTCATTATTGTTCATAAAGTTTTCATGAATTTTTTTTGAATGCAATCTAAATTCTAACGCAAGTGAGTCCGCTTCAGCTCTTAAATAAGTTAAATTTTTTTTTATGTTTTCTATATTCGGTTCGGTTAAATTAATTGTATTTCCAACTACTGATGGATTTTCATTTACAAAATTTATTACTAGATCTTCATTCTTTCCAATAGATTTTACAGTAGCAGATAATGATTTTTTAAATTCTTCTACAATTTCTTTATTCTTTGACATTCACTACTTTAGCATCTGCTATATCAATTCCAAATGATCTTTGAAAATATTCCTCAATTATTGGTCTTTCCATTTCATCACATCTATTTAAAAATGATATTTTAAAAGAATATTCAATATCATTTAGTAATAGATAATTTTCAGCCCAAGTAAGAACAGTTCTTGGACTCATTACAGTTGATATATCTCCATTCATGAAGCCAGATCTTGAAAGATCGGCAGTAGCAACCATGCTTTTAATAATTTCTTTACCTTCTTTATTATTTAGTTTTTGTACTTTACTTAATATTATTTTACACTCCTGATTATTATCCAAATAGTTAAGTGTAGAAACAATATTCCATCTATCCATTTGACCTTGGTTAATTTGTTGAGTACCATGATATAGACCTGATGTGTCACCTAGACCAACTGTATTTGCTGTTGCAAATAATCTAAAAAATTTATTTGGTTTAATTACTCTTGATTGATCTAGCAGAGTTAATTTACCATTAGTTTCAAGAATACGTTGAATTACAAACATTACATCCGGTCTTCCTGCATCGTATTCATCAAATACAAGAGCAACTGGATTTTTATATGCCCATGGTAAAATTCCATCTTGAAACTCAGTTACTTGTTTGTTATCTTTTAAAACAATTGCATCTTTTCCAATTAAGTCAATACGACTGATGTGACTATCTAGGTTTATTCTAATACATGGCCAATTGAGTCTAGCTGCAACTTGCTCTATATGCGTAGATTTGCCAGTTCCATGATAACCCTGAATTAAGACTCTTCTGTTACATGAGAATCCTGCAAGAATAGCTAGTGTTGTTTGTGGATCAAATTTATATGTAGAATCGATTTCAGGAACATGACTAGATTTTTCGTTAAAACCATAAACGCTAAAATTACAGGAAATACCAAAAGTTTCTTGAGCGTTAATTTTCTTATTTGGGATTAAGTCTAAATTATTATCTTTTTTCATTTTTTAATTTTTGTAGTATTATTTTATATGATTTGTTTATTTCTTTAAATTTTTCTTCTGCATTTTTATTATTTCCATTTACATCAGGATGAAATATTTTCACTAGTTTTTTATAATTTTTTTTAATTTTGTCCAATGTTAGTGGAAGTTTAATATCAAGAATTGATAGAGCTTTACTCTCTTCAGTTGAAAGATTTTCGTCAAAAAGCTTATTTTTAAAATAAATGTTATCTTCTTCTATAGAATTAAGTTCGCTAATGTCGTCAGAATAGAAATTATTTATTTGCTCTATCACTTTATATGGGTTTCCTTTAATAGGCCAAGATGGTCTATTCCATATTATATCCTCTCTCATTGAATTTTCAATTTGATTGACTGATAATCCCTTATAAAAGTCCCAAGATTTATTATATTCTTTAATATGCTCTAAACAAAAAAAATAATAATCATTTAACATTATTCTAGATTTAGGTGCTTTGTAATCTCCTTTATTTTCACAACCTTCTTTATCACATGTTTTGAAAAAAGTTTTTTCCCATGAAAGTCGATTTTTTTTTATATCTATTTTATGTTTAGCCATTCTTAATATATAGTGCTTAAAATATGAATCGTAAGCAAAGAATTAATAATTTATTAATAAATAAATTTAGAGATTTCTCTATTGAAATCATTGATAATTCTCATTTGCATAGTGGACATAATAATTTTGATGGAAATAATGAAACACATCTTCAGATTATTCTCAAAAGTAACTTATCTATCAAAATTAATAGATTGGAAATACATAGAAAAATCAATGAATTAATTAAAAATGAATACAACGATGGCCTACATTCATTAGAAATAAAAATTAATTAGTTTTTTTTATCTCTATTTTAGAAATTTGCTTTCTTGAATGTGATAAGACTCTAAAATCAAAATTCTTATCCTTTATTACTTCACCGTATGAAGGTATCTTTTTAGAAATTTCTAATATATATCCTGCAATAGTCGATGATTCACTCTCAGGAGGTTCAAGATCAAAATTTTTAAATAAGTCTCTTACATTTCTTTCTCCACTTACAACTACCGTGCCATTGCTATTAAGCTTAAAGTCAGTTTCAGGAATATCAATTTCATCAACTATTTCCCCAACAATTTCCTCAATAATATCTTCTAAAGTTATTAAGCCTAGAAGTTCACCAAATTCATCAATTACAAAAGCTAAATGTTCTTTTCTTTTTTTAAATTCTACAAGTTGTTCTAGTAAATTTGTAGTTTCTGGAATAAACCAAGGCTTATTAATTTTATCAAATATAATTTTTTTTGATTTTTCATGGTTATCTATATCAATATCTAAAGATCTAACATTAAGTAGACCTATAATATTTTCTGGATTATCTTTCCAAAATGGTATTCTAGTATATCTAGAGCTATTTATTTTTTCAATTATTTCCTTAATTTCAATAGAACTATCAATAGAAAATATATTTTTTCTATGTGTAAATATTTCTTCGACAGTAATATCATTTAATTGTAAAATACTCTGAAGCATATCCTTTTCTTGTTCATAGTCTGGATTTGAAGTTTTATATAAATCGATCACACCCTTTAATTCTTCCTCAGACTGTAAATCGCTATTCTTTTCATCATTATCTTTTCTTCTAAATATTGCCTTAACAATAAGATTGATTAGAAAAACAAAAATAAAAAGTAATTTATTTAAATAATAGATTATTGGTGAAATTAGTAATGCTGTTCTGTTTGGTCTATTAAGTGCGTAAGTTTTTGGTAATACTTCAGCAAAAATTACAATTACTATAGTCATTATAAGTGTGGAATAAAAAATACCTTCGACACCAAAAATATCATAAAAAAAAGCTGTTGCTAAAGATGAAGCTAAAATGTTGACTAAATTATTAGATAAAAGTAACGTTGAAATAACATTATCTTTTTTATCTAAAAGCTCTAGGACATATCCTGCTCTTTTAACTCCCTTTTTCTTTTGATAGATTATTCTAGCTTTAGAAGTTGCTGTAATTGCTGTCTCTGATCCTGATAAAAAACCAGATAAGATAATTAAAAATACTAAACAAATTAATAATAAAATCGTAATCACTTATCAAATATTTTTTATTATATTTTGTATTAAATCAATATCAATTTTACGTCCAAAAAAAGACTTCCCAATTTTCTTTAATAACACAATATTTATTTTATTATCTGAATTTTTTTTATCCTTTAGAATAAAGTTTATTAACTTCTTATTTTTTATATTTTTATCATTTATTTTAAGCTTAACATCTGTAAAATGTTTTATTATTCTATTTAAGTTTGACTCAGGAAGATACCCCAATTTGTTAGATAGATGAGCTTCGGCAATCATACCAATACTTATTGCCTCACCATGATTGATTTTTTTATTATAATTGTAAAATGTTTCAAGAGCATGACCTACAGTGTGTCCAAAATTTAACATTGATCTTGAATTATGATTTATTAAATTTTCCTTAGGATCTCTATTAACATACGATAGCTTTATCATTATAGATTTGTAAATTGCTTTTTCAAGATACTTGATATCCAAATTTAATAATTTTTTAAAATTTTTCTCTAACCATTCAAAAAATTTTAGATCTCTAATTAATGCATGTTTTACTATTTCTGCATAACCTGATTTTAATTCTCGATGAGATAAAGTCCTTAAAACAGAAGTATCAATCAAAACTTCAGTAGGCTGATAAAAGGTTCCAATTAAATTTTTTCCATATTTTGAATTTATTCCATTTTTACCTCCAATCGAACTATCTACTTGTGATAACAATGTTGTGGGGATTAAAACATACCTAATTCCTCTTAAAATTGTACTGGCAACAAAACCACAAAGATCACCAAGCGTTCCACCACCAATTGCGATTATGACACTGTCTCTATCAATTTTTCTAGAAAGTATACTTTCACATATTCTATTGTATTTATATATATTTTTAATCTCTTCACCACATTGAATAAAAATAAATTCTATATTATTTTTATCTATTAAATCTTGAATTAAATACTTAATTTTCAAATCTACAATACAAATTATTTTTTTATTTTTATTTCTTAATTTATTTAAAAAATTTTTAACAAAATTATTCTTTATTATAATCTTTGTACTAGTGGTCTTATTATTCAATTTTATTTCTTTAATCATAGTATCTTTAAGTAATTTTTTATTTCTTTTATAACATCATTTTTTTTAAAATTATTTTCAACTATAAAATCAGCTAATTCGTAGTATTTTTTTCTCTCTTCATAAATAGTTTTAATATCATTTATATCTGTAATGTTCTTTAGAAGAGGTCTTTTTCTGGAATTATATAATCTTTTAAAAAGAGTTTCATTTTCAACTTTTAAATATATTGAAATAGAGTTTTGTTTTATCAAACTTCTAACTTTTTTACTTAGAATACTTCCACCGCCAAGAGATACAATACAGTTTTTATTTTTAAGAATTTTAAGACAAATTTTTTCTTCTATTTTTCTAAAATATTTTTCTCCATATTTACTAAAAATATTATTTATACTTAAGCCTTCTTTTTTTTCGATTTCGTAATCTGTATCATAATAATTTATACTAAGATTTTTACTCATTTCTCGTGCAATAAGAGATTTTCCAGCCCCCATAAAACCAATAAATATGATATTTTTTTTTTCATTTTTAATTAAATTAAGCATTATTTTATATATTTCTTATTCTTGACAAATTTTAGTTTAAAAGAAATCACTTAAATAAATAATTTATTGATATAATAGTCTTTTATTTAAAATTATATATGAAAAATAAACTTTTTTTATCTTTTTTTGTTTTGATTATAGTCATATTTTTTGGATTGTATTTTATAGAAATACCTGCTCCTTCTAAAATTATTAATGAATCGTATTCGTTAAAATTACTATGAAAAATTTCATTCATTTTTTTATAATATTCTTTTGCTTACCAGTAATTGCTAGTGATGATGAGGTAATTGAACTACATGAAACAAAAACATTGGATCAAATGGTATTAGATCAAAATAATGATGAAAGTAATATAGAAAATAAAGAAGATCTAGAGGAGGAAATCAATAATACAAATAATAATAGTGAAGATTCTACAGTAGTAAGCTCAGCGATAGAATTAAAAAAAAATATTTGGGAGAATTCAGATCCCAAAATTGTTAATAATATTCTTCAAAATGCTAAAAATATAAATTCAAAATTATTACAAAATGAATTTAATGAATTTTTACTTAACTTAAATTTAGACAATACTCTTGAAAATAATAAAATAATTTTTGATTTAGTAATAAAATATTTTTACAATATAGGTGATATTTCAAAAGCTTATTCATTGATTAAGGACAGTAACTTAATTATTGATAAAAACTTCTCTTTTTATAACAATATTGAAATAAATTATTACTTATCTACCTTCAAATTAGAAAATCTTTGTAATTACACCAATCAATTTGATGACAGTGAAAGTAAAAATATTTTTATTAATAAAATTGATATTTTCTGTTTAGTATTAGAAGATAAAATTTTAGAAGCAGATCTTTTAAACTCAATTCTTATCGAAACTGAAAAAGTAAAAGATGAAAATTTTCAAAAACTATTAAACTTATTAATAAATGAAGAAAATAAAAATCTAAATAATCCATACGAGTTTAGTGAAAACATAAATGAAGATTTGATTTTTTTATATAGTGCTATGGCAAGAATTGCAGAAATTCCACTAAATGAAAAATTTTTACAAATAGACTCAAAAAATTTATCTATCCCAATTATTCTTAATAAGTCATCACCAATAGACTTAAGAATAAAAGCAGCAAATCAAAGTTTTTTAAATGAAATAATATCTGTTGATAGTCTAGCAGCATTATATCAATCAGTTGATTTCGACTCTAATCAACTTAATAATTTTGAAGAAACTATAAATGATCTAAAAGATCAAACTGATATACTCATGGCTTACTATTTTCAATTAATTAATATTCAAATTTTTCCATCAGAAAGATTGCAAGCACTATTAAATTTTTGGCAATTTGCTAAAAAAAATAATTTAGAAGAAATCGCTTATCCACTATCAAAAAATATTGTTGACTCCATTCAAATGTCTTCCGATAACATTAATTATAGCTCAGAAATAGCTAAGTCATACATATTTAATAAAGATTTCGAAAAAGCATTGAGTTGGATTGAATTCTATGAAAACACTGTAGGTATTGATGAAAATATTTCTCTTGTTAGAATTTTTTATAATTTATATTCGTCAAATGATTTTTCTTCAGTAATTAATATCATAATATCAAACTTTGATCTATTTAGTGATTCATCAAGTAGAATCAACCAAGAATTAATTTATGTTTTGTTAGATACACTAGAAGATAAATACGAGTTTGAATTAAGTGAAAGTTTTGATAACTTTTATGATAATAGATTGATGCCTTCAATTTTTATAACAAAAAATATTGAAGATGCAATTGATAAACAAAATGATGGTAAGTTTCTCATATATTCTATGATATCATTAAACAATCAAAATTGGATAGATATACATCCAAAACATTTACAGCTGATACTAGAAGGTTTCACAAAATACAAAAATCAAGAATTATTAAAAGATATCATTTTAGAAATTTTCAATGATTACAATATTTTATAATGGTAAGTTATTTTGAATTTGAAAAAGAAGTTGAAAAAATAGATAATTTAATAGAAAATTTGCAAATAAATGAAGATAGTAATACTTCAAAAATCGAAAAACTTAATATTGAAAGAGAAAATACTCTTAAAAAATTATATTCAAAACTTGATCCATGGCAAAAAGTTCAAGTATCAAGACATACCGATAGACCTCATACAATTTACTACGTTGAAAAAATGTTTCAGGACATTATTTTTCTTCATGGTGACAAGAAATATGCTGATGATAATGCTATAATTGGGGGTATTGCAAAAATTAACAATCAGTCTGTTGTATTTATGGGAACTGAAAAAGGTAATTCAATGGATACTAGAATGAAACATAATTTTGGTATGGCAAAACCTGAAGGTTATAGAAAAGCCCAGAGGTTAGCATTATTAGCGGAAAAGTTTTCATTGCCATTGGTTACATTTGTAGATACTGCCGGAGCTTTTCCAGGTAAAGATGCTGAAGAAAGAGGCCAATCGGAGTCTATAGCTTCTTCTATTCTTGTTTTTTTAAAAATCAAAATTCCAACAATCTCTATTGTTATAGGTGAAGGAGGCTCTGGTGGAGCTATAGGCATAGCTGCATCCGATAGAGTATTAATGCTTGAACACTCTACCTATTCTGTAATATCTCCTGAAGGATGTGCGTCAATATTATGGAGAAGTACTAATTACTCAAAAGAAGCAGCCAATACATTAAAATTGACTTCTCAAGATTGTAAAAATTATAAAATTATTGATAAAATAATTGCTGAGTTACCTGGAGGGGCACACAGAAATAAGAATGCTCAAGCAGCTATTATAAAAAAAGTAATTATTGAAAATATTGAGGATTTAAGAAAAATACCAATTGAAGAATTAGTAAAAAAGAGAAAGAAAAAGTATCTTGAGATAACTCAAGAGATTTAAGAACCATGGCATAATTTATATTTTTTTCCTGAACCACATGGGCAAGGTTCATTTCTGCCTACTTTTTTTGATATTATTCTCCTTTTATTTTTTTCTGTATCTTGAGGACTGTCATCATTTCTATTTACTAATTTTATATTAAATAAAGTTTTTAATACTCTTTCATTTTGTGCAGAAAGCATTTCATCAAAATAATCAAAAGATTCTTTTTTATACTCATAAAATGGATCCTTACCTCCCATAGCTCGTAGGTTCACACTTCCTCGAAGTGTATCCATTGCAGCAAGATGATCTCTCCAGTCTTTATCAATTTGAAATAACATTACTCTTTTTTCAGCAAATTTAAGAAGATCTTCAGAATATTCAAATTTTTTCTGATTATATTTTTGAGCAATTTCATCATGTAATCTTTTTTTTATTTCTTCTTCATCTACCCCTTCTTCATCAAACCAATTACTTATAGGTAAATTTAAACCGAAAACTTCATAAGCTTTTTCTTTCAAGTTATCTGCATTCCATTCGGAGCTGTATTTTTTTGGTGGTATATTTTCTAAGATCAAATTATTAACGTAATCATCAATCATTTCTCTTACAATTTTTGATTGATCACTAGTAGTCAAAATATCTCTTCTATTTTGATATATGATTTGTCTTTGATCATTTAAAATATCATCAAATTTTAAAATTTGTTTTCTTAGATCGTAGTTGTGAGATTCTACTTTCTGTTGCGCTCTTTCTAAAGACTTTGTTATCATAGAGTGTGTAATTGCTTCACCATCCTGAAGACCAAGTTTATTTAAAACACTTTCTAGTGTTTTTGATCCAAATATTCTCATTAAATCATCTTCTAAGGATAAAAAAAATACACTTTCTCCTACATCACCTTGTCTTCCTGACCTCCCTCTTAATTGATTGTCAATTCTTCTACTTTCATGTCTTTCAGTTCCTATAACTAGTAATCCACCAGATTTAATTGCTTCTTGTCTCAGTTGATCATTTTCATTACCCAGCTTAATATCAGTACCCCTACCTGCCATATTTGTTGATATTGTAACATTGCCAGGTATTCCTGCTTGTTGAATTATTTCTGCTTCCATTTGATGATTTTTTGCATTTAAAACATTATGTTTGATACTCTCTTTGGTTAATAAGCTTGAAATAATTTCTGAGTTTTCTACTGATGTTGTTCCAATTAAGATTGGCTGGTTTTTTTCTTTATTTCTATTTTTTACAAGATCGATTACTGCTTTGTATTTTTCTTTTTTAGTCATGTATATTTGATCGTTTTTATCAATTCTCTGCATTTTAATATTTGGAGGTATCTCAACTACTTCTAATTCATAAATTCCCTCAAATTCTTTAGCTTCCGTTAATGCAGTTCCTGTCATTCCACTAAGTTTTTTGTAAGATCTAAAGAAATTTTGATATGTTATTGATGCGATTGTTTGATTTTCTTTCTGAATATTTAAGCCCTCTTTTGCTTCAATAGCCTGATGTAAACCATCACCATATCTTCTTCCCTCCATAGGCCTTCCTGTTAACTCGTCTATGATAACAATTTGTTTATCTTGTAAGATATAATCTTTATTTTTAATAAATAATTTATGAGCCCTTAATGCTTGAATAATATTGTGATTTAAGGTTAAATTTTCTAAATCTTGAAGAGTTCCTTTTGAAATTAAATTCTCATTTTTTAATAATTGTTCGGTAACTTCCATTCCGTTGGGAGACAAAAGTATGCTTTTACTTTCTTCATTAATTTCATAATCTTCTTCCTTTAGAAATTTTACAATTTTATTGATCTTAGGGTATAAATCAATATTGGTATTGGCTTCTGCAGAGATTACTAATGGTGTTCTAGCCTCATCAATTAGAATACTGTCAACTTCATCTACAATTGCAAATGTATCTTTTTTAAAGCAAAGACTTTCATAATCATTTTTTAAATTATCTCTTAAATAATCAAAACCTATCTCGTTATTAGTTGCATAAATAATATCACAATTATATTGTAAAGGCCTTTCACTATGTTGTGTATCAGAAGTCACACAACCAACTGTTAATCCAAGAAATTTATATATCTTTCCCATCCATTCTGAGTCTCTTTTTGCTAAATAATCATTTACTGTCACTATATGGACTGACTTATTGTCTAAAGCATTCACATAGGCTGCTAAAGTTGCAACTAGTGTTTTACCTTCACCGGTTTTCATTTCGGCGATTTTTCCATCGTGTAGAACTTTCCCACCAATAATTTGCACATCAAAATGTCTCATATTAACTGTTCTTTTGGCCGCCTCTCTAACAACCGCAAATGCCTCACATAGAATTTCCTCAATATCACCACTTTCACTCAGTTTATTTTTGAAGAAAATCGTTTTTTCTTTCAGTTCATTATCAGTCAAATTCGAAATAAGGTTCTCAAATTGATTTACTTTTTCAACTATTTTAGTATATTTTTTTAAATTATTTGAACCTATTGACCCAAAAAGTTTGTTAACAATATTTATCATAATATGATAAATGGCTGTTAACATATGAGAAAGAAATCTTCCACAAAGGATTTATCATTAAGTAGCAATGAAAGATTATCAATAAAAAATAAATCGCTATTTACCCCAAGAAAATTGAAAAATTACAAACCAGGTGGAATGAAAATATATACATTTCATGCTGGTTTTAAAAAAAAATTGCATGACCTTTTAATAATAATTTTTGATAAAGTTGCAAAATCGTCAAATGTGTACTCTAAGACTTCTACTCCATCAGCTCCAATTATTTGGGATAAAAAAAACAATAAAGGAAGAGTAAAAGCATTGATTGTAAATTCAGGTAATGCAAATGCTCATACTGGTTATGAGGGTATCAAATTAATAGATACTTATGTAGATTGTTTATCAAAAAAAATTATGTGTAAAAAGAATGAAGTTCTTGTTTCATCTACTGGAGTTATTGGTGAAATATTTGATTCTAAACTTATTACAAACAAAATTTCAAAATTAAATAAATTTTCTCAAGGAACACTTATTGATGCTGCAAAGGCTATAATGACAACAGATACGTATCCAAAAACTGCAATTCAAAATATAAGCATAAATAAAGAAAAATTTAGAATATATGGTATTGCAAAAGGTTCAGGGATGATACATCCAAATATGGGAACCATGCTAGTCTATATTTTTATAGAAGCTAATTTATCAAAAAAAATGTTAGATAAATTACTAAAAAATAATTTAGATAAGACTTTTAATTCTATATCAACAGATGGTGATACTTCTACCAGCGATACATTAGCATTATTTTCTTTAAATCAAAAAAATATAAATTTTAACTTAAATAAAAATTTTGAAATTTTAAATAGATCTATTTTTAATTTGATGAAAGAACTTTCTATGCAAGTTGTTAAAGATGGTGAGGGAATATCAAAATTAATAAAGGTAAATGTTTGTAAAAGTCGAAGTTTGTTTCAAGCAAAGAAAATTGGATTTTCTGTTGTCAATTCATCTCTTGTAAAAACAGCTATATCTGGAGAAGATGCAAATTGGGGAAGAGTAATTGCTGCAATTGGAAAATCTGAGGAAAATATTAATCAAAATAAGTTGAAAATTTTATTTGGTAAAAATTTAGTTTGCAATAATGGTTCAATAAACAAAAAAATTAATTTGAGAAAAATTAATAGATATATGAAAAATAAAATTATTGAAATTACAATCATTTTAAATGTAGGTAGAATTGACAATACAATATATGGAAATGATTTAACAAAAGAATATATAAGAATTAATGCTGACTATAGATCATAATAAAATTATTTTTTCCATCCTGAAATAAAGTTGATCTTGATATCTATCTTGAACCCATTATCATAATAATCTCTTAGATAAATATTTTCTAGTTTTTCAAAATATTTTTTTTTTTCAAATATTTTTTTCTTATCATTATAAGCATATGAAAGATTCATCATTTTTATATCTTTTAATAATTTACTAAATAATGAATAATGAATTATAATATTTTCTGAGTGTATTAATGGATTATCAAATTGATATCTCTTAAAATAAGTTAATATATTATCTATTTCTATTGTAGGATTAAATCTTTGGAAGACTCCATCGTAAAAAAAAATATCAGTTTCATACATAGAATTCAAAAGTTGATACATATTCTCTTTATCAGGAATAGCAGCAATAAAAAAACTATTTGATTTCATAGAGTTAAAAATCATTTTTATTTTATCTTCAAAATTATCCGTTAAATGTAGAAAACAATTACTAAAGATCAAGTTGTAATGATCTTTTTTTAAATTAAATTCATCAATGTTTAATTCTAAAAAATTAATTATATTTTTATTTTCATTTTTGGATATACATAAGTCTGATCTATATATATTAGTCTTTAAATATCTTTTTTTTAAATAATTATAAATTGTATTTTCATTAATACCAATTTCTAGTATATTTTTGAAATCGACAGTGATTAAATCAATAGAATCAATTATTCTTTTTGCAATAATTTTATAAATAAAATTGTTTTCATCATATCTATGCTCTGATCTCAACAATTTAAGATATTTTTTATTTATCATTTTTTTTTAAGAGTGTATTATATTTATATGTTAAATCATTTAAAACAAATTCAAATGATAATAAATGAAGAATTAATATTAATTAATAAGAAAATAAATGGAGTAGTTTTTCTTGATATCCTCAAATATAAATTAATTGATAGATTAAAAAATATTTTTGACAAATTTTCTTCTGAAACTATAAAGAATTTTGATGATGAAAATGTTTTTGAAGATGAACAAAGAAAAATATCAACTAGATTGTATGCTTCTGAAAATATAATTATTAATAAAAATGTAAAAACTGAAAAAAATACTCTTTTAATTCCTTTAAAAGAGAATTTAAATATTAACTATTTAGATGTTTCCAAAAAAAGGCATAATATTAAATGTATTCCAATGACTGGTATAATATTCCCTTCCCACACAAATTATACATTTAATATTGAAAAAAATTCAGTAATAATTGAAATCAGTTTAGATGATAAAATACAAGATATTGAAAAATTAAAAGATAGTAC